>OQVS01002363.1_pt1 | contig 12098 bp, 11 predicted proteins | sample 1691601 | NCBI WGS metagenome assembly OQVS01 (sample SAMN03418268, study PRJEB22391) | human gut metagenome | biome: human-gut; feature: organic feature; material: feces | host: Homo sapiens | place: Tanzania | collected 2013-01 | reverse complement strand
AGGAAAATGCAACATTCCATAATAAAATGTTGCATCAGTGCAAACCAGCAGGCAAGGAAGGCTGAATAAAAACAAGGAGGTTATCGATATGCTGCGTCTGACCGTTAGTCCGGAAGAATACCTGATGATCAATGACAATATCAAGATCGTGTTCCTGGGAGGAACCAAGAATCATCTTCGTATCATGATCGATGCACCGAGAGAGGTGAACATCGTGCGAAGCACGGTATTAGAAAACCAGATCACAGATCCGGAGGAGAGAGCGAAGCTTCCTAAATACTATGCGGAAGAAGAGCACCCGGAGAAGTACCGTAAAAAATCCAACGTGATCATCACAAAGGGAAATGCGGACAAATAATTTCATATGGTAATAACCGGAGGAAGAGCGTCTCTGTCAGGGCCCGACAGGGAAGCTCCTACTCCGGTTACTATAAAAACTAACAACAAGTATCTGGGAGAAAAGGATTTCTCAATAACAATACAGATACGCACACTGCCGCAAAAGGAATTGGGCAGTAATACAAGGAGGTAAATTATTATGGTAGTACAACACAATCTTACAGCTATGAACTCTAACAGAATGTTAGGTCTGACCACCGCTTCTCAGGCAAAGTCCACCGAGAAACTGTCTTCCGGTTACAAGATCAACCGTGCAGCTGATGATGCAGCAGGCCTGTCCATCAGTGAGAAGATGAGAAAGCAGATCAGAGGTCTGACACAGGCTTCTTCCAATGCAGAGGATGGCATTTCTACTGTACAGACCGCTGAAGGTGCCCTGAACGAAGTTCAGGATATGTTACAGAGAATGAATGAATTGGCAGTTAAGGCAGCTAATGGAACGAACTCTGAAGATGACAGAAGTTACATCCAGAATGAAATTGATCAGTTGACTACTGAAATTGACCGTGTATCTGAGACCACCAAATTCAACGAGACTTATTTGCTGAAGGGTGACAAGAGCTTAGATAAACAGTATAGTTTTAGCTATGGTAAGTATACAGCTCAGGCTATATCTGCTGACTTTGCAGAAGGTAAGGATGGATTGACTTTGACTGCAAAGACAAAGCCTGCTGCAACAAGTGAAAAAATTCAGGATGAACAGAATGAGTTGTTGATTTCATTGAGAGATCAAGGAGTAACTTTAAATGCTAAGGTAAATGATGCTGGTGATGCTGTGAGCTATACTCTTTCTTTACATGGTGATGCAGCAGAAAAATTTAAGGTTACAGCTAATGGCGCTGATTTTACTATTTCTGATGCAGAAGGTAATGATTTACTTACAGTAACCGCTGATGGTATTACGGCAGCTGCTGGTAATAAGGGACAAAGCTATTCTTCTGCCATTATAGCAACAGACATTACAGCTGCACAGTCTACAGCAGCACAGGCAAAGTATTACGATAAAGATGGTAATGCTATTTCTGAAAATGCACTGGAAAAATATTTTACAACAAATAAAGATGGAGATGTAGAAGTAAGAGCAGATGCTCCTAAGCTTTATGATGCAGTAGGAAATGAAGTGGCTACTCCGAATAAAGACTTTGTAACTGCATTACAGGATAAGACTGCTGCATTGACCCTTACCCTTCATGTTGGTGCTGATGCTACTTCCAATAACCAGATTACTCTGAGCATTGATGCTATGTCTGCTAAGGGTCTTGGTGTAAATGGTCTGAAGGTTGACGGAACTGATGATACCAATGCACTTTCCGCTATTGATACCATCAAGGAAGCTATTCAGAAAGTATCCACCCAGCGTTCCGCCCTTGGTGCTGTCCAGAACCGTCTTGAGCACACCATCAACAACCTGGATAACGTAGTTGAGAATACCACCAGCGCAGAGAGCCAGATCCGTGATACCGATATGGCTACTGAGATGGTTAAGTACTCCAACAACAACATCCTGGCTCAGGCAGGACAGGCTATGCTGGCTCAGGCTAACCAGTCCAACCAGGGCGTACTGTCTCTGTTACAGTAAGCTTAAGCTGAGATCAGGTTGTTTCCAAAGAGGAACGAACCATATCTGTAAGAGTTATGTAAGAACCAAAAGGCAGCCCATGACGGGCTGCCCTTTTTGGTTCTTATAAGACCTTTTGACTATCCAAAGATTTCCTTTCCAATTCCTTCGAAAAATTATCATAGTAATCCATGGCTGCCTGTGTAGAAATAGAAAGCTCAGTTTCTAATTCTCGGATAGTATCTTCTTTTGATAAATGAAATTTTTTACATAATCGAATCATTCCCTTAACCTCGCCGTCCTCTACACCATCCTTATAAATAACTCTCTTTTCCGCCTCAGCGTCATATTCGAAAAAGTTCATATCAATGTGCTCCTTTTACATAATTTTTTGTGCTTTTGAGAATTCATTTTCAAATTCCTTTGAAAATTTTTCGTAATAGTCAATGGCAGATTGTGTAGGGATTGATAGTAGAGTCTCTAACTTGTGGATTGCATCCTCTTTTGACAAGTTAAAGTCCTTACATGAACGAACAATTTCTTTTGCTCTGCCTTCTTCTACGCCATCCTTGTAAATAACTCTCTTTTCCGCCTCAGCGTCATACTCGAAAAATACCATATCAATAACCTCCTTCTTATTCTCAAGCAAAAATTCTTTCAAAATATCTTTCTTAATACACACATCCACTGCCTGAACGATGGCCTGTCGATTTGGATACACCTTTGCCTGCTCACGGACTTCTGCGACAAACTGGGCATACTCCTTTAAAATCTGGCAGGCATCCATCAGCTCGGCGTTGAACCCGAGATTGATATTGATTACCTGTACCTGTAATTCAAGCTGAGGAGTCTCTTCCTTATTCCGGTAGGCGCTGGACAGCTTCAGGGTACTGTATTCCGGGAGAGGATCCGCCCCGTTATAAAATACCACAAAATGCGGAGTATCCAACATCTGTAACTTGTTGGAGTAAAGCAGGTCATCCGTGTTCATCTTTGAATATTCACTTGCAAGATACAATAAAAAGCGATACGGCATATTGGGATTCAAGGTGGACTGGTGCTCAAAAAACCATAGATCAAAATCCACCACAAATGACAGGTCGTTCTGCAAGCTTAGGTAAACCGCATTTTCCAAAGTTGTAATATGCAGTAGCTCCGGATCTTCATAATGCGAGTGATTCAGCGCATTGTACAGCGAGAGCAGCTTCTCCTTGTCATGAAATATTTTCCGGAACACCAGATCCTTATAATTCCGCTTTCCGGAAGCCGGTATTGCCACAGCCACGTTCCCCGGCGCAGCCGCTACCGCATTTCCATATGAAAATTCTTCCGCAACAAAATTTTTCCAGAATCTCGACACAGTATTCATCAAATACTCCTCCGAGAAATAGTTGCCGGTTATATTATTTTGTTTTAACTCCATAAATCTCCTTTCTGTTGCAAAATGAATGTAAAAATAAAATAATACAATACAAAAAACCAAATATTTTCCGTATAAAATAAATAATAAGGGAAAACTTTGACCACTGACGGGTCTATAAGAATTTTTGAAAGAAGAAAAATTACTTCCAATACCACCATACCATAGGGATTCCTTATTGGCAAGTCTGAAAAATGTTACAAACAGACCATGAAAACATGAGAAAAATGTTACAAGAAGGCTACAAAAAATCCAGAAAAATGTTACAGAACGCTTCTAAAGTTTTACTTTCCCGGCATTTTGGGGTAAGATAAGCAGTAAAGGTTCGTAAAGACGCAGAAAGAGAGGGTTACTATAATTATGAGATTTCAGGATATGCCTTACGAGAGAATAGATTTTGCCAAGGTGCAGGAAGAGATGGGAGAGCTGATCCGGGAGCTGGATGCGGCGAAGAGCGGGGAAGAGCAGTTCGAGGTGCATAAGAAGTACTATGCGCTGACGGATCGTGTCATGACGCTGATGACGATCGCAAATATCCGCTTCGACATCGATACCTCTGATAAATTCTACGAGGAAGAGCATAAATACTACGATGAACAGGGGCCGGTATTCAGTAATCTGGTGCTGGCTTATCAGAAGAAATTATTCGCATCCCCCTACAGAACGTATCTGGAGGAGAAGATCGGTCCGGTAGCGTTCAAGAATATGGAGCTGGCACAGAAGTCCATGAGCGAGGCACTGATCCCGCTGATGCAGGAGGAGAATTCCCTGACGATGGAGTATGATAAACTCATTGCCGGTGCGAAGATCGACTTCGATGGCAAGGAACTGAACCTGTCCCTGTTGCGGCCCTATCTGGTGAATTGCGACCGCAATGTCCGCAGACAGGCCTGGGAGAAGATGAGTGACTTTTTCCGGAAAAATGAGGAGCAGCTGGACACCATCTACGACAAACTGGTGAAGAACCGTACCGCACAGGCAAGGGCTATGGGCTACGAGAATTACCTGGAGCTGGGATATTATCGGATGAACCGCAACTGCTACGGCAAGGACGAGGTAGAGGCTTTCCGCAGGCAGATCAAGGAGTATTTCGTACCCTTTGCAGAGAAGCTGCATGACCGCAGAAGACAGCGTCTGGGTCTGGAGAAGCTCAGCTATATCGACGAGCAGGTATATTTCAAGGACGGCAACCCGGCACCCACCGGTACTCCCGAAGAGATCATGGCGGCCGGACAGAAGATGTACCGAGAGCTGTCCCCGGAGACTGCGGAATTTTTTGATTTCATGATGGAGAACCAGTTATTTGATGTCCTGGGGCGCAAGACGAAGAAGGCAGGCGGTTACATGACCTATCTGCCTCTCTACCATGCGCCGTTTATCTTTGCTAACTTTAACGGTACCAGCGGCGATGTGGACGTCATCACGCATGAGTGCGGTCATGCGTTCCAAGGGTATCTCGCTGCACAGGATCCTATCAGAGAGCATGCGGATATCGGCATGGAGACTGCAGAGATCCATTCCATGTCCATGGAATTTTTCACGGAAAAGTGGATGAATCTGTTCTTCGGTGACCGGGCGCAGGATTATGTGGAGATGCATCTGGAGGATGCGGCGGCATTTATCCCTTACGGCTGTATGGTGGATGAGTTCCAGCATATCGTATATGAGCATCCGGAGCTGACCCCGGCAGAGAGAAAGCAGGCCTGGAGCCGTCTGGAGCAGGAGTACAAGCCCCATCTGGACTACGAAGGTGATCCTTTCTTCGGACAGGGCGGCTTCTGGCAGAAACAGCTGCATATTTACGACTACCCTCTGTATTATATCGATTATTGTCTGGCACAGACCTGCGCATTGCAGTATAAGGTGAAGATGGATGCCGATTTCGGGGAAGCGTGGAAGAGCTATCTGAAGCTGTGCAGACTGTCCGCCAGTGATTTTTACACCAACATGATCAAGGAAGTCGGACTGGCTAGTCCCTTTGAACCGGGATGCGTGAAAAATATTGTGGAAAAACTTGAAAAATATGTGAAATAGCTTTCTTTTTCCGCAGAAATACGGTAAAATAAGGAGTCATTGGGACTTAAGACACCAGGAAGGAGACATGTAAGCAATGTCTAAGAATGAAAAAGTTACAGAAAATAAAGAACAAACAGAACAGAAGGTCATGACCAACTATGACCGTAAGGTACAGAAGCGTAAAGAGCAGAAGGAAAAGGAGAAAAAGGAAGAGCGTATCAGCACAGCAGTCGGGATCGTATTCCTCGTGGCTCTGGTATGTCTGGTAGCATCTTTCCCGATCCGTACCTATCTGGCAACTCATGAGACCTATGTGGTGGTCAATGGAGAAGCTGTAAACAAGGTAGAGTTCGATTACCAATACAATCTGACCAAGAACAATTATATCACCCAGTACGGCAGCTATCTGACATACTTCGGACTGGATACTTCTAAGGATCTGTCCACACAGATGTATTCCGACACCCTGAGCTGGCAGGATTACTTCGAGCAGATGGCCGTTGAGAATCTGAAGCAGTCCAAAGCAATGAAGGCAGCAGCTGATGCAGAGGGCTTCACCTACGACACCACCGATGAGTACAACACCTTTAAGGAGACTATCAAGACCTCTGCTGCATCCGCAGGCATCTCCGAGAAGGAATATGTACGTTCTATTTATGGTTCTTATGCAACCATGACCCGTATTGAGCAGTATGTGAAGAATGACATGGTCATGAATGCCTATTATGAGAAGCTGGAGGAGGACAACGCTCCCAGCGATGATGAGATCCAGAGCTACTATGATGAAAATAAGGCAAGCTACGATTCTGTAGATTACCGTCTGACTACCATTGAGGCGGAACTGCCGACAGAGCCTACCGAGCTGGCAGATCCCGTAGAAGAGACCGCATCTACAGATGCTGCCACCGATGGAACCGCAGCTGCCGGTACCACACAGGATACCGCATACCAGCCTTCCGATGCTGAGATCGCAAAAGCGATGGAAGATGCCAGGGTACTGGCTGACGATGCAGAGCAGACCGTGGCAAAAGACGGCGAAGCACATGAGAATGAGCAGAAGTCTTCCGTGAACTACCTGATCTCCGACTGGCTGTTCGATGATGCCAGAAAAGCAGGAGACACCACGGTTATTACCAATGACAACAGCCATTGCTACTATGTTGTGGCATTTGAACAGAGATATCTGGATGAGACTCTTTCCGCTAATGTACGTGTGATCATCCCTACCGAGGATAAGACCGGCGAAGAGATCCTGGATGAGTGGAAGAGCGGCGCAGCTACCGAGGACAGCTTCGCAGAATTGTGCAGGAAGTATACACAGGATACTTCCGCAGCAGAGAACGGCGGTCTGTTCGAGCAGGTAACCAAGACAGGCATGACAGAGGAACTGAGCAGCTGGATCTTCGACAGCAGCCGTCAGGCAGGCGATACCGTAGCGATCACTGTCAGTGACACCACCTATGTACTTTACTACATCGGACAGGATCAGGCTGAGTGGAAGATCAACATCAAAAATACTCTGGTATCTCAGGCAATGACCAAGTATATCGATGATATTACCGCAGATATTACCGTAGAGGATCCCAAGGGTAAGCTGAATTACCTGAAGGTGCAGGCAGAGGAATCCGCAGCTGATGAGACTGCGGCAGCAGAGACCCAGGAGATCACTGAGGAGCAGACTGCTGCTACCGAAGAGACCGCAACACAGGCACAGTAACGCTTGCTCAGGAACAGAACATAGACAACAGACAAGTACCTGTTTCACTGCACAAGCAGAAGAGACAGGTACTGTTAGGTTATAGGAGAGAAGAAATGCAGGAAAAGATCCTGGTATTGGATATTGATGGAACACTGACCAATTCAAAAAAAGAGATCACGGAAGTTACTAAGAAAGGAATCTGGAATATTTTACAGCATGGACATAAGGTGATCTTGGCATCCGGCCGTCCGACTCCCGGCATGAGAGGCTGTGAGGAAGAACTGGAATTGAAAAAATACGGCGGCTATCTTTTGTCTTTTAACGGAGCCCGGATTGTGGATTGCAAGACCGGCGAAGTAGTATACCAGAGAACACTGCCCCTGTCCATCGTGCCCGGATTGTATGAATTCGCCAGGGCAAACGGCTGCGGGCTGATCACTTATCAGGGAGAAGGCGTGATCTCCGCATTTGAACCGGATAAGTACGTGGAATGGGAGGCCAAAATCAATAAGATCCCTATTAAGGTTGTGCCTGATTTTGTAAATTATGTGGATTTCGACATCAATAAATGCCTGATGACAGCACCGGAAGAGATCGCCCCTGCTCTGGAAAAACAGCTGCAGGAAAAATACAGTGATGTGGCGAGTATCTACCGTTCCGAGCCCTATTTCATCGAGATCATGCCTAAGGATGTGAACAAGGCAACTTCCCTGGATCATATGCTGGAAGGCATGGGACTGACCAGAGAGAATGCGATCTGCTGTGGAGACGGTTACAATGATATTTCCATGATCGAATATGCGGGAACCGGTGTGGCTATGGGCAATGCCCAGCCTGCAGTCAAGGAAGCTGCAGATTATATTACCGGCACTAACGATGAGGATGGACTGGTGGAAGTCATCGATAAGTTCATCATGAACCCGGAGCAGGCATAGCCTTTCTTAGAAACAAACAATAGACACAAAGCAGTAACAAGCGAAAACTCACAGAGCAATGAGCGTATGTGATTTTTGCAAAAGAGGATATATATGATTCAGATACAAATACCTGAAAAAGCGAAATATATCATAGAAACCATACAAAATGCCGGATTCGAAGCCTATGTGGTAGGCGGCTGCGTGCGGGATTCCATTCTGGGCAGATGCCCGGAGGACTGGGACATTACCACTTCGGCGAGACCGGAGCAGGTAAAGCAGCTGTTCCGCCGCACCATCGACACCGGGATCCAGCACGGCACCGTAACCGTCATGCTGGATAAGGAAGGCTTTGAGGTTACGACCTATCGTGTGGATGGAAAATACGAAGACAGCCGACATCCCAAAGAAGTGACGTTTACGCCGAACCTGGAGGAAGACCTGAAACGTCGGGATTTTACCATCAATGCCATGGCCTATAATGAAACGGAAGGCCTGATTGATATTTTCGGCGGATTAAAAGACATTGAGGCGAAGCTGATCCGATGCGTAGGCAATCCGGAGGAACGTTTTGGGGAAGATGCGCTGCGTATCATGCGGGCAATCCGTTTTTCTGCTCAGCTGGGATACGAGATCCATGAAGACACCGAGACGGCGGTCCGGAGACTGGCGCCGACCCTGCAGAAGATCAGTGCGGAACGGATCCAGGTGGAACTGACCAAGCTGTTGGTTTCTCCTCATCCCGATATTTTGAGAAAAGCTTATGACATGGGTGTCACGAAGGTGATCCTGCCGGAATTTGATACGATGATGGAGACTCCACAGAACCACCCTCATCATCAGTACAATGTAGGAGAGCACACCCTGCATGCTATCATGGAGATAGAACCCTGGAAGGATCTGCGCTATGCCATGCTGCTGCATGATATTGGCAAGCCTGCCACACTTACCGTGGATGAGGACGGGATCACGCATTTCTACGGACATCCGGCGGTGGGAGAAGAGATGGCACGGAAGATCCTGCGGAGACTGCGCTTTGATAATGACACGGTTGCCGTTGTCACCCGGCTGGTGAGATACCATGATTATGGCAATGACGTGATGCCGGATCTGCGCATCGTACGCCGTGCGGTGAACAAGATCGGGGAAGATATCTTCCCACTGCTGTTCCCGGTGAAACGGGCGGACATTCTGGCGCAGAGCGATTATCTGCGGACAGAGAAATTGGAAAATCTGGAGCTCTGGAAAAAGCTGTACCAGGAAATTCTGGATAAAAAACAATGCGTCTCCCTGAAAACACTGGCGGTCACCGGCAGGGATCTGATCGATGCCGGTATGAAGCCTGGCAGAGAGCTGGGAGAGATGCTGCAGAAGCTGTTGGAACTGGTCTTAGAGCACCCCGAACAGAATGCCAGAGAGCAGCTGTTGGAAAAAGTGAAGGAATTGTCGGCAGACAAAGATTGAGCATACTTTCTAAGCTTTCCTCATAAGATAGCGTAGGAACCGGGAAACGGTTAAGGACGTATCTTAGGAGGGGTTGTAAGTGAATGACAGAGCGGTGGCACTGCTGGAGCAGTATGAGATAGAAGTATTGCGTACCCGAAAAGGAAGGGGAGCGATTCTGTGCGATACACAGCAGGGCTGCCTGATCTTTAAGGAATATACCGGAAGAGAGGAACAGCTGCGCCTGCAGGAGCAGGTATTAAAGCATCTGGCAGAGCGGGGAACCGTCCCTGCGGAGAGACTGCTCGCTACGAAGGAAGGGGCGTTGTCTGTTACGGATCGTGACGGTGTCAGATATATTCTGAAGACCTGGTGGGAAGGCAGAGAATGCAATATCCGCGACAGGGAAGAATGTATGGAAGCAATGCGGCTTCTGGCGAGACTGCACGGTGATCTGGAATTTACACCGGTATTTCCGGAGGTGGAGGAGACACCGGCACCGGTCATAGAGCGATATCTTCCCAGCCGGGATTATGAAAAGCATAACAGAGAATTAAAACGTGCCCGCAGATTTTTAAAGCAGCGCAGTCAGAAGACCTGGTTCGAGATCCGGCTGTCGGCAGTGATCGATCCTTTTTTAGAGGAAGCGAGACAGCTGTGTGAAGAATGGAAAGAGATCGAGATGGCTGCCTCTGACAGCGGAGATAAAGCACCGCTGTGTTTCTGCCACGGAGATTACCAATATCATAATATTCTGCGGCAGGATCGTGGATTTTTCCTGGTGAATTTCGAAAAATGTCAGGCAGATGGGCCGGTGAGAGATCTGTATCTGCTGTTGCGGAAGCTTTTGGAAAAAAGTGAATGGGACGCCGAATGGGGCAGAGTGCTTCTGGCGGCTTACGAAAGTGTACGGCCGTTAAAGCCCTATGAGAGACAGGATCTGTTCTACCGCCTGTCCTATCCTGAAAAACTGTGGAAGATCGTAAACTTTTATTATAATTCCGGAAAAGCCTGGATCCCGGAAAAGAATCAGGAAAAGCTGGACCGCCTGCTGGAACAGGAAACGGCCAGGAAAAAATTCCTGAAACTGCTGCAAAGATAAAAGCCGGGCAGCACAAAGGAGAAGCAAAAACGTTGAGAAGACTCGGAGACAAAAGGTATTCGAAGACAAAACAAATAGTAGTAGGTCTTTTGCTCGTGACAGTAATGTCATTTGCCGGCTGTGGGCAGACAGTGTCCTCCGGAACGGCGACAGAAGCAGCTGCCACAGCGACACCTGCGGCAACCGCACAGACAGAGCGGATAGATACCGGTTTTGTTGTCACCAATCCGGACAGCTATGATTCCGCAGATACGGCGGTACTGGTGGATATCAATACGATTGACAATGCTGTCACATTGCTGAATCTGGATCTTGGTAAACGTTACACGTTGTCCATGGACGGAACGACACGGTTTGCAGATAAATACGGGAAAGCAATTTCGCTGAGTCAGCTGCAGGAGGGAGACATTGTGGATGTGACTTTTCTGAAAAGTCAGAAGCATCTGACCTCCATGCAGCTGGCGCAGACGGCATGGCAGTATGACGCTGTGGAGCGGTATGAGATGAATACCGTGCGGAATGAGGTGGCCATCGGGGAAGAGGTCTTCCAGTTATCTAAGGATACCCAGTATTTTTCCCAGGGACACAGCATTGAAAAAATGGATCTGAATCCCGCAGATATTCTGACATTTCGTGGAATCGACAGTACGGTACTCAGTGTAACGGTAGAAAAGGGCCACGGATATCTGCGTCTGGTCAATGATGAGAACTTCATCGGCGGCTGGCTGGAGATCGGACAGACCCAGATCGTCCGGATCACGGAGGACATGCTGGTGACCGTGCCGGAGGGCAGTTATCAGGTAGATATCAGCTATAACGGCGGAGGCGGAACGAAAAACGTTGTGATCAACCGGGGGGAAGAGACCACCCTGGACATCGGAGACCTGGAAGTCGCTGAGGCACAGTTCGGAATGGTGTTGTTCTCCATGAGTCCGTCCGGTGCGGAATTATATATTGACGGCAGTCAGGTGGATCCGTCCCAGCCGATTTCTCTGGAATACGGTATTCATCAGATCATTGCAAAAGCCGATGGATACAAGTCACTGACACAGTATCTGAGGGTCGGACAGGAATCTGCCGGAGTGGATGTGCAGCTGGATAAAGTAGATTCTGACAGCGAAGAAAGTACGGAAAGCAGCAGTTCCACCGAATCTTCCACTGCCGAATCCACGTCCACGGCGGATACGACAACGACCTACTATCGTGTACATATTGATGCACCGGAAAATGTGGAAGTATATCTGGACGGAAACTATGTGGGAATCTCTCCCTGCAGCTTCAAAAAGACATCCGGAAGCCATGTCATTACCTTGCGGAAATCCGGCTATGAGACCAGAAGCTATACGGTTCAGGTAGATGAGGAAGAGAAGGATATATCCTATTCTTTTGTGGATCTGATATCGAGCTCCACAACCGGATCCACATCGACAGAATAATCCCCCGGAAGGTTGAGGAAATGCCGTAAATATGCGGAAAAACCTTGACAAAGAGAATAAAAACAGATATATATATGTATAGACGTTTCAAAAGAACTATTTTCGAGCGTA
>OQVS01002362.1_pt1 | contig 12110 bp, 10 predicted proteins | sample 1691601 | NCBI WGS metagenome assembly OQVS01 (sample SAMN03418268, study PRJEB22391) | human gut metagenome | biome: human-gut; feature: organic feature; material: feces | host: Homo sapiens | place: Tanzania | collected 2013-01 | reverse complement strand
TCCAGCTTTGCAAGGCTTTCGGCTTCCCGTTCCGGCTGGCGGTCGCAGACACTGAGCAGGGTGATGACCGGGGAAACATACATCCATGCCAATGTATCCGGGTCCTCGTCCCGGATCTCGCCGCCTGCGATCAGGGAACGGAAAATGCCTGCATGGTAAGAGATCATACGGTCCACATAGCGTTCCGAGAACAGTGCTGCAAGCTCCGGGGAGCGGAACTGCTCCAGCGTCATCATCCGGCGGAACTGGCTGACCTGCTTATCGTGCAAAGAATACAGGAAGATCTGCCGTACTTTGTCCGCAAGAGCCTGCTCCGGGATATGAGAAAACGTAGGGCAGTCCTGCTTTACATTCTGCACATGAATGTCGATCCTGCCCGTATCTTTTTCGTAGTGGGCAGCCGTTGATTCCACGATGGCATCAAAAATCGCCTGCTTGCTGGGGAAATGGTTGTACAGCGAGGGTGCCTTGATGCCTACTGCCTTTGCAATCTCGCCAACGCTGACCGCATCGTATCCTTTGGTCGAAAACAGTTCCAGAGATTTTTCCAGAATGCGCTGCTTGGTATCTTCCATTTTCCTTCATCCTTTACTAACGAATATTCGTTAGCTCTACTATAATCAAAAATGTTCCCGTTGTCAAGAGGTTTTTTAAGACAACGGAAACAAAATCGTACCCGCAGTCTGGCGGCGTCCATGATCGCTTCAGCACCCTCCACCGGCTGGTATCCTCAGTTGGGCTCAACTTAACCGTGATAGTCTCCCGCAGCAGAATCTACGGCAACATAGGGTACGCTTTGGAACTGGCACGCCGGGGATTTGAAGTGACAGGGGTTGATATTACTCCAGCATACATCCAATATGCAGCGGAGCAGGCACAAAAAGAACACCTTTATTTGCTATGGCGATGCCTTGTTCCTCATATCCTGCGTGAAACGCCCTGTTTTGTGCGCGAATCACTGGCCACAGAATGCGGAAGCTGTGCTATAATATAAATATCAGGACGTGGAAGGAACAGGGGGTGCAGCAATGAAGCTGCGGACAGCGATCGTGGAAGATCAGAAACCGGATGCCGAGCGGCTGGAACAGCTGCTGAAAAAGGCATTTGGCGAGGAAGAGATCCTTTGCAGGCGGTTTGTGTGCGGAGACGATTTTTTGAAGGAGTTTCCGGGCGAGGGATATCAGGTGGTATTTCTGGATATCTGCATGGAGGGCACCAACGGTATCGAGACGGCGCGGCAGCTGCGTGCTGCAGACCCGGAGCTGCTCATCGTGTTTGTGACATCCTCGCCGGAGTATGTGTGGGACGCCTTTCCGGTGCATCCGTTCGACTACCTGCTCAAACCGTACAAAGAAGAAAAGTTTGACCATCTGGCAGGGGAGCTGCAGCGGGTGCTTGGGCGGCAGCAGCCGGAGCTGGAGGTGCGCATTGCACGCCAGACCGTGCATCTGCCGCTGAAAAAGATCCACTATGCCATGGCACAGAACCATTTTGTGAAGGTCGTTACCGACGACGGCGAGTGCCGCGCCGCGGCAAACTTTGCACAGGTGCAGGAACAGCTGATGACCCAGCCGGACTTTCTGGTGTGCAACCGAGGTGTTATCATCAACATGTCCAAAGTGCTGCGGTTCGAGGGTGAGTGCATTGAAATGCTGGATGGAGCCCGCCTGCCGGTGCGGCAGAAGGATAAAAAAAGCCTGCTGGCACAGTTTACGCAGTATCAGTTCCGCAATATGCAGCGGCAGATGTGAGCCCGGAGAGGAGGAGCGTTTGTGAATTTTGCATTGTTTGGACGTTTTTTTCTGGAATTTGCAATGATGTATCCGGCAGAATACCTCTGCCTTGCCTCGCTGCAGGAGCACTTGCGTGCACCGCGTAAAACCTATGCCATCGGTGCATCGGTGATCACACTGATGAGTCTGGCTGGCGCAGCGGTGTGCAGCATGCTGGACATAGAAACAAACTTCCTGCTCATCCCGCTGCTCATCATCAGCTTCTGGCTGCTGCGCTGGCGCACCGACCGGGAAGTATCGATCAGTCAGACCATGTTTCTGTTCTCGGTGTCGGCAGTGATGATGTCTGTGTGCACCCTGCTTGCCGTCGTGCTGAACGCGGAAGCTGAGCTGGACAATGCACTGCCGGTGTTTCTGCCCAGCACCTCGGTCATCTGCCTGACCCTCGCGGTGATACTCAGCACCATCTTCCGCTTTACTGCAGTGCGCTGGAGCCGGTGGCTGCTGCAGGAGTACCACGGCGAAGCCTTCTGGGAGTCGGCATGGCCGCTGCCGGCGCTGTACGCAGCGTTTCTGGTGTTCTGTATGCCGAAGGAGATCGGCATCGTCCTGATGAACCGCATCCGCATCATCGCGGTGCTGGCGGTGAGCATCTCACTGCTGGGCATCTTTCTGCTGCTGTACGAGATGTACCACGTGGCAAAGGAGTACACCCGCAGCTCCCAGCTGGACCGTGAAAACCAGCTGCTGGCCGTGGAGTCCCGCCGCTATATGGAGCTGCGCAGCTATCTGGAACAGACCCGCCACCTGCGGCACGATTTCCGCCAGCACCTGCATGTGATCTCCGGCCTGACCGAGGCCGGGCGGCTGGACGAACTGAAAAGCTACCTGAACCAGTACGAGAGCGAGCTCAGCGATGCCCGGCCCACCCTGTGCGCCAATGCTGCGTTGGATGCGCTTGCCGGCCACTACGACTATGAGGCCCGGAGACAGGGCATACCGGTGGAATGGAAGCTGGAACTGCCCAGATTCCTGCCTCTGCCGGAAGCCGACCTGTGCACCATTCTTGGCAATCTGCTGGAAAATGCGCTCCATGCCAGCCAGAAACTGCCGCCGGAAGAACGGCAGGTCAAGGTGTTGGCACGGATGCTCAGTCCGGCCATGATGGGCCTGATGGTGGAGAACCGCTACGATGGCGTGCTGAAAAAGCAGGGCGGCGTCCTGCACTCCACCAAGCATGACGGACAGGGCATCGGCCTTGTTTCCGTCGAAACTGCCGTGCACAGGTATAACGGCAATCTGACGGTGGAAACGGGCGGCAACGTTTTCCGGGCCAATGTACTGCTGAACCTGTAAAATATTCCTGCCCTCAGGCACCGGCTTTTTTGCACAAGCCGGTGCTTTTTGGTTGCACTTTTCCCGGGAAATCGGTATACTTAAAAGAAAACCGGGCACTAAAAGAAAACCGGGCACGGCAGGGCAGGAGGGGAGCGTATGGCACCGAACAAAACCACGCAGGGCGAGATCTCCCTGCGCCGCAGGGTCACGGCATGGCTTGCCGCGATTTTGCTGGTAACGATGCTTTCCAACGGCATCGCCACGGTGGCGGGTCAGTGGGCCGTGCGCGCCTTTGATGCACTGCTGGCCGACAATGCCGCCTGTTACACGGTGCAGGATGCCATCAAGGACGAAACACGGGCCTTTGCACGCTATGTGCGGCAGCCCACCTCGGAAAGTGAGCAGGCCTACACCGCCGCCTGCGCTGCGGCGGAGCAGAGCCTTGCGGCCCTGCCCTTCGATTACGCCCGCATCGGTGCGGAACGCTATGCCCGTACATGGAACCTTTTGCAAGGCTACGAGGGCTACCGGCAGGAGCGGGACGCCTTTTTACGGCTTTCGCCCTCAGCGGATACCTACATCGAACAGATGTACCATGTGATGGCCCTGCAGGATTATCTTGCCGAGTATGCACTGCGGCTGACGCAGGCCACACTGGAACAGGAAAATACCCTTTACAGCAGCACGGCGGCCCACATCCGGCATCTGCCATGGCTGTATCTGTGCCTGTTTCTGACGGCGGTTTCAAGCGGATTATTGTCGATTGTGTCCTCACTGCTGGGAATGACAGCACTGGTGAGCATATTCCTGATTCCGATAAAAAGTATTGCCGAGGGCGATCTTTCCGGCCCGGATCTTCCGGTGAAAAGCAGCGATGAGGTGGGGCGGCTGACGGGCACCTTCAACCAGATGAAGCACGCCATGGCGCAGCAGCTGACCACCCAGCAGGCCTTGCACCGGGAAGAGGTGCGGAACCTTGCACTGGAAAAAGATCTGGAACACACCCGGCTGGAAGTGCTCAAGAGTCAGGTGAACCCGCATTTCCTGTTCAATACCCTGAACATGATCTCCTGCATGGCCCGGCTGGAGGACGCTTCCACCACCGACCAGATGATCGTGCATCTGGGCAGCCTGTTCCGACACAATCTGCGCACCAAGCGTCAGCAGATCACGCTGGAAGAGGAACTGGACGGGCTGGAAGATTATATCTATCTGCAGCAGATGCGTTTTGATGGACGCATTACGGTGGAAAAGAGCATCCGGGTGCAGCCTGCGGTGGTGCAGGTGCCGTCCTTTATGCTGCAGCCGGTGGTGGAAAATGCATACTCTCACGGGCTCAAGTCCTGCGAGGAAGGCGGGCGCATCCTGCTGCGGGCATGGATGCAGGGCAGCGTGCTGGTGCTCACGGTCGCGGACAACGGCAAGGGGATGACCCCAGAGGAACTGGACGCTGTGCAGGCAAAAATTGCCCAGAGCGAGCAGACCGGCCGCAGCATTGGGCTTGGCAATATTTCCCGCCGCATCGGGATGCTGTATCCGGGCGGCAAAATGCAGGTATACAGCCGGGCAGGCCGCGGCACGGTGGTGCGGTTTGAGATCCCACAGATGCAGCGGACGGAAGAAAGGGAGGGAGAACCTTCGTGAAGTGCAAATTGCTGGTAGCAGAGGATGAATTGATCGAGCGCAAGGTGCTGTGCAAGACGCTGCAAAAGTATCTGGGCGACCTCATTACCCTGTACGAGGCGAAAAACGGCAGGGAAGCCATGGAGCTCTTTGCCCGCGAAGCGCCGCAGGTGGCGGTTCTGGACATCGAAATGCCCGGCTTCACCGGGCTGGAAGTGGCCCGCAAGATCCGTGAGACAGACAAAAATTGTGCGATCCTGTTCCTGACCGGATTTGACAAGTTCGACTACGCCCGGCAGGCGATCTCTGTGCGGGCCATGGATTATCTGCTCAAGCCCTACAACGAGCAGGAACTGGTGTTCGCGGTGGAGGAAGCCATCCGGCAGGTGTCGGTGCAGCTGCCTGCCCGCCCGCTGCAAGCCACTGTGCTGGAGGAACCTGTCCGCCGGGAGGAGGACGGGGACATGCGCACCGCTATCATCCGGGCCGAGATCAGCAGCTTCATCGATGCCCACTACCGGGAAGACATCTCCATGCAGGATGCCGCAGCTGCCCTGCGTTACTCGGATGCTTACTTCTGCAAGCTGTTCAAACAGTGTTTTAGGGTGAACTTTTCGGCCTATCTGAATGAATACCGGGTGAACAAGGCCCGCCAGCTGATGCTGGACCCGCGCCTGAACATGAAGGACATCGGTGCTGCTGTGGGTTACAGCGATGCCAACTATTTTACAAGGGTGTTCAAGCGCCTGACGGGCCAGACCCCTTCGGAGTACCGCATGGCCGCAGCGGAAAAAGCGGCACAAGGATAAAACGGATATAAAAGAAGCACTCGTTCTTTCCTGCCTGCATGTCAGCAGGAGAAGGACGGGTGCTTCTTTGTTTTTGCCAGTTTCTTTCGTCTGAGGGATGCAAAAATTGTACTTGGATACAACAAAGACAAAATCGTCCTGCGTTTCGCAAAATAATCCGATTTCGCAAAATTTCACGGTTTGTTAAAATCTAATCATAGAAAAAGAGAGAAAAGAGAGGATGCAATTCATGAAGAGAAGAACGTTTCTGTCGCTGATGGGCGCAGCGGCACTGACCAGCGGCATGATGCTCACCGGCTGCGGCGCAGGCTCCGACGGCGATGACCGCAAGATCGTGCGCATCGGCCATGTGCAGTCCCAGACCCACCCGGATCATCTGGGACTAGAAGCCTTTGCCAACTACATCAACGAGAAACTGGGCGACAAGTACCGCGTGGAAGTGTATCCCAGTGAGCTGCTGGGCTCTCAGACCGAAATGGTGCAGCTGACCCAGACCGGTGCTATCGACTTTGTGGTGGCATCCACTGCCATCATGGAGACCTTCAGCGCCAAGTACCAGATCTTCAACCTGCCGTATCTGTTCTCCAGCGTGGAAGCCTACCACGAGGCGATGGACGACCCCGAGGTGACCGACCCCATTTTCCAGACCACCTCCAAGGCCGGTCTGGAAACGGTGGCATGGCTGGACGCAGGCACCCGCAACTTCTACACCATCAAGACCCCCATCAACCAGCCCTCCGACCTGAAGGGCCTGAAGATCCGCGTGCAGCAGTCGCCCACCAACGTGGAAATGATGCGCCTGCTGGGCGGCACTGCCACCCCCATGGGCTTCGGTGATGTGTACACTGCACTGCAGGCCGGTATTCTGGATGGTGCCGAGAACAATGAACTGGCCCTGACCGATAACGGCCACGGTGATATCTGCAAGTATTACTCCTACGATATGCACCAGATGGTGCCGGATCTTCTGGTGGCAAACTACGCCTTCCTGAACGGGCTCAGCGACGAGGAGCGCGCCATCTTTGAAGAGGGCTTTCAGATCGTGAAGAGCACCGAGCAGGATGCATGGGAGGATGCTGTGGCCGAGGCTAAGGACAAGGCTGAGAATGAGCAGCATGTCAACTTCATCTATCCGGACACTGCACCGTTCCAGGAGGCCATGGCCCCCCTGCACGATTCCGTGCTGGCAGCAAATCCGGAACTGCAGCCCATTTATGATCGGATCCAGCAGCACAACGCTGCCCATACTGCGGACTGAGGAGGAGCATCATGGAAAAACTGAGAAATACCCTGAACAAGCTGCTCAACCTGCTGGCAGGCCTGAGCATGACGGTCATGGTGGTGCTGACTACCTATCAGGTCATCGTGCGTTACATCTTCAATTCTCCCTCCACATGGTCGGAAGAGCTGGTGGGCTATCTGTTCGGCTGGAGCACCATGCTGGGCGCTACCATCGTTTCCGGTGAGCGCGGCCACATGAACATCCCTGTACTGGTAGACCGGTTCAACCCCACCATGCGCAAGGCATTCCACATCTTTGCCGAGGTCATCGCCTTCATCTTCTCTGCTGCCATTCTGGTCTTTGGCGGTTTTCAGGTGTCCAAGCTGGCAATGGGCCAGCAGACCTCCTCGCTGGGCGTGGCCGTGGGTGTGTTCTACTGGGTCATGCCGGTCTGCGGTGTGATCATTCTGGTGTATTCCGTGCTGAACATTATCGGCATCGCCAACGGCTCCATCTGTCTGGATACCCCGGAGGATGCAGACTTTGCAAAGGTGGAAGCCGAAATGGCTGCCGATGCTGACAAGGAAAACAAGGAGGACTAAGCTGTGGCAATTCAAGCATTACTCGTAATCCTGGCAGTGCTGCTGGTGCTGCTGTTTCTCGGCGTGCCTATCTCGTACGCCATTGCAGTCTCTTCTCTGACTGCCATCCTTTCTTCCATCGATCTGAACGTAGCCGTGCTAACCGCTGCCCAGCGCACCTTTGTGGGCATGAGCAAGTTCAGCCTGACCGCCATCCCGTTCTTTATTCTGGCCGGCAACATCATGAATCAGGGCGGCATCGCCAAGCGTCTGGTGGATTTCGTCATGGCCATTCTGGGCAAGCTGCCCGGCGCACTGCTGGTGACCAACATCGGCACCAACGCCCTGTTCGGTGCCATCTCCGGTTCCGCTTCCGCCGCCGCTGCTGCCGTTGGCTCCATGATCCGCGACGGTGCCGAGGAGCAGGGCTACGACCCCGCCGTCACCGCTGCCACCAACGCCGCTTCTTCCTGCTCCGGCCTGCTGATCCCTCCGTCCAACGCCCTCATCACCTACTCTCTGGCTTCGGGTGGAACGTCAGTTGCGGCACTGTTCATGGCCGGTTACATCCCCGGCATCATCTGGGCTCTTTGCTGCTGCGCGGTGGGCGTTCTGCTGGCTGTCAAGCTGGGCTATCAGGGCACTCCCGGAAAGTTTGACTGGAAAAATCTCGGCGTCTGCACCCTGCGTGCTCTGCCGTCTCTTTCCCTGATCGTTGTGGTCATCGGCGGCATCATCGGCGGCGTGTTCTCCGCCACCGAGGGCTCTGCCATCGCGGTCGTCTATGCGCTGATCCTTGCCTTCTGCTACCGCTCCATCAACCTCAAGAGTCTGTGGAAGATTATTGTGGACTCGGCTAAGATGTCTGGCATGGTCGTGTTTCTCGTCGGCGTATCCAATATTCTGGGCTGGGTCATGGCCTTTTTGCAGATCCCCGATGCGGTGGCGGCTGCGCTGCTGAGCCTGACCAGCAACAAGTACATCATTCTGCTCATCATGAATGTGATTCTGCTGATCTCCGGCACCTTCATGGATGTGACCCCGGCCATCCTCATCTTCACTCCGCTGTTCCTGCCCATCTGCCAGAGCTTTGGCATGAGCACCATTCAGTTCGGTCTGATCCTCGTGTACAACCTGTGCATCGGCAATATCACACCGCCTGTCGGCAATGCTCTGTTTGTGGGCATCAAGGTAGGCCGCACCTCACTGTCCAAGGTCATGCCTTATATGCTGATGTATTATGCGGCGATCATCGCCGGCCTGCTGCTGGTCACCTTTATCCCCGCAGTGTCCATGGCACTGCCCCAGGCAATGGGTCTGGTCTAAAAACGATATCTCCTTCTTCTTTTTCTTCTGAAAAGGCGGTGCTCTGCAAAAGAACACCGCCTTTTCCTGTTGCACAAACACGCAGGAGTGCGTTATACTATCCCTGAAAGAGAGGGCGAGTATCATGCGCAGAAGGACATTTCTGGCCGGAGCGGGTCTGTTGGCACTGCAGCTGTCAGGCTGCGGTGCACAGAAACAGACGGCACCGGAGTATGTGCTGACCTATGCGGAAAATCAGCCGGCCGACTACCCCACAACGCAGGGAGCACAGTATTTTGCTGACCTTGTGCGGGAGCGCACCGGCGGCAGAGTGATCGTTCAGGTCAAGGCCGGGGGAGAGTACGGCACGGAAGAAGAGGTGTGGATGCAGCTGGGCATCGGCGGGGTAGACTTTGCCCGGCTGTCCCTGTCCATCATCACGGGCGACCTGCCAAAATTGAACGTGCTGCTGCTGCCGTACCTCTACCGGGATGCCGACCACATGCGGAGCGTGCTGGACGGGGATCTTGGGAAAGAATTTTTACAGGGATTCGCCGAAAAAGATTGTATCGGCCTGAGCTGGTACGATGCGGGTGCACGGTCGTTCTACGCGCGCCAGCCGATTAAAAGCCTTGCCGATCTGGCAGGCAGGATCGTCCGGGTACAGGACTCTGCGATCACCATGGATATGATAAAGCTGCTGGGGGCAGTACCGGAGACTTCCGCTTACAGCAATGTGTATTCCGCCTTAGAGACGGGTCAGATCGATGCAGCAGAAAATAACTGGCCTTCGTACTATTCTATGGGACACTACAAGGTGGCACGGTACTATACGAAAGATGAGCACAGCCGCGTGCCGGAGATCCAGCTGGCCAGTGGCAGGACATGGGCAGCATTGCCGGAAGAATACCGCCAGATCCTGCGGGAGTGCGCCGCCGAGTCGGCAGAGTACGAACATCAGTTCTGGGCACAGGAGGAGACTGCGGCGCGTGAAGCTGCCCTTGCCGCAGGATGCCATGAGATCATTCTTTCGGAAGAAGAACTGGAAAATTTCCGCCAGCTGGTGCAGCCGCTCTATAAAAAGTACTGCGGAGATTATTTGCAGCTGGTAGAAGAGATCCAGCGGAATTGAGGAAAACGGCCTGCGCGCTGGAATTGGGCGAAGAGGACATTGCGCAGGATGCCTCAGGCCAGAGGGGTATGGTTGGTCAGCCACTGGTTCTGCGGCATCATGCACAAAACGATGCGCACGGCAGACGCACTGGATCATCACGACCCTTTTGGTGAAAAAGCAAATTGGAAAAATCTGCAGATTTTTCTGAATCCCAAGGATGAAAATAAGGCTTCCGTTTCAAGTCGTCTTACAGCAGGGGACTGAGCAGTCTCAGCACACTGTCCAGCAGGGTGCCCGGGATGCTGGTTCGACAGTCCGACACCTGTACCTCCCGGCACTTTGGCAGGGTGGCCAGAATATCATCCCGCAGGACGACGGCCTGACTGTTGTTTTGCAGCAAAACCCCGCACTCAAAGTGCAGGAACAGGCTGCGGTAGTCCATGTTGATGCTGCCTACCACAGCGGTGCGGTCATCACTGACCCAGCACTTGGAGTGCAGAAACCCCGGCGTGAACTCGTAGATGCGCACCCCCGCCTGCAAAAGCGGAAGATAGTACGACCGGCTCAGCCGGAACACCAGCTTTTTGTCCGGGATGCCCGGCAGGATCAGCCGCACATCTACACCGCGCTTGGCAGCATTTTTCAAAGCATCCAGCATCTCCTCGCCGATGGCAAGGTAGGGCGTGTATGCATAGACATACCGCTCTGCCTGTGCAAGAATGTTCAGATAGACCGTTTCTGCCATGGGCTCCTCGTCCAGAGGGCTGTCTGCGTAGGGCTGCACGACGCCGTCGGTATCCCGCACGGCAGGGGCAGGCCGAAAAGGACTGTAATCCGTTTCGCTCGGGCGGAAGGCGTTCCAGAAGTTCAGGAACATCACGGTAAAATTCCACGCAGCATCGCCCTCGATGCGCAGGGCGGCGTCCTTCCAGTAGCCGAAGCGCTGCTCGGCGTTGATATACTCGTCGGCCAGGTTCACGCCGCCGGTGTAGGCTACGGTACCATCAATGACAACGATCTTGCGGTGGTCACGGTGGTTCATTGCCAGCGACAGCAGCGGCACGACAGGGTTGAAGGGAATGCACCGGATATGTGCCCGTTCCATCCGGATCACGAAGTCTGCGGGCAGACCCAGCAGACTGCCGAAATCGTCGTAGATCAGCCGCACATCCACGCCCTGCGCGGCCTTGCGGCGAAGGATCTTCTCGATGCCGTTCCACATATATCCATGGCTCACGATGAAAAATTCCAGAAAGATGGTCTTTTCTGCTTTTTCCAGATCAGCCAGAAGCTGGGGATACATCGCTTCGCCACAGTTGAAATATTGCGCGGCGGTGTTGTTCCATGCTGGGTAGGGGCCGTATTTTGCCACATAGCGGCTTTGCCCCATGACACGGGCGTCCAGACCGTCGGTCACGCCTGGGGTCTGAGCCAGATCTTTTTTGTGGGCGGTGTCCACGGCCTGCATTTTCAGGCGGAGACGGCGTGCGGGCCGCTTGTTGCCGAAAGCCAGATACAACGCTCCGCCCAGCAGCGGCAGAATACCGATGAGTGCGATCCAGCCGACCTTATAGGCACTGTTTTCGTCTTTGCGCACGAGGTACAGCACGATGATCACGCTCAGTGCGTTGAGCAGGCCGTTGATCCATACGCTGCCGGCGCCGGTGGTTACGGCATAGCACACCCATGCCAGCCACAGGAGCTGCAGTGCGACCAGCACCACCGTGACGGTAACTCGGTTGATGATCCGGCTGAAGAATCGGACGACAGGCGAGCGGAAAAACACGATCTCCACCCCTTTCTACTACTATAATATGTGTAAGTATAGCGCGGTTTTGCGTTCTTTGCAAGACAACAAGAGGCGGGAACCGCACTTTCCTCGCAAGGTTCTTGTGCAACTGCACCAAATAGAACGCTTAAATGATGCCGGGAAAAGGTAAAATGCAAAAATTTGCGTTTTCCTCTTGCCAAATGTCCCCAAACGCGCTATTCTATAGTCACGGTTTAACACTTTAGCATGATAAAATGCTAAACTGAGAGGGAACATCTTTTGGGAAATAACGAGGGAGGAAACCTGTTATGAAACGTTTAGTCTCTGCTTTTCTGGCTGGTGCCATGGCACTGAGCCTTGCCGCCTGCGGCGGTGCCGCATCCACTTCCACCGTGGCATCTTCTGCCGCGTCCGGCAGCGCAACCGCTTCTGCTGCCGAAACCGCTGCCAGTGATTTGGATTACATCAAGGAAAAGGGCAAGATGGTCATTGGCTACACCGTCTACGAACCCATGAACTACACCGATGCAGACGGCAACTTCACCGGCTTTGACACCGAGCTGGCGCTCGGCGTGTGCGACCTCGCCGTCGTCGGCGTGGTAATCTCGGTGCTG
>OQVS01002360.1_pt1 | contig 12112 bp, 8 predicted proteins | sample 1691601 | NCBI WGS metagenome assembly OQVS01 (sample SAMN03418268, study PRJEB22391) | human gut metagenome | biome: human-gut; feature: organic feature; material: feces | host: Homo sapiens | place: Tanzania | collected 2013-01 | reverse complement strand
AATGCCCAGTTCATGTTCTACGGCAAAAAGGTGAACATCGATGATGCGGTATATTCCATTAGTGCGACCTTAACGATATCTATTCCCTTTAGTTTTCCCATAGCCAACTGTTTTTTAACAAGTGGTTCGAGATCTAACACAGGTTTCTGCCATGACTCCATAGGAGATCCATGAGCTACAATTATCAACGCATTTTTAGCACTTAGAGTTGCAACAGCAGTTAACATCAAAGCTAACGCTAACATAATTCTTTTTTTCATTGTTTTAGCTGAATTAATTTGTTATTGTAATTCTAATTGATTATAAAAAAGATATATAAATATTTCTTTGGCAAAATTACAATCTTCAACAAAAGTAAACAATACTCAAAAATAATGAAATATGAAGTTTTCAGATAATGGTTGAGAAACTATTAAGATGTTGCCATTTATTTCGCTAACTCGTTTTTTTATAGTAACTTTGCAACCTGTACTATGTACCAATATTAATAATGACCAACAAGATACTTATAACAGGAGCCAGTGGCTTCATAGGCAGTTTTATCGTTGAGGAAGCCCTCAACAGAGATATGGAGGTGTGGGCAGCAGTGAGGAAAACCACATCGCGCAAATACCTTCAGGATAAACGCATACATTTCATTGAGCTCAACTTCAGTTCAAAGGAGCAACTGAAGGCGCAACTCGGTGAGCACGAGTTCGACTACGTCGTGCACGCTGCCGGCGTGACGAAATGTCTCGACAAAGCCGACTTCCGCCGTATGAACACCGAGGGCACAAAGAACTTCGTCGATGCGCTCATCGAGCTGCAGATGCCGCTGAAGCGCTTCGTGTTCCTCAGCTCGCTCAGCGTGTTCGGTGCTATACATGAGGAGCAACCCTATCAGGACATCAGCGAGCACGATACGCCGTGCCCAAATACGGCGTACGGCAAGAGCAAGCTCGACGCCGAGAAGTACCTCGACAGCATTGGCAACGACTTCCCCTACATCATTCTGCGCCCTACGGGAGTGTACGGTCCGCGCGAGACCGATTACTTCCTCATGGCTGAGAGCATAAAGAAGCACGTCGACTTCGCCGTGGGCTTCAAGCGTCAGGACATCACTTTCGTGTACGTGCTCGACGTGGTGCAGGCTCTGTTCCTCGCTCTCGACCGCGGCATGAGTGGTAGGAAGTACTTCCTCTCCGACGGTGAGGTGTACAGTTCTACCGAGTTCAGCGACCTGCTGAAGAAGGAGATGGGCGTGAAGTGGATGCTGCGCATCGTGGCGCCGATATGGGTGCTGCGCATCGTGACGTTCTTCGGCGAGAAGATAAGCCAAATCACGAAGAAGCCGACCGCTCTGAACAACGACAAGTATAACATTCTGAAACAGCGCAACTGGCGCTGCGACATCGAGCCGGCTTGCGACGAGCTTGGCTATCATCCGCACTACAAACTCGCCGACGGCGTGAAGCTTGCCGTAGCATGGTATAAAAAGAACGGCTGGCTGTAATGCCTGTGCGCGCAGGTGATTGCTTGGTTGGTGCACTTTTACTTGGTTGGTGCACTTGAGACAAGTGCACCCCCTAAAATTACACTTAAGACAATGAAATTCTTTACACAACTTTTCTCTATAGACAAATCGCCCAGACGCGGACTTTTGGCAGTGGAATGGCTCGTGATGGCATACACGGTGTTCACACTGCTCGTGGCTCTCTTCACCTACACCAACCTGCAGAACCCCGACGCAATGATATGGGGTCGTGTGCGTGTGGTGGCAATGACGGCTGCTCTGTGGTTGGCTTACCGCCTTGTGCCGTGCCGACTGACGCTGCTGGCGCGCGTAGTGGCGCAGATGTCGCTATTAGCGTGGTGGTACCCCGACACGTATGAGCTGAACCGTATGTTCCCCAACCTCGACCATGTGTTCTGCCGCGCAGAGCAGTCGATGTTCGGCTTCCAACCGTCGCTCTCGTTCGCCTCCACCTTCTCGTGGGCACCCATCAGCGAGCTGATGAGCATGGGTTACGCTGCCTATTATCCGATGATTGGTTTGGTGGCGTTCTTCTACTTCTTCGCACGCTACAACGAGTTTCAACGAGCTTCGTTCATTCTGCTCGCCTCGTTCTTCATCTACTACATCGTATTCATCTTCGTGCCAGTTGCCGGACCCACGTTCTACTTCAAGGCAGTGGGTATAGAGAACATCACGAACGGCTTCTTCCCTGCCGTCGGCACCTACTTCAACACTCATCAGGAGTGTCTGCCCACTCCGGGCTACGTAGACGGTTTCTTCTACGACCTCGTGGAGCAGGCTAAGGCTGCGGGCGAACGCCCCACAGCAGCCTTCCCATCGTCGCACGTAGGCGTATCGACGGTGTGCATGTGGCTTGCATACCACGCACGCAACCGCCGTCTGCTCTACTTCTTGACACCGTTCTACGTGTTCCTGTGCCTTGCCACGGTGTACATCCAGGCGCACTACGCCATTGATGCCCTTGCCGGACTCGTCAGCGGCACTCTGCTCTACTTCATACTGCTATTCGCAACGAAGGGGATAAGATGTTGAAGTGGTGAGATGGTGAGGTGTTGATATCATCCGCATCGGTCGGCGCAGACATCCGCATCGGTCGGCGCAGACATCTGCGTCGGTCGATGCGGATCATTTTATACCTACATTGGATGCGTGAAAACGAAACGCGCACCGTCAGTGTAGTCGGTATCAACCCATATCTTGCCGCCCAACTCTTCCACTATCGACTTGCATATAGGCAGTCCGAGTCCTGTTCCCTGCCTGAACGCATCCAGCTTCTTGAAGCGTTCAAACACCTCTTCAGCCTTCTCCACCGGTATTCCGCATCCCGTATCGCTAACGCTTATCTTTATCATGCGCTGCTCGGGATACTGGTCCAGACTGATTGTGATCTTTCCGCTATCCGTACATTTCTTTGCATTGTTCAGCAGATTGGCAAGCACCTGTAGCAAACGCTCCCTGTCGGTGGCAATCATCAGGTGTTCTATCCTTGTTTCTACCATGATGTCTACCCCTGGTTTCTTGTTGGCAAGGGCACTCTGTGCGGCTGTGTTTATGAGCGACACAACGTCGTACTCACCCTTATTGAAGTGCATCTTGCCGGCATCAATCTTCGATATGTCGAGCACATCGTCGATGAGCTTCAATAGCAGTTCGCCGTTTACCATTATCAGTTCGCCATACTGTTGTTTCTCCTCCGCCGTCAGTTCTATCTGGTCGTTGGTGAGTATCTGCGAGAAGCCCATCACGGCGTTCAGCGGTGTGCGTATCTCGTGGCTCATGTTGGCTATGAAACGCGACTTCATAAGGTTAGCTTGCTCGGCGTTATGCTTCGCCTCGAGCAATTCCTTGCCCTGACGCAGCAACTCCAGATGCAGCTTTTTACCCCTCTTAAGCAGATAGAGCGACACGATAAGTGCCGACAACAGCACGATAAAGAGCAGGAAGACGCTAATAATAGTTTTGAAATACTCCTTGAAGATGCTTACGGGCATGTTCACCATCTCGTATTTCACGTTGATATCGTCGAGCGAGAGGTGCAGATCTTGTAGGCGATTGAAGTCGAAGATATACTTACAGTCAGCCAATGCTACAGGCTTCTTCTTACCTGTCTTCAGGAACGCCACCACATCGTCGGCAAGCGTGCCGCCCATAATGTGGTAGCACGGCGAATAGCCGCCCACGGGCCAGTGGCCGAGACCCACGTCGGACATGGAGAATGTGGGCAGTTCCGGATTGTTCTTGCAGAAGGCGTATGTAGTATTGCGCACTACGTAGCGGTTGGAATTGTCCACGCGCCACGTACCTATCAGCATTGCCTGTGTGTGCGGGAGGTCGGAAATAGTCTCATCGGCATCAACAAACGTCATCGTTCTGCCGTCGATATACCTCACCACAAAGCGGCGGTCGGTCTTCGCGTACTGCTTGAAGAGGGCGCGCATGGTGACACCACCCAGTGTGTTGTCGGACATAAAGGTGAGCGTGTCGCACTTAGGATAGAAGTGCTTTATGAGGTCGAAGTTCTTCTTCATGTCATAATGATACACCTCACCGCCCACGATGTTGAAATGCTTGAAGTCGGTGGTAACGTCATACGCCACGGGGTCCCACTTCTTGAAATCGACGGAGTCTTGCGGCATCTTCACGATTGCCGAGCTTCGCAGACCCACAACCACTGGTGTCTGCCTCAGTTCCTCATCGTCGTCGAAGGAGAAGTAAGCCGACGACACCTCCATGCCAAGCAGCACGATGCAGGCTGGTCGATTGCCACGGCTATAATACTTATTGAGCACCCTCTTCAAACGAATTCTCCACCGCTTGCCGTCGGGCAGGTTCTGGGCGTTGATGTCCTCCACCGCAACGGGGTTGGGCAGTCCGCTCTTGGTATATTGCTCATAGAACGCAGAAAGGTTGTCGCTGATGCTCTTCACATCGGGATTGTACGACGACACGACAACTACGGGTGCCACATTCTTATGTGACACCTGCGCCTTGCCCTTGTGTGCCCATAGCGGCAAGTTCAGCAATACTGACAAAAGCAGCAAAAAGCCTGTTCGCATAGTTAATGTTTTCATTTAGTTGACTGGTTTCAGCGAGCCTTCAACGTATGTGAACTCGCCCTTACCCGTCACAAGATACTGTATTGTGTAGGGCACCAGTTTATTGCCCTCCATGTGTGCCACGAAATTAACGGTGTACGTAACGTTCATACCCTCCACCGGTTCTGCGTTCCCGAAGCCCTCGCTGAGCGACACGGCGAACGTGGTGATGAGGTTGCGCTGCATGGTGGCTATCACTTCCTCGTCGGTCATACCCCCGTAGACGCCCGGGGTGTTGCTCTTGGCATCAGCCGCTACCCACTCCACACGGTTGTTGTAGTAGCTGCAACCGCTGAAATACTCGGTGTCGGCAAAGCCGTTGAGGTAGCCGCCGGGGTTGAACTGACCGAAGCCGTTCGGCTCGTCGTAGTTTATATTCACCCATATTATGATGCGGTTATAGAACGACTTGCTCGTAACGTTGCCCTTCTCGTTAGGCAGAGTCAGCACCACGCTCGGGTTATACTTCCACTCGCCGGCAATCTTCTCGAACGGATTGGTTACGTTCTTCGGTTCGCTCTTCTCCGACTGGTTGCCCGTGCCAGTCGTTCTCATCGCAAACTGAGTAAGCATGCGGTAAGTGACCGTCACCGACGAGCCGTTGTCAGCCGTGGGATATTTCTGCTTGAGCCATACGGATATGCACTGTGCGGCATAGCTGCCACTAATGAAGAACTTTTTCGTCTTGAGGTCGTCGTCCTTCATCAGCGATGCTATCTTCTCGTAATCGGCATCCGTCAGCTCCACCTCCACCTTCTTCACATCAGTAGGCTTGTATGTATCCTTGTCGAAACCGTCAAGATTCTCGTTGAAGTCGCCGCAAGACGTAAGCACGACTACCGCTGCAAGTATTATATAATGTATCAGTTTCATTTTCTTTATATTACTCTTAAAACGCTATTTTCAATTTCACTGAGAATGTACGTCCGAAGGCGTAGAACACGCGGTAGGCATCCTTCCAGCCGTTGTTTGTACCATCGTAGAAGGCATCCTGAATGTACTCGTAGTTGAGCACATTCTTCACCACGCCGAAGACTGAAGCACGGCACGAGCCGATATTGAAGTCGTAGCGCGCGTTGAGGTCGAGCTGTCCGGCAGCAGGCACACGCCAAGGCTCTTTGAGTGTGAGTTCGCCGCCACCGCCATACGTAGGCAGCGAATAGTCGGCGTAGAGGCGTGCGTAGTAGGTATAGTCGGCACCGATGTGCAGCATCTTCAGCAGCTTCACGTCGCCACCGATGGCAGCCGTGGTCTGTGCCGAGCCGCCTACGTGTATGCCGTCCTGGTTGAGCGTGAACTTCAGATGGTCGGGGGCACCCACCCCACTTGCCACCGCACCCGTGGTGATGTTGGCAAGCGGCTGCGTTGCCGAGTTGTAGAAGTAAGCCGTGGCGTTGTTATCCCAACGCCAGTTGCCGAGCGAGAGCATACCCTTGAGCGTCACGTAAGGCGTGGGGCGTGCCACCACGTCGAGCTCCACACCCATGTGCTTGGCGTTGACACCGGTCATGCTCATGGTGTACAGCTCCGTGTTGTTGTTCATGTAGCCCGACTTGGAGGTTGTCTTGTCCATCCACTTCGTGAAGTAGGCGTTGAGAGCCACGTAGAGCCACTTATAGCGCAAACCGTAACCCAGCTCGAAGGAGAATGCTTTCTCGTTGACTGCGTCCTTGTTTATCTCGTTGCTCGACTGCGACATGAGGAACACACCGCCACTGAAGAACGGCGCGCGACTGATGTATCCGACATTAGCAAAGACATTGTTGTAGCGGTCGATGTTGTAGTTCAGTCCGCCCTTGATGCTGCCCGAAGCGAAGTTCTTCGTGTCCGACTTGGCGTGAGCCTCATCGTAGTAGAAGCGGTCGTAACGCCAGTAGCGCGACGTTGCCAACGTACCCGATACGAATGCCGTGATGCGGTCTTTGGAGTACTCCAGCTGCGAGAACACACCGTGCTGCACGATGTGGCTATCGTAGTCGCGGAACACCACATCGCCAATGCTCAGTTTCTCGTACTGCCAGTTGGGGTCGAGCGCAGCGGCATTGTTGGCAGGGTTCACACTGCTACGGTAGCGCAGGTCGGTGTAGTAGGCACCGTTGTAGAGGTCGGAAATCTTCGCCGTATGCGTGCCCTTGTACGAACGCACATCGAAGCCGGCATAGAAGTCGAGCCCCTTTGCGAGCTGACGGGTGTACGTGGAGAGCAGTCCGTACCAGATATGGTCGTTGAAGCTCTGCGCCATCACCATCTTCGAGCCGGCATCGCTCTGCTCGTTCAGCTCCTGCACCTGGTCGTAGGCGAAGGTGCCGTCGGCGTGGCGGAAGTCGTAGCGCAGCTTGCCGTTGGCTGCTCCGTACCAGCTGTTGGCGTATGCGGAGTTGATACCCTGACCCGAGCTGCCGTAGCCGTGTCCGATGGACATGTAGAGAGCCGTGTTCAGCGACGACTTATCGTCGATAAGCCAGATATGATTAAGTGAGAATTGTGGTTTGTGGTAGAAGTTGAAAGCCGACGACTTACGCTCGCCGTTCTTTCCAAAACCGTATGTGGGGTTATAGCGATAGACACTTTTGCCGCCCATGAAGCGCTTCACGTCCTGCCAACCCTCGACGCTAAGTCCGTCGTACTGGTTGCGCTGATAGTGCGACTGCGGCGAACCGAAGCCCGTGAGCGCAATCTGATGATGCTGACCGAGGCGCTTGCTCACGGCGAAGAAGTAGTCGTAGTCGGTGAAGTCGGTGCCCTGGATATAGCCATCGCCCCATTTCTTGCCAAACAGCATAGAGAAGTTCCAACCCGACTTTGTAAGACCGGTGGAGAAAGAAGCCGACACATGGTTGAAGCCGTCGTTGCCTACACTGTACGTGGCATAGCCTCCGCGCTTGCTGTCCGTGGTCTTGGTCACGATGTTCACCGTGCCGCCAATCGACGGCACCGACACCTTGCTGGCACCCAGTCCGCGCTGCGTCTGCATGTAGCGCACCATTTCGCCCAGTCCGCCCCAATTGCTCCAGTAGAGTCCGCCGTGCTCCATATCGTTGACGGGCACGCCGTTCACCATCACTGCCACGTTAGAGCTTTGGAAACCACGCATGTTCAACTTCGAGTCGCCGTATGCGCCACTGTTCTTCGTAGCATACACACCCGGAGTCTGGTTGAGCATTTCGGGCAGTTCGTTGTTGCCGAGCTTGTTCTCCACTTCCCTACGGTCTACATCGCTCATTGCGATAGGAGTCTTACGCGCAACGCCACGCGAAGCGGTCACGGTGATGTTCTTCAACATCACACTCATCTCATTATCAGCAACGGCAGTACTGTCGCTCGACACCTTTGCTTTGGGTTGACGTTTGCCATATGCTTGTATATTATTTGATAAAAAAGCAGCAATAAGCAATGGCAAAATAATTGTTTGATTCTTCAAAATTCGTACGAGTTAAAATGTTTTGCAAAATTAACATTTAATAAATACATAGCAAAACAATATCAGTTATTTTTAATAAAGAATTTGAGAGGGCGTGCACTCTATCTATGTTCATAGAATGCACGCCCTCCCAAACGAGCAGCACCTAAAAGGCTATGTTGAGCAATCCTAACTGGTTGAGGAATATCGCCATAATGCATACCGGACAGAAGTAGCGCACGAGCAGAAGGTAGACACCGAAGAGGGTGCCACTCAGCGTGCCCCAGTTCGTGAACTCGTCCTTTATCAGTTTGCGCGGCACCACCCAGCCCATGAATATGCAAGTGAGAATGCCACCGAAAGGCAGCAGGAGCTGTCCGGTCACGAAGTCGAACCAGTCGAAAAGCGTCTTTCCGAACATGCTGAGCCACGCTCTGTCGCCAAGCGAGAGCGAGCAGAATGCACCAATCACCGAGCACACAACCGTCACGAGGCGTGCCGCATTCTTGCGGTCGAGACGTGTCTCCTCACAAAGGAACGCAGTGCTCACCTCGTGCAGCGAGATGAGTGAGGTGATGGCAGCAAGCGAGAGCAGCATATAGAACATGACGGCGACGACCGTGCCAAGCAGCGGCACACCGGCAAAAGCCTGCTGGAACACGTTGGGCAGGGTGATGAAGATGAGCGACGGACCGCTATCGGGGCTTACGCCAACGCTGAACGCTGCGGGGAAAATCATCAAACCGGCAAGAATGGCTATGATGGTGTCGATGACAGCTATGTTAACAGCCGACTTCAGGAGATTGGTTTCGCGAGAGAAGTAGCTGGCAAACGTGCAAATGCAGCCCATGCTAAGTCCTAACGAATAGAACGCCTGACCCATGGCAGCAAGAAAGACGCTGCCAGTAACCTTCGAGAAGTCGGGCTTGAAGAGAAACTCTATGCCTGCGGCTCCGCCCGGAAGCAGACACGAGCAGACCACTACCACTAACAATAGCAGGAAGAGTGTGGGCATCAGTGCCTTCGAAGCCTTCTCTATACCACCACGCACGCCACGCACTATGATGACATGGGTGAGCAGGAACACTACTACTGTCCAAAACACGGGCCTCAGGGGCGATGCGGAGAAGTCGGCAAAGTAAGAGGCTATGTATTGCGGGTCGCCACGAAGCTCGCCTACGCCCGAGGCAAAGATGTACTGCAAGCACCAGCCCGACACTACGGCATAGTAGCCGGTGATGAGGAAACCGGTGATTACGCCCATTAATCCGACGATGTGCCACGCCTTATGTGTGTCCATACGCGAATAGGCACGTGCGGTGTTGGCGGCTCCATGTCTGCCGATGATGAACTCGCTCATCATGCAGGGTATGCCGAGAAGCATTATGCACATTATGTATATCAGAATGAAGGCTGCACCGCCATTCTCTCCAACCATGTACGGGAAGCGCCATACGTTGCCTAATCCTACTGCCGAGCCTGCTGTTGCAAGCACCATGCCCAACTTACTTCCAAAATTAACTCTCTCTTGTGTCATCCTTTATGTGTTTTAATGAAATAAAAAGCGACACCAAACAACTTGTAATGTCTGTGTCACAAATTGTTTGGTGTCGCTTTGCTATGTTGTTATAGTCGTAAAATATACGTCAATGAATTGGCTTCTGCCGGCTTAAGAGTAGCGCAAGATCTGTCCCGGACGCAGACGCATCGTCTTTGAGATGTGGTTGAGCTTGCAAATCTTATCCACTGTCACGCCACGCTTTCTTGCGATGCTCGATAGAGTCTCGCCCTTCTTCACCTTGTGGTAAGAAATCTGATCGCTCAGACCCGAAGTGGTGCGCTTGTTTGTAGCGAAGTCGTCTGCAGAACCGCTTCTTGCGAATGTAGAAGAGTCCTGCTTACCGCGCAGACGTGTAGCGTTCATCGACTCGTTGTCGTATGTCTGTTTGTTGAATGCGTAGTAGTCGCCAGTTACGTCCTGCGCACGGAAGTCGAACATAAGTGCCGGGTTGAGTGCTACGCCACAGAGGCGTGTCTCGAAGTGGAGGTGCGAACCTGTGCTTCGTCCGGTGTTACCACCGAGTCCGATCACTTCGCCCGAGCGTACTTCCTGGTTTTCCTCCACGAGCTGCTTAGAGAGGTGACCGTAGATTGTCTCCAGACCGTTGTTATGGCGTATCACTATATACTTGCCGTAGCCGCCACGCTCGTAGCGCACGATGCGCACCTTGCCAGAGAAGGCTGCGCGTATGGTGTCGCCGATGTACACCTTGATGTCGAGACCTTTGTGCTGGCGTCCCCAACGTGAGCCGAAGTTACTGGTGATGACACGGCTTGTGGTAGGCATCGTGAAGTGACGAAGGTCGATATTGAATGTTTCGGGCAACTCGGTAGCGCGGTGTGCGTACTTGTTGTCCCAGTTTGCATAGAGGTCTGCTGCGGGCGATTCGAGTTCTTCGCGCATAGTGATGTTGCGAAGCATAATTGTGTCGACGGCTGCCATCTTACGGTCTACCGGTGCCTGGCGTGCAAGAAGGTCTTGTGCGTTGGCGGTTGTAGAAGTAACGGCGAGCAACATCGATATTGCAAATGTCTTAACGATTTTCTTCAAATTCATTCTTCAGGCAGTTTTTTTAAAATAGAATGAGTATATCATTCCTTCAAAAAGATGGTCATCGAATTGTAGTATATTCGATATCAGTAGTAGTTAATTTGCAATGTTGGCATAGCATTTTGAACATTGCGTTGCAAAAGTACGAAAAAATATTGAATAAAATTGCAAAACGCGCTCTGTGTTAACAGTTTTTGAACGAAGTTTAACATTTTATTTGCTGCCCATAAAGCAGCAAACAAGCTGACAGGCACGCCGTTGTATCAGCCTGTCTATCAGCTTGTCGTTACGAAATCGCTGCCCAATTGACGTTCGTATCGCGCAGTTCGCGCAGTCGTCGCCACAGCATTGCATACTCTGGCGAGGTGCATGTGGGGTCGGCATCGATAATCTTCTGCGCCTCTTCGCGGGCTATCGCCATTATTTGTCCGTCACGCGCTATGTCGGCTATCTTCAGGTCGAAGGCGATGCCGCTCTGCTGTGTGCCTTCGAGGTCGCCTGGTCCGCGCAGCTTGAGGTCTGCCTCAGCGATGCGGAAGCCATCGTTGGTTTCGCACATTATGTCGATGCGCTTGCTGGTCTCGGCGGAGAGCTTGTATGTGGTGACGAGGATGCAGTAGCTTTGGTCGGCACCGCGTCCTACGCGTCCGCGCAGCTGGTGAAGCTGTGAGAGTCCGAAGCGCTGCGAGTCGAGTATCACCATCACGGAGGCGTTGGGCACGTTCACGCCCACCTCGATAACGGTTGTTGCGACGAGAATCTGCGTCTCGCCCGAAACGAACTTCTGCATCTCGGCATCTTTCTCCTTCGACTTCATCTTGCCGTGCACCTTGCTTATCTTGAATTCGGGGAAGATGTCGCACAGTGCGGCGTAGCCCTCTTCGAGGTTCTTGAGGTCGCTCTTCTCGCTCTCGGTGATGAGCGGATAGACGATGTACACCTGCCGCCCGAGGCGTATCTGCTGACGTATGCCGGCGTAGAGCGATGTCATCTGGCTGTCGTACTTGTGTATGGTCTGCACGGGTTTTCTGCCGGGTGGGAGCTCGTCGATGATGCTCACGTCGAGGTCGCCGTAGATGGTCATGGCGAGCGTGCGCGGGATTGGTGTTGCGGTCATCACGAGTATGTGTGGCGGGTTCTCGCCCTTTGCCCAGAGGCGTGCACGCTGAGCCACGCCGAAGCGGTGCTGCTCGTCGATAACTGCCACGCCGAGCCGCTGAAAGCGTACAGGATCTTCGAGCACGGCGTGTGTGCCGACGAGTATCTTCACCTCGCCGGCGATGAGTGCGTCGAGTACTTCCTGCCTGCGCTTGCCCTTCACCTGTCCCGTCAGCAGTTCGACGCGTATGTCGAGACCGCGTAGAAACTCCTGTATCGTAGCGAAGTGCTGCTCGGCGAGTATCTCGGTTGGTGCCATGATGCACGCCTGATAGCCGTTGCCGAGCGCTATGAGCATGGTCATAAGTGCCACGAGGGTCTTTCCGCTGCCC
>OQVS01002355.1_pt1 | contig 12117 bp, 10 predicted proteins | sample 1691601 | NCBI WGS metagenome assembly OQVS01 (sample SAMN03418268, study PRJEB22391) | human gut metagenome | biome: human-gut; feature: organic feature; material: feces | host: Homo sapiens | place: Tanzania | collected 2013-01 | reverse complement strand
ATGCGACATGGAGCCACAAGATGATAGAGGGCATGATAATCGCCGGTATCGCAACGGGCTCGGAAAACGGCTGCATTTATGTCCGTGCCGAGTACCCCCATGCGGTCGAGAGACTGACAAAGGCGATAGCTCAGGCGGAGGATTATGGCCTTATCGGCGAGAACATCCTCGGCTCTGGCAAGACCTTTAAGCTCAGGATAAACAAGGGCGCAGGCGCATTTGTCTGCGGCGAGGGCTCGGCCATGACGACCTCCATCGAGGGCAACCGAGGCACTCCCCGCACAAAGCCGCCCAGAAGTGTTGACCACGGCCTGTTCAACGCCCCCACCTGTCTTAACAATGTCGAGACCTTTGCAAATGTGCCGGTCATCATCAACAAGGGCTCAAAGTGGTTCAAGTCGATAGGCACCGAGGGCAGCGCAGGCACGAAGGCGTTCTCGCTGGCGGGCAATATCAAAAACACCGGCCTTATCGAAGTCCCCATGGGTACGACGCTCAAGGAGATAGTTTTCGATATCGGCGGCGGCGTTAAGACCGGCAAGTTCAAGTCCGTTCAGGTCGGCGGCCCCTCCGGCGGCTGCCTAACCGAGGAGCACCTTGACCTTCCGCTCGACTACGACTCACTCAAAAAGATAGGCGCCATCATGGGCTCGGGCGGCCTTGTCGTCATGGGCGACGATACCTGCATGGTCGAGATTGCCCGCTTCTTCATGAGCTTCACGAAAAACGAGTCCTGCGGCAAATGCACCACCTGCCGCATGGGCATCCCCAAGATACAGGCGATACTTGAGCGCATAACTCAGGGCGAGGGCACGATGGAGGATCTCGATGAGCTTGAAAAGCTTTCAAAGCTCGTCAAGACCTGCTCACTGTGCGGTCTCGGCAAGACGGCGACTAACCCCGTCATGAGCACCCTGCGTTATTTCAAGGACGAGTACATTGCCCATGTCAGGGACAAAAAGTGCCCTGCCCATGTGTGCAAGCCGCTGTTTGAGATACGGATAGATCCCGAAAAGTGCATCGGCTGCACCAAGTGCGCCGTCAACTGCGCAACGGGCGCAATTACCGGCAAGCTTATGCGTGCGCACAGCATCGATCTCAGTAAGTGCACACGCTGCCGCACCTGCATTGACGGCTGTCCGACCGAAGCGATCGAGGAGGTATGAGTATGAGCCATATTATCATAGACGGCATCAAGTGCGAATTTGAAAATGCCCGCAATGTTCTCGAGGTCGCTTTGAATAACGGCATCGATATCCCCAACCTGTGCTACTGCGAAAGCCTGTCCACATACGGCGGATGCCGCCTGTGCGTTGTCGAAAACGAGCGTGGCGGTATCGAGGCTGCCTGCACGATGGTACCAAAAGACGGCGCAGTCGTGCGCACGAACACCGCCCAGCTGCGTGAGTTCAGACAGGGCATTTTGAAGCTGCTGCTCGAAGGCCACCGCACCGAGTGCGCTACCTGCCCGCAATCCGGCAAGTGCAAGCTCCAGGACTACGCAAAGCGCTACGGTGTCGCCGATGTCAAGCCCGTCGACTACTGCCGTGAGCCTGTTGACGACAGCTCTCCCGCCGTTGTCATCGACCCGTCAAAGTGCATCCTGTGCGGCAAGTGCACAAGGACCTGCCTGCAATTGCAGAATGTAAATGCGATAGACTTTATAAACCGAGGCAACGAGACGGTGCTGTCCTGCGGCATAGGCTACAAGCTTGCCGATACCAACTGCACCTCCTGCGGCCAGTGTGCGGCAATGTGCCCCACCGGTGCACTGACGATAAAGAGCGACACTACCCGTGTCTGGGACGCCATAAACGACCCGACAAAAAAGGTCGCAGTGCAGATAGCTCCCGCCGTTAAGCTCGGCATAATCGAGGCGTTCGGACTTCCCGCAACCGCACAGGTGATGGGCAAGATGGTCACCGCCCTGCGTCTCATGGGCGCAGACTATGTCTTTGACGCTTCCATGAGCGCTTACCAGACGATTCTGGAGGAAGCCGACGACTTTAAGACCCGCAAAAAGGGCGGCACGGTGCTTTCGTCGTATTGCCCGGCTTGGGTAAAGCATGTCGAGTGCGACCACCCCGAGCTCAAGGACAGACTGTCGGCCGCCGGCTCGCCCATGCAGATATGCGGAACGCTCATCCGCCACAAGTACCCGGACGAGAACCTCGTGTCCGTTGCGGTCATGAGCTGCGCCGCCGCAAAGGCGGAGGCGCTCAGGGACGAGAATGTAAAGGACGGCAAGAAGCCCGTTGACATTGTCATAACCACGCAGGAGCTCATCGGCATGATCCGTGAGTACGGCATGAGCTTTGCAGCTCTGCCCGACACGCCGACCGACAACTTCTTTGCGCAGGTAACGGGCGACAAGTGCAAGACCCCCGTGGCGCTCCGCATCGATCCGGATAAGTGCATCGGCTGCACCAAGTGCGCCCGCCGCTGCCCCGTCGGTGCGATCACCGGCAAGGCAAAGACTGCCCATGTCATCGACATGGATAAGTGCATCCGCTGCCGCACCTGCATGCTCGGCTGCCCGAAGGACGCAATCGAGAATGTCTCGCTCGACGGCAAGACAAGGGTCGCCGTCGTCAACGGTCTTGCAAATGCCGACAAGCTGCTTGAGAAGATCGCCTCCGGCGAGGAAAAGTACGACTTTGTCGAGGTCATGGCATGCCCCAAGGGCTGCCCGGGCGGCGGCGGTCAGCCGGAGGAGTGCATCTTCGGCAAGATAGACCGCAGCACCGGCACATTCGAGCTTGATTTCACCTTCCCCGAACAGCCGGCCGAGCTCGTTGATGTCAAAACCTTCGTCAAAGGCAAAAACAAAGAGCTCTTCAGAGTCAGATAAAAGCAAAGAAAAAAGCACCCCGAGGGGTGCTTTTTTCATGCCTAAAAGGCATGGTTGTTTTAATTTTATGCCTGCAAGGCATATTTGCTGCGGTACGATGCAAACGCCTGCCTGAAGTCCTCGCTGCTTTTGCGGTAGACGCTCAGGCTCTCGTGGAGGTTGAGGTTTCGATCCTCGGCGTCGAGCACGCAGCCTGCGATGTTCGAGCAGTGGTCGCTCACTCGTTCGAGATTGGTCAACAGATCGGACAGCACGAAGCCTGCGTCGATGCTGCAAACTCCGCTTTGCAGACGCTGGATATGCCGTGTGCGCAGTGCATCCTTGAGCTCGTCCACCACCTGCTCGAGCGGCTCAACCATTGATGCCGCCTTGAGGTCATGCTGCGTGAACGCCGTGTCGGCAAGACCTATAATTTCCCGCACGGCGTCGAGCATCTGCTTGAGCTCGGCCTTTGCCGTGTCCGAAAATACGATGCCCTTTTGCTGCATCTCCTCGGCCGATTCGAGAATATTCACGCTGTGGTCGGCAATACGCTCAAGGTCGCCGATTAGCTTGAGGTACTCGGCGGAGGTGAGGCTGTCGGCCTCGCTGATGTGGTGCGCACTGAGCTTGACAAGGTATGTGCCGATGATGTCCTCGTACCGGTCGGTCTTGCCCTCAAGCCTGCGAATCTCATCGGCAAGCTCGGGAGTGAGTTTGCCGAGGGAGTCGAGACTCAGATAAAGCGCCGTCTTTGTCGCTGCGCTCATCTCGTCCATGAGCAGGCGGCAGCGCTCAAGTGCGAGCGTCGGAGTAGCGAGCAGGCGCTCGTCAAGCGTTTCCTCGGTGCTCGGCTGCTTGCCGTCGGGGATGAGGAAGCACACGAGCTTTTCGAGAAAGCCGCCGAGCGGCAACATGATGACGGTGCAGGCGATGTTAAACAGCGAGTGGGCGATCGCAATGCCGAGCATCGTTGCGCTCTCGCCGACGAGCGCCGGAGCGAACACCGCTTTCACGATGCAGAATACCGTCAGCCAAACGACGGTGCCGATGACATTGAAGCTCAAGTGCACCATGGCGGTGCGCTTTGCGTTTTTGTTGGCGCCCACGGAGGAGATAAGCGCCGTGACGCATGTGCCGATGTTCTGACCCATGATGATGGGGATGGCCGCACCGTAGCTTACCTGACCGGTCGCCGCCAAGGCCTGCAAAATGCCGACGGAAGCCGAGGACGACTGGATGATGCCGGTGAGCAGCGCACCGGCGGCAACGCCCAGAATGGGATTGGTGAACATTATAAACAGCTGCCCGAACTCGGGCACATCACGCAGTCCGGCAACGGAGCTCGACATGGTGTCCATGCCGTACATGAGCGTTGCAAAGCCGAGGAGGATGGTGCCGCTGTCCTTTTTGCGGTCGTCCTTTGAGAACATGTGAAGGATAACGCCGATGAGTGCGAGTATCGGCGTGAATGACGAGGGCTTGAGAAGCTGGATAAACACATTGTGACTGTCGATGCCCGCAAGCGAGAGTATCCATGCCGTGACGGTCGTGCCGATGTTTGCGCCCATGATGACATGAATAGACTGGCTCAGTGACATGAGCCCCGAGTTAACGAAGCCGACCGCCATGACCGTTGTCGCAGACGACGACTGAATAATGGCCGTTATGCCGAGACCCGTGAGCAGACCCGCCCACTTATTGCTCGTGAGCCTGCCCAAAAGAGTGCGCAGGCCGCTTCCGGCTCTGCGCTCAAGTGCCTGACCCATCAGGTTCATGCCGAACAAAAACAGGCACAGGCCGCCTATCAAATTTAATACAGAAAAAATGTCCATGCCAATACCCCTTAACTCATTTTTTGCTTTCTGAGCTAAGGGTATCAGCAATATGTCAAATCCAAGACCGTCAAATTGTAAAATCCGTGTAAAATCTTGATTTTACAATTTATAATTTCAATTTACATCCGCAATTTCGCCCGTCTCGACGAAAATGACCCACTTTGCGATGTTCACGGCGTGGTCACCGATGCGCTCTAAGTATTTTGCAATCATGAGAAGATCTATAGCGCACGAGCACATGCTGCGGTCGGTGCGGATAGTCTCTATAAGCAGCTCCTTCATGCCGTCAAAATGCCGGTCTACGACATCGTCATAATCCATGACCTCGTGCGCCTGCTTGGTGTCGTTATTAAGAAACGCCTCCACGCTGCCGTTGACCATCTTGATGACCGACAGCGCCATGTCGTGCAGCGCCTGCTTGGGCGCATTGTCCGGCAGAGCGCCGGTCTGCACTATCTCGGCGATATCCGCCGACTGGTTGCCGATGCGCTCAAGGTCGGTGACCATTTTAAGTGCCGCCGAAACCGCACGCAGATCGGCCGCAACCGGCTGCTGCAATAACAACAGCTTCAGGCACAGCGACTGCACATCCCGTTCGAGACGGTCTATCTTTTCCGTTACGCCGTGCACCTCGTCGGCCAGCGCAAGGTAATTATCCTGCAGCGCCTTTGCCGCCTTGGCAATGGCAGCCTCGCAAAGAGCACTCATGGTGCTCAGACTTTCGTGCAGCGTGCTCAGCTGCTCGTCGTATATGCTTCGCATTATCCGAACCTCCCCGTGATGTATGCTTCCGTTCTTTTGTCCTTCGGCATGGAGAACACGCCCTGCGTGTCGCCGAACTCCACAAGCTCGCCGAGCAGGAAAAATGCCGTGCTGTCCGAAATTCTGGCGGCCTGCTGCATGTTGTGGGTCACGATGACGATGGTGTAATCCTTTTTAAGCTCCTGCGCCAGCTCCTCGATCTTTCCGGTGGAGATAGGGTCGAGAGCGCTCGTCGGCTCATCCATAAGCAGCACCTCCGGCGCCACGGCGAGGCTTCGTGCGATGCACAGTCTCTGCTGCTGGCCGCCGGACATGCCGAGGGCGGACTTTTTAAGTCTGTCCTTGCACTCGTCCCAGATAGCCGCACTTTTGAGCGAGGCTTCGACTATCTCGTCGAGCTTTGCCTTGGAGCGCACGCCGTGCAGCCTCGGACCGTAGGCGATGTTGTCGTAGATGCTCATGGGGAAGGGGTTGGGCTTTTGAAACACCATGCCTATCTTCGTGCGCAGCTCGGTCACATCCGTGCCGTCGGCGTAGATATCCTCCCCCTTAAAGCTTATGCGGCCTTGGATGCGGCAATTCGGCACAAGGTCGTTCATGCGGTTAAGAGTTTTTAAAAATGTTGATTTTCCGCAGCCGGACGGGCCTATGAGGGCGGTTATCTTCTGCGGCATGATATCCATGCTGACAGATCGCAGAGCCTGATGCTCTCCGTACCACAGCTGTAGGTTTTCGGCTTTAATGATAGGTTGTTCCATTAGCTTTTTCTCACTTTCTTGCCGACGAGGGAGGCGGCGAGGTTAATGATGAGGGTGATGCAGATGAGTATGACGGCGATGGCGAAGGCGACATCGAACTTGCCCTCCTCGCTTGCGTAGATATAAAGCGCCACGGTGAGCGAGGCTGCCGAGGACTGGAGCGCCTTGGCAAAGCCGAGGAGTTTAAGCCCGAAGCCTGCGGTGAACAGCAGCGCCGCCGATTCGCCGACCACTCTGCCGACTGCGAGGATGCAGCCGGTGACGATGCCGTCAACGGCGTTCGGGAGCACCACCGTGCGCACCATGTGCCACTTGCCCGAGCCGAGCGCCAGCGCACCCTCACGGTACGACTGCGGCACGGCGAGAAGGCTTTCCTTGGTGTTGCTGATGACCGTCGGCAGCACCATGATTATAAGTGTGAGCGAGCCTGCGAGGATGCCCTGCCTTAGCCCTAATATCTGCGTGAAAAACAGCATTCCGACAAGGCCGAAGATAATTGACGGGATGCCCGTGAGCGTTTCGACGGCAAAGCCGATGGCGTTTGAGATGCGCTTATTTGACGCATACTCGGTGAGATACACCGCAGCGCCCACGCCCAGCGGCACGACGATGATCATGACGAGGATTATAAGGTACAGGGTGTTCAGGATGTTCGGCAGTATGCCGATGGAGTCTGAAATGTAGCTTGTCTGCGTCGTGAGGAACTTTGCGTTTATGCCCGGGATGCCACGGTACAATAGATAGCCTATCAGCCCGATGAGCAGCAGGCAGGTCACGGCGGCGCAAAGCGACATAAGAAATTTAAGAGTTTTGTCCTTAGCTATTCTCATGCCTCAGTCCTCCTTGTTGTGCGATATCATGTGCAGCAGGGTGTTGACCATCATGATGAACAAAAACAGAACTAAGCTGATGGAAAACAGCGCATTTCTGTGCAGCGTGCCGTAGGAGGCGTAGGACATTTCCGAGACGATGGCGGTCGTGAGAAAGCGGACGGAGGAAAACAGGCCCGGCATGTTTGCGACATTGCCTGCGACCATGATTATCGCCATCGCTTCACCCATCGCTCTGCCCACGCCCTGCACAACGGCGGTTGCGATACCACGCTTAGCCGCCGGAAGCGAGACCTTGAAATAAGTCTCGGTTCTGAGCGCACCGAGCGCAAGCGACGCTTCCTCGTACTCGGGCGGAACAGCGTCCAGCGCCGTTTTCGAGATGTTTATGATGTAGGGCAGGATCATGACCGCAAGCACCAAAATTGCCGTGAGCAGGCATGCGCCCGATGACAGGCCGAACACGCTCTGCACCGCCGGTACAACGACTATCATGCCCACAAGGCCGTATATGACCGAGGGGATGCCCGCCAAGAGCTCAACTGCGGTGTTCACGAGCTTTGCGATCCTTGGCGGAGCAACCTTTGAAAGGTACAGCGCCGTCATTATGCCTATCGGCACGCCGATGACTACCGCTCCTGCTGTGCCGTAAACGCTCGTGAGGATAAACGGCAGGATGCCGAACTCGTTCGTGCCGGCGTTCCATGTGTCGCCGAACAGGAAGTTAATGAGCCCCACCTCACGGATGGCGGGTATACCGGCGATTATGAGGTAGATGCTGATAAGCAGCACGAACGCCACCGCAATAAGTCCGCATATTAAAAACAGCAGGCGAAAGCCCGTTTCAATCGTCTTTTTTCGTTTCATGGACAGCTCCTAAAGTTAGTTGCTTAATTGGAATGCCCCGTGTGCAAACACGGGGCATTGTTTTTGCTTTGCCGAAGCTTACTTTGCTGCGGGGACTGCGCCTGCGCTGCGGATGAGGTCGGCAGCATCGGTGCTTGTTGCAAAGTCAAAGAATGCCTTTGCTGCGCTCGAAAGCTCAGTGCCGTCCTTGGTCACGAGGACGAAGGGACGCTGGATTGCGTAGCTGCCGTCGAGAACGCTTGCCTCGGAGCATGCAACGCCGCCCACGGTGACTGCCTTGATGCCGTCCTGACCTTCAACTGCCGAGAGGGAAGCGTAGCCGATGGCATTCTTGTTGCTGCCTACTGCGGAGATGACAGCGCCGGTGGAGGTGAGCTCCTGAGAAAGCTTGCATGCGTCCTTGGTATCGGTGACCGACTCAAAGCCGTCTCTGGTGCCGGAGTTTGCTTCACGGCCGATGCAGGTGATCTCAAGATCGTCGCCGCCGACATCCTTCCAGTTGGTGATCTTGCCGGTGAATATATCGGCGATCTGCTGGACGGTGAGGTCTGCGACCTTGTTGTCTGCGTTTACGATGATTGCAATGCCGTCAAGTGCGATGGTCGTGCCGGTAAGACCGGTCTCGCTGTCCTTGAGTGCACGGGAGGAAAGGCCGATGTCGCACTTTCCGGTGCTCACGGACTCGATGCCCGTGCCCGAACCGGTGGGGTCGTAGGTGACGGTGATGTCCTTGTTATTTTCCATGAACTTTTCGCTAAGTGCGCCGATGACCTTCTCCATGGAGGTCGAGCCGTTGGTGGAAACGCTCTGAGGCTCAGAACCGTTGCTGCCGCAGCCTGCCAGAAGCGCAATAGACATAAGTGCTGCCATGCCGACGGCTATAATACTTTTCCTTTTCATTTTGTATACTCCTTTGTACAAAATCGTTTTTGGATGTTCTCCTTGGGTACGGTCATAGATTACCGCCGTATCGTAAAGGCTAATACCGTGTTTTTGTAAAGAGTTTGTAAGATTGGAGCATAAAAATTGCCGCAGGGGGGAGCCCCTGCGGCTAAAAATATATGTTTTACTTTGCGCTTGCCAACTTAACAATATCGCCCACGCCGTCGAGTACCATCGTCGGGCGGTAGGCAAAGTGCTCAAGCGTCTTGCGGGTGGAAATGCCGGACATAACGAGCACCGTGGACATACCGCTTTCCATGCCGGAAATGACATCGGTGTCCATGCGGTCGCCTATCATGACCGCCTCGCCCGAGTGGCAGCCGAGTATCTTGAGCCCCGTGCGCATCATGAGCGGGTTCGGCTTTCCGCAGAAATACGCCTGCGTGCCGGTCGCCATCTCGATGGGCGCAATGAGCGCACGGCATGCCGGTGCGATGCCGTTCTCGATCGGACCCGAGATATCGGAATTTGCGCCGATGAGCTTTGCGCCGGCCATAACGAGGTTCGTCGCCTTCGTGAGGGTGTCGAGCGAATAGGCCTTGCCCTCGCCGACGATGACATAGTCGGGATTGACATCGTTCATTGTGATGCCCGCATCGTACAGGGCGTTTAGAAGTCCCGCCTCACCTATGACATATGCCGAGCAGCCCGGTGACTGCTCCTTGATAAACGCAGCAGTTGCAAGTGCGCTCGTGTAAAAGTGCTCCTCCGGGACATCGAGCCCCATGCGTGCAAGCTTTTGATTGAGCTCCTTGGGCGTGCAGCCGCTGTTGTTGGTCAAAAACAGATAGCCCTTGTCGTTTGCCTTGAGCCAGTCTATAAACTCCACCACGCCCGGCAGAATGCGGTTGCCGTGGTAGATGACACCGTCCATATCGCAGATAAAACCCTTTTTTGCGTTAAAATCTATCAAATTATCACATCCTTTCTCTCTCATGGCCCTATATTACCGCATTTTTGTAAAGCGGAATAGACCCAATGTGTAAAAAGACTGTAAAAATGCCGATGTTTTAAGCAAAGATGATGTTTACGCCTCTAAACTTGAGGTTTTCGGTGACGGACTTTGCCTCGGTGCCGGTGATGACCGCCTCGCAGTCGGCAAGGTCTGCGATGCTCGCAACGGAGCTTTTGCCGAACTTTGTCGAATCACACAGGACATATTTCTTTCTTGCGTTTCTCAAAACGGCACGCTCGACCGTGGCGACGGCGAGATTGTCGCTGTATACGATGCCGTTGTCGTCAACGGCGTCGCAGCTTATGAAGGCGTAGTCTACATCGATATTATTAAAGAAGTTGTACGCCTCGCTGCCGATGATGGTACCCGTTGCGCTTCGTATTATGCCGCCGCAGATGTGGGTGTTGAGTATCGCCCAGTTGGCAAGATACTCGGCGGCCTGCATGGAGTTCGTGTATATCTCGGCCGAGTCGAGGTCATCGAGCAGGTTGCTCAGCGCATAGACCGTCGTACCGCTGCCAAGAGACAGTGAGTCGCCGCTTTTTATCAGCGAGCGGGCCTTGGTGGCGATGCGGCGCTTTTCGTTGACATTCTTATGGAGCTTGCTGTCGAAGGTCTCGTCCGGCACGGGATTTATGCTCATCACGCCTCCATAGGTGCGGATAATGAGCTTTTTCTCCTGCATATCCGCAAGCTGCTTGCGCAGAGTTGACACGGAGATGTTGAGGATAGCGCCCAGCTCGTTGACCGACATTTCGCCCCGACTTTCGAGGATGCTGATGATCCTTTGCTCTCTTACTGCGGTTTTCAAGTGTATCACTCCGATGCTGATAGTTTGGCTGTGTAAAAAATGATTTGTGGATTTTGTCGATATCCACCAAGAAAAAACGCTCAAAAAACGCCAAAAACGAGCGAAACACGCAAAAATCCTCTAAGCTGTGCAAGCACTCGTTTTCTCTCGATTTCGCACGGTTGACAATACTTTGGCTGCCGAATAATATATAAGATGTGCAGCTGAAACTCGGCGAAGTGCGCATTTTTTCATAGTGAACAATATACCACAAATCGTATAATTATTTCAAGAATTTTTTTGAATTATATTTAGCTTGCGCAAAAGGTATACTTATTATAAAATTAGGTGAACTTTCTTAAACGGAGGTATGATTATGGAACAGCTCACTATCGGACAGGCTCAGAAAATGACAAGTCCGGCACCGTTCGCTCTGCTGTCGTCTGTTGACGAAACGGGCAGAACAAATCTTATGGCGGTGTCGTGGTGGACATATCTGAGCAATCATCCCGTCAAAATAGGCGCATGCCTGAGCAACAAGGGCTTCAGCGGCGGCAATATCCGTGCGACAGGCGAGTTTGCGCTCAACCTTGTTGACGAAACGATGAAGCAGAAGGCGCTTGAGTGCGGCCGCTGCTCGGGCAGAGATACAGATAAGGCAGCAAAGCTCGGTGTCGGACTTGTCGACGCCAAGGCGATAGCCCCCAAGGTCGTGGAGGCCAGCAAGGTGGTTTTCGAGTGCCGCCTGAGCGACACTGTCGCCGTCGGCGACCACACCTTCTTCATCGCCGATGTCGTCGAGATATACGGAGACGAAAGCAAAAAGCAGCTGTTTGCGATAAACGGCTACGGCAAATTAGATACGGTAGAAATGTGAGGTAAATTGCTATGATAATGGATTGTGCCAAATACGCCGGCCTGTGCGGGTGCGGCCGTGACCACGAGCTTGAAACGAAGATGGTCGTCGTAGAGTACGGTGCTGTCAACAACTTTGAAAAGTACATGGCCGATGTCGGCCTTGCGGGCAAAAAGCGTGCCGTTGTGTACGACTCGGTCATTTATAAGCTCACCGAGGGCAAGCATGTCGCCGCCGATCAGGAGATAGTGCTCGAGGCTCAGGGACTGAGAGCCGAGGATACGCTCATCGAGGACATGATGAAAAAGCTCGATGACCCCGAGGTCATCGTCGCCTACGGTGCGGGCACCATCATGGACTTCGGCCGCTATCCGGCATATAAGCTGGGCATCCCCTTTGTTGCGATACCCACGCTTGCATCGTCCGACGGCTTCACCGCCAACATCTGCTCGGCTATCATAAACGGCCAGAAGAAGTCGACCCCCATGTGCGCTCCCACCCTCGTTGTGACCGACCTTGACATAATAAAGGGCGCCCCCATGCGCCTTGTCTCCAGCGGCATAAACGACATTCTGTCCAAGTACATTTCCGTGTTCGACTGGAAGGTCTCGCACATGGTCGCAGACGAGTATTTCTGCCCCAAGGTGTGCGATCTGGCAGAGCATGCGCTGAAGATAATGCGTGAAGCT
>OQVS01002354.1_pt1 | contig 12135 bp, 8 predicted proteins | sample 1691601 | NCBI WGS metagenome assembly OQVS01 (sample SAMN03418268, study PRJEB22391) | human gut metagenome | biome: human-gut; feature: organic feature; material: feces | host: Homo sapiens | place: Tanzania | collected 2013-01 | reverse complement strand
CCGTACTGTCCAAAGATCTCTTGTTTTTTTGCCTGATCTAAATACATAGAACTTTTTTGTGAATTAAATTGTTATTTGTGCAAAATGCGGGTGCAAAGGTACTGGTTTTTATTGAGATAAAACAATAAAGATGATGAAAAGATTGTTTTGTTAACTATTTTTTGCACAGGCAGTTGCCTGTATTATGTTATTAATGTTCGAGCCATGCATGAATGATAAAATATGGTGGATATAATAATATTTGATTCAATAATGATTGGGTGTTCAAAAAAGAATAGGTGTCGGATTGTAACAAGAAAAGAGGACATTACCGAAGTAATGTCCTCTTTTATGGAATGCTTTGTGACTCCGGCAGGATTCAAACCTGCAACCTTCTGATCCGTAGTCAGATGCTCTATTCAGTTGAGCTACGGAGCCAATATAAATTTAACGTCTGTGCGGAAAGGATAGGATTCGAACCTACGATACGCTTTTGACGTATACACGCTTTCCAGGCGTGCCTCTTCAACCACTCGAGCACCTTTCCTTTGGGCAACAAAAAAGCTCATCTGATGTGCAAGATGAACTTTGAGTGACTCCGGCAGGATTCAAACCTGCAACCTTCTGATCCGTAGTCAGATGCTCTATTCAGTTGAGCTACGGAGCCATTGTTTTTGTTGTAATTGTGCTATTTCGTAATTGCGAGTGCAAAGGTAGTGCTTTTCCATGAAACCGCCAAATGTTTTTACAACTTTTTTCAGAAAATCTTTTCTTTAGTATGCTTTTTGTTATCTATTGGCCTTATATATTAAGTAGGTGTGGCATTAAATATAAATCTGTAGGTCCTTATATACAATAATGTTTGGGATGTGGCGTTATTATCTATGTAATATTACAAGAACATTATTTAATAGATACGTATCAATGATTGATTATATTAAAGGTGAGCTGGCAGAGTTGACACCGGCTCAGGCCGTAGTTGAGGCTTATGGCGTGGGATACGCCCTTAACATTTCCTTGAACACCTATGAGTCGATACAGGGCAAGAAGGATGTCAAGCTGTTTGTTCACGAGAGTCTTGTAGCTGGTGGACGCGACGACAGCTACACTTTCTTTGGGTTCGCCACCAAACAGGAGCGCGACCTCTACCGCCTGCTAATCACTGTGTCGGGTGTGGGAGCCAATACTGCACGCATGATACTCTCGTCGGCATCGCCTTCGGAGCTTGCCAATGCCATATCCACTGGCAACGAACGTTTGCTCAAGAGCGTTAAGGGCATCGGCTTGAAGACTGCCCAACGCATCATTGTAGACCTGAAGGACAAGATTCTCTCGCTTGGCATTGCCCAGGAGGTGTCGGCTGGAACAGCTGCCGATTCCACCATACCTGTGGATGTGCGCGATGAGGCTGTGGCTGCTCTTACCATGCTCGGCTTCTCGCCAGCTCCTTCGGCTAAGGTTGTCACGGCTATTCTTACCGACGATGCCTCGCTTCTAGTAGAGCAGGTAGTGAAGTTGGCATTGAAGCAGATAAAATAAAGTATATATTGATGACTTTTTTGAATACCATAACTCGTTTTATTCATAGGAATCTCTCAGCCCGCTTGTTTGTCGTCATGCTCGTAATGATGACAATAGCTGCCTATGCCCTGACGCAGACTCCCTTGCGCTTGCCGCAACGCCAGCAGCGTTTGGCTGGCAATGGGACGGTGCTGCAAAGCAATGACAAGCGTGATGGGGATGGCGAACGCAAGGGTACAGGCGGCAAGGACTCGCAGCGCATAGCTGCACAGCCCATATTGTCGGACGATGACTCCATACCCGACTCGCTGCTTCATCCGCGTTGGGCTATACAAAGAACACTGCCTATAACGCTTGACGACCTCTCGCAGGGGGCTGCCGACCTTAAGCGTCCCGACAACCTGAAGCAGGATGTGGAGTATAATGACTCGCTCGACCGCTATGTCATTGGCTCGAAGATAAGCGACACTTATATCAATGCTCCTGTGATGATGACGGCTGAAGAATATCTCAAGTGGAGTGAGAAGCAGCTGATGCAGAACTTCTTCCGTAAGAAGAACGACGAAATCTTCCAAGCCAAGGGCAAGGAGAAGTTCGACTTCTCGGATATGCACTTCGACCTTGGTCCGGCTGAGAAGATATTCGGTCCTGGTGGCGTGCGTATAAAGACACAGGGTACTGCCGAGCTGAAGTTCGGTGCCACGATGAAGAATATAGACAATCCGTCGCTGCCTGTGCGCAACCGCAAGACCACGACTATGGATTTCGACGAGAAGGTGAACCTTAACCTTAATGGTAGGGTGGGCGACAAGGTGAACATGAACCTAAATTACAACACCGACGCCACTTTCGACTTCGACGCCCAGAGCCTTAAGCTCAAGTATGATGGCAAGGAAGACGAGATTGTGAAACTTGTTGAAGCAGGCAATGTGTCGTTCCCTTCCAACTCGTCGTTGGTGAAAGGAGCTTCGTCGTTGTTCGGATTGCGTACCGACTTGCAATTTGGCAAACTCAAGCTGCAACTCGTCGCCTCGCAGAAGAAATCATCAACCAAGAGCGTATCATCCAAAGGTGGCAAGCAGTTCACGCCGTTTGAGATTGACGCTGCTAACTACGAGGACAACCGACACTTCTTTCTTGCACAATATTTCCACGACCGCTACGACGAGTCGATGCGCACCTTACCCAACCTCACTTCTGGTGTGAAGATTAACCGTGTGGAGATATGGGTGACCAACAAAACGGGTACTACAGCCAACACCCGCAACATTATTGCCCTGACCGACTTGGGCGAGAACTCTCGTGTGTCAAACCCTGCTTGGGGTGTGACAGGGCAACCTGTGCCTTCGAATTCGGCAAATTCCGAATACTCATCAATGACTTCGCAGTATGCCGCCGCGCGTAATATCGACGAGACGACAACAGTGTTTGATGGTATACCTGGTTTTCATGGAGGCAGCGACTACGAGAAGCTTGAGAAAGCACGTCTGCTTAACTCATCGGAGTATACCGTAAACCAGTCGTTGGGTTATGTGTCATTGAAGACTCAATTGCAGACAGATCAGGTGCTTGCCGTGGCTTATGAGTACACTTATGGTGGAGTGACCTATCAGGTGGGCGAGTTTGCAAGCGATGTTACCGATGTGTCGCAGGCGTTGTTTGTCAAATCGCTGAAAAATACTTCCAACAATCCGCAGCAAGGCAACTGGGGATTGATGATGAAGAACGTGTACTATCTCGCTTCGTCGGTAGAGAAGGAGAAATTCCGTCTCGACGTGAAGTTCCAGAGCGACACGGCTGGCGTGTATCTGACATACATACCTGAACCACAGGTGAAGAATCAGACCATCGTGAAACTGCTCGGAGCCGACCGTCTCGATAACAATAACAAGGCCCACTCGAATGGTTACTTCGACTATGTGGAGGGGTATACTGTGTCTAACGGTAGAGTGTTCTTCCCCGTATCTGAGCCTTTTGGTAAGTATATGTACAACTATCTTGTGGACAAGGGGGTTTCGGCGGAACAGGCTTCTAAATACGCATTCACCGAACTTTACGACTCAACAAAGACCGTGGCAAAGCAGATTGCCGAGAAGGACAAGTATGTACTCATGGGACAGTTTCGCGGTACATCAGCCAATGTTATATCTACAGGAGCCTACAACATACCGCAAGGTTCGGTGGTGGTAACAGCGGGTGGCATAACACTTGCCGAGGGTACCGACTATTCGGTTGACTATTCCGCCGGCGAGGTGACCATTCTCAATCAGAGTATAATAGATGCAGGAACAAAGGTGAATGTGTCGCTCGAAAGCAACACCGACTATGCGCAGGAGCGCAAGACCATGTTTGGAATGAACTGGGAATACGACTTCTCGAAGGACTTCCAACTGTCGGGTACATTCCAGCATCTGTCTGAACAGGCCCTCACCAACAAGGTGAATATGGGCAATGAGCCGCTTAACAACACTCTTTGGGGTTTAAATATCAACTGGAAGAAGGAGAGCCAGTGGCTCACCAATATGCTCGACAAGTTGCCTTTCTTGCATCTCACACAGCCATCGCAGATATCCTTCACGGGCGAGTTTGCCCAACTTATAGCCGGACAAAGTCATGGCACACAGGATAATGCGTCGTATATCGACGACTTTGAGGAGGCTAAGAACACAATTGATGTGTCAACACCAACGTCGTGGATACTGTCGTCTGTGCCGTCGATGTTTGCCGAGTCGTCCGACAAGTCGACGTTGCGCTCTGGCTTCAACCGCTCGCGTATGGCATGGTATTACATTGACCCTATCTTCACTCGCCGCTCGTCGTCGCTCACTCCAAGCCATATCAAGAGCGACCTCGACCAGCTTAGCAACCACTATGTGCGTGAGGTTTACGTGAGTGAGCTGTTTCCAAATCGCGACCAAAGCGCCTACAATGGTGCTTCGTCTACAATAAATGTGCTCAACCTTGCCTATTACCCCAATGAGCGAGGCCCGTACAACTTCAATCCCGACTTGAATGCCGATGGTACACTGAACAATCCGCAGAAGCATTGGGGTGGCATGATGCGCAAACTCGACACCAATGATTTTGAGGCTGCTAATATAGAATATGTGGAGTTTTGGATGCTCGACCCCTTTATTTATACGCGTAAGGAGGGAAAAGCAGAGGATTATGGTGGCGATTTCTACATCAACCTTGGCGAGATGAGTGAGGATATCTTGCGCGATGGTAAGAAATTCTATGAGAGTGGAATGCCAGTTGATGGCTCGCAGAGCTTCACCACAACACAGTGGGGAAAAGTGCCCAACCAGGCTACTGTGACTTATGCTTTTGCCACAACCAAGGGCTCGCGCGCATTGCAGGATGTGGGCTTCAATGGACTCAACGACGAGGAGGAGCAGAAGTGGGAGTCGTATCAGGATTTCCTTACCGAGATACAGGGTAAGGTGAGTCCTGCCGTGTGGGACTCGATATGGGCTGACCCTGCCGGCGACAACTACCACTATTTCCGTGGTACCGATTACGACCAGATGAAGGCACCTATTCTGCGCCGCTACAAATATATCAACAACCCACAGGGCAACTCTCCCGACACCGACTCGCGCACGGAGAGCTACGACACATCCTATAAGTCAACTCCTGATGTGGAGGACATCAACCAGGACTATACGCTCAATGAATACGAGAAGTACTTCCAGTATCACATTTCCATACGTCCTGAAGACCTGGAGATTGGCAAGAACTATATCGTGGACAAGCGTACAACGTCGCGCCCATTGCGCAATGGCAACAAGGAACCGGTCGACTGGTATCAGTTCCGCATACCGCTCACCGAGTATGAGAAGAAGTTTGGCTCGATCAACGACTTTACTTCGATGCGCTTCATGCGTATGTTCATGACCGGCTTCAAGCATCCTATCGTGTTGCGTTTTGCCACACTCGACCTCGTGCGCGGTACATGGCGAGTGTATGAACAAAACCTTGATAATTCTGCCAATACGTCAGGACGACTCTCGGTGAGCGCTGTCAACATCGAGGAGAACAGCGACAAGAAACCTGTCAACTATATTCTGCCTCCGGGCATTCAGCGTGGACAGGACCCGACACAGCCGCAGCTTGTGGAGAATAACGAGCAGGCACTTGCTCTCACTGTGAACAACCTTGGCACAGGCGAGGCTAAGGCGGTGTACAAGAACACATCGCTCGACCTGAGACAATACAAACGACTGCAGATGTTTGTGCATGCAAATGCGTTTGAGCCAAACGTAACGGGACTGGAGGACGGTCAGATGTCGGTGTTCATACGTCTTGGCAGCGACTACAAGAGCAATTTCTACGAATACGAGATACCGCTCACACTTACTGCACCCGGCCAGTATGGACGTTTCTCTTCGGAGGCAGCGTGGGCAGTATGGCCTAAGGACAATATGCTCGACATTCCGCTCTCGTTGTTCACTGGATTAAAGAAGGAGCGCAATAAGGCGAAAGCTCAGGGACAGGCGTCCTACAACCGTGCCTTTACCGCCTACGACACAGACCATCCAAAGAACCGCATCACGGTGATGGGTAATCCTACACTCGGCGAAGTGAAGACTATGGTTGTCGGTGTGCGCAACAACTCAGGACAGGAGAAGAGTGGCGAGGTGTGGGTGAACGAACTTCGACTGAAGGAATTCAACAATTCAGGCGGATGGGCTGCGCAGGGAAATCTGAACATTCAACTCTCCGACCTCGGCACAATAAACGCTCAAGGGCGATATGTGTCGTCTGGCTTTGGAGGATTGGAGGAAGGTGTGTCTGAGCGCAGCACCGATAACCAGTCGAACTATACAGTGACCACCAATGTGGAGCTGGGTAAGTTTTTCCCCGACAAGGCTAAGGTGAGTGCACCGCTCTACTATTCGGTGACAAAGGAGAAAACATCGCCAAAGTATAATCCGCTAGACACCGATATGGAGCTTGACGATGCTCTCGATGCGGCAGGCTCCCGGCATGAGCGCGACTCCATTGAGAGTATTGCCGTGACCAAGGTGACACAGACTAACTTCTCGCTATCCAATGTAAGAGTGGGCATACAGAACAAGCGTCATCCTATGCCTTATGACCCTGCCAACTTCTCGTTCTCCTACAGCCATAGCCATAGCTACACTACGGGTGAGACTACTGTCTATGAGAAAGAGGACAACTGGAGAGGCTCTGTCAACTATTCGTGGACTCCTGTATACAAGCCTCTTGAACCATTCAAGAAGATTAAGTCGAAATCGAAATGGCTCGACCTGCCAAAGAAGTTTGGATTCAACTGGCTGCCGCAAAACGTTGGCTTCAACTCCGAGATAACACGCAACTACTATGAGTTGCAGGAGCGCGACATGGAGTCGACCGAGAATCAGAAGCTTCCGCTCACATTCTCGTCGCAATTCTTATGGAATCGTGAGTTTAACTTGCGCTGGGACCTCACGAAGAATCTTCATATGAACTTCCAGAGTGCCACGAATGCCGAGATAGAGGAGCCTTACTCACCCGTGAACAAGGATCTGTATCCCGATCATTATGAGGCATGGAAGGACTCCGTGTGGACTTCGATAAAGCATATGGGCACACCGTTGAACTATAGCCAGCAGTTTCAGGCTTCCTACAAGTTGCCTATCAATCTGCTGCCTGTATTCGACTGGGTGACATCGGATGCTACATACAACGCCTCTTATAACTGGGCGCGTGGCACCGACCTTGAGGACGGAACGTCGCTTGGCAACACTATTGCCAACAACCGACAGATAAACCTCAACGGCCAGTTCAATCTTGAGAAACTCTACGATCACGTGCCATTCTTGAAGAAGGCAAACGACAGATTCAAGAAGACAAACTCGGCTGTCAGTTCTACAAGCCGCAGCAATGCCAACAGGAAGATTGCTGGCAAGAAGAAGATTGACGCAAGGGACAAGGACAAAGGCAAGGATGGAGCCGACGGCAAGCAGAAAGGCAAGGAAGACAAGTTGCGCTCGCAGTTGCCTAAGAACAAGCGTGCCTTTGAGAAGGAAGTGACGCTTCTGCCAGACACGACGCTTAAGGTGGTGCACAGCAAGAAGACACGCCGACTGATAGTGTCTGCAAAGACACAGGACGGCAAGGCGTTTGAGGTGAAGTATCGCAAGCTTGACGACAACAGCATACGTATATTAAATAAGGTGGACTCTGCCTTGAAGATTAAAATATCGGTTGTGGCTAAGCAGCCGCTTGACGAATTGAAGTGGTATCGCACTGCACAGTCGGTGGCACGTGTTCTGATGATGGTGCGCAATGTAAGTGTGAGCTATCGCAATCAGTATGCCATGTCGCTGCCAGGCTTCAAGCCTATGATAGGCAATGCATTCGGTCAGGGACACGACATGGGTCCGCTTGCTCCGGGTCTTGACTTTGCCTTCGGCTTTATGGGTGATGGCTATATAGACAAGGCACGCGATAACGGATGGCTACTCATGAGTGACTCATTGGCTACGCCTGCCACTACCAACAAGACTGAGGACTTGCAGCTTAAGGCAACCCTTGAGCCTGTGCGCAACCTTAAGATCGACCTCATGGCGTCGCGCACAATGACTACGGCACGCTCAGTACAGTATATGTATGAGGGCAATCCTACAACACAGAGTGGCACATTCACTATGACAACGATGTCGCTGCGCAGTGCGTTTGAGGGTTCGGGCAATGCAAGGAATGGCTATCATTCGGCTTCGTTCGAGCGTTTCTGCAACTCGCTTGAAGGTTTCCGTCAGCGTGTTGAGGCTCAATATGCGGGTGCGGTATATCCTGCAGGCTCGCAACTTGCTGGCAAACCATTCAATGCAGAGAATGGAGGAGTGAATAAATACAGCTCTGACGTAATGGTGCCAGCATTCCTTGCTGCTTACACCAATATGGGTGGAGGTGGATTGTCGATATTCCCGTCGCTGTCGAAGCTGCTGCCCAACTGGACTATAAAATATAGTGGACTCTCGAAACTGCCGTGGTTCAGCGATGTGTTCAAGAGTGTAAACCTCAATCACTCATATAAGAGTGTGTATGCAGTGGGCTCATACTCGTCGTATAGCACATTCATGGAATACATGAACGGACTCGGATTCATAACCGATGCCACATCTGGCTCACCTGTACCTAACTCCATGTACAATGTGTCGACAGTGAGCATCAACGAGTCGTTCTCGCCGTTGCTTGGCATTGACTTCACACTGCACAACAATATGACCATCAAGGCTGAGTATCGCACAACGCGTGTGCTAAGTCTTAGTATGACTTCGGTACAAATAAACGAATCGTCGTCGCACGACTGGGTGATAGGCGCTGGATACACCATCAACAACTTCAACCTGTTTGGTGGTGGCTCCAACAAACATCGCAAGGTGAAGCAACGTGGCGGCAATAAGGACTTGTCTGCAAAGACTTCATTTACACAGCGTGGACGCTCGTCGGGAGGAGTGAACAACGACTTAAAGCTGCGTCTCGACCTCAGCTTGCGTAAGCAGGCGTCGATAAGTCGCGACATTGCAACCATGACCTCATCGGCAAACAGTGGCAACACAGCATTCAAACTGTCGTTCTCTGCCGACTATAGCTTCTCGCGTATGCTCACTATGAGTTTCTACTACGACCGTCAAACCAACACCCCATTGCTCTCGTCGAGCTCATATCCTACAACAACACAGGATTTCGGCTTGAGCATGAAATTCTCGTTGACGAGATAAAAGAGAACATCAAAAAAACGCAGATAAGCAAAATAGCTTATCTGCGTTTTTTTGATGATTTACCAAAGAGCAATGCTCCTTCTTGGTATTTGCGGTAGAGTTTCCAGCCAAGCATCATTCCGTCGAACACACCCGAGCCGAGACTCAGCATTTTGGCAAATTTCTGTGCCTTGTTCTGTGGAGCATCTTCTTCACGATGGAAAAGATAGTTCCATTTCTCGGCAATGCGATCCTCGTCGCGCTTTATCCTCTTTTTAAGCTCTTCCTTGTAGAGCCTTATGTCATTTAGCGAACGAAACTGACGCTCGCCATTATCAGCAACATTCTGTGTCATACCTTATAATATATAAGTATTAAAGAATACCGGTAGGGTAGTGGTGTATGTGTTGTCTGCTTATTCTTGCATGAGCATACTTGCGAGAAATCTGACAAGCGGACGCTCAATCCATTTCTTTCTGAAAATGACAAACAGGAGCAGTACGGCAAAATAAGCTCCGGCTATGCATGCAAAGGCAGCTGCAATGCCCATTAATGGCTCCAAGGCATAAGCAGCGGCAAACGACAGATAGATGAGCCCAATGAAGAGCAGCAACGAGAGCACTGCCACCATGACGAGGGCCGTGAGCAGGCGCACAATCTTGTCAATTACATCGAGCTTCATGTATTTTGTTTGAAGCCCGATGTAATGTCTTACAACCTCTATCAGTTGCGCTATAGTCTCTATGTTTTTATCTGTTGAGAACATTTAGCCTTGTGTAGAGTTGATATTATTCGTTGACGTTGTCAGTAGCATCCTTAATGTCGTCAACGAGGTCTTCAACCTCCTTGCGGCTTACCTTGATGTTGTGCTTCTTGCAGAAGTCGTCTACTGCGTCGCCAATTTTTGTACGAGTCTCGCTTCCTTTCTCAGGAGCCAAGAGTATTCCTAATGCTGTACCGGCGATAGCGCCGCCGAGAAATGCGCCAATGTAACCTAATGCTTTCATGTTGTTTTAAGTTTAGATGTTATAGAAATATGGTTCTGCGGTACCAGACACGACAATTACGTCTACGGATATACACCCACAGTGATATGTTGTCGTGTTTTACCTTATTGAGAGCAAATATAATGATTTTTTTCCGACAATACTACTTTTCTTTGCAATTTTTTTGTTAAATTCCATGTATATAACTCATTTAACAAACTTTATGTGCGTCATAAGGTATTAATTATGAGATATTTTGTAATTTCGCACCAAAATGGACATAAACATAAATCTCTAAAAACACAATATTGATATGAAGAAAAGTATGGTTTTGTGCGCAGGTGTCTGCGTAGCATTGGCTTTCACAAGCTGCAAGTCAAAGGAGAGTGCATACAAGAAGATGTATGATAAGGCTCAGGCTAAGCACGAACAGCCGGCACAGGAGGTTACTCCAGTTGTGGCTCCTATCGTGGAGAAACCTGCCACAGAAACAACAGTTGTAGATAATTCGGACAATGTAGCAGTACGCACAGAGGATTTCACCCTTATAAGCGGCTCTGGACTGAGCAATTTCAGTGTGGTTGTTGGCTCATTCTCTGTCAAGGCCAATGCCGAGGGTTTGCAGCGTCAGCTTAAGGCTGCCGGTAAGAACGCACAGATTGTGTTCAACTCAGAGCGCAACCTCTATCGTGTTGTAGCAACTACTTTTGCCACTAAGTCGGAGGCTGCACAGTCACGCGACCAGCTTGTTGGCCAATATCCAGGTGCTTGGTTGCTCTATAAGAAATAATTGATTGCCCAATGGCTCGAATACTCTCTATCGACTATGGCAAGAAGCGCACAGGGCTTGCAGTCACCGACCCGCTACAGATTATACCTGGCGGATTGGCGACTGTTGCAACATGCGACCTTATGAAATATCTTAAGGACTATGTGTCGCGCGAATCCGTGGAGCGCATAGTTATGGGCGAACCACGTCAGCTCAATGGTGAACCGAGCGAGAATCTTGCCCGTGTAAAGCAGTTTGCAGCGCAATGGCGCAAGCAGATGCCCGATATTCCCATTGAGTTTTATGACGAGCGTTTCACTTCGGTGCTTGCACACAAGGCAATGCTCGACAGTGGCATAGGCAAAAAGGCACGCCAGAACAAGGCCCTTGTCGACGAGATAAGTGCCACAATAATTCTACAGGATTACCTTCGGATGAAGGGAAAATAACATATTAAGAAAACAAATGATTTTACCTATTTATACTTACGGACAGCCAGTGCTCCGCAAGGAGGCTCAGGACATAACACCTGATTATCCCGAGCTTAAGACTCTTATTGCCAACATGTATGAGACCCTCGCTGCAAGCGAAGGCATTGGACTTGCGGCTCCACAGATTGGTCTTGACATTCGTCTTGTTGTTATCGACCTTGACGTGCTGAGTGAAGACCTGCCCGAATACAAAGGATTCCGCCACACATTCATCAATCCATACATTTTGGAGTATGATGAGAACTCAAAGAAGGAGACAATGGAGGAGGGATGTCTCTCATTGCCGGGCATACACGAGAGTGTGACACGCCCCACACGAATACATGTCACCTATATGGATGAGGACTTCAACGAGCATGACGAATGGGTGGAGGGATACCTCGCTCGCGTAATGCAGCACGAGTTTGACCATCTTGGCGGTAAGATGTTTATCGACCGCATCTCACCGATGCGCCGTCAGATGGTGCGCAGCAAGCTTAAAAACCTCTTGCTCGGACGTTTCCGCTGCACATATCGCACCAAGGCTCCAAAGAAGTAAATAATGTTTTACATATAATTGACAATTGATGATTGATGGTTTACAATTATCAATTGTCAATTAAATATCATACTCTTTCATTTCTTAAGTAACTAATCAATATTAAGCGACATGTTTAGAGAAGTTTATACGCAACCCC
>OQVS01002350.1_pt1 | contig 12154 bp, 10 predicted proteins | sample 1691601 | NCBI WGS metagenome assembly OQVS01 (sample SAMN03418268, study PRJEB22391) | human gut metagenome | biome: human-gut; feature: organic feature; material: feces | host: Homo sapiens | place: Tanzania | collected 2013-01 | reverse complement strand
TATAATTTATGTGCTATCCTTTGCCTCTCTATCATTAATGTTGTACTTTTGCACGTAAAATAAAAAATAGAACAAAGTAGAACTATAATAAAACACATTATCATGGCAGAATCTATTGATATCCGTGAATTGAACATTAGAATAGAACAGCAGAGCGGCTTCGTTACTAATCTCGTAGCTGGCATGGATAGAGTTATTGTTGGACAGAAACACCTTGTTGACTCTCTCCTTATTTCACTTCTTAGCGATGGCCACATCCTTCTTGAAGGTGTACCAGGTTTGGCTAAGACTTTGGCTATTAAAACCTTGGCACAACTCATTGATGCCGATTATTCTCGTATACAGTTTACTCCAGACCTTCTTCCTGCCGACGTGGTAGGTACTATGATTTATTCTCAGAAAGAGGAGAAGTTTCAGGTGAAGAAGGGTCCTGTGTTTGCTAACTTTGTGTTGGCAGACGAAATCAACCGTGCTCCAGCTAAGGTGCAGAGTGCTTTGCTCGAGGCTATGCAGGAACATCAGGTTACTATCGGTGAGCAGACATTCTCGCTACCAAATCCATTCCTCGTGATGGCTACTCAGAACCCTATTGAGCAGGAAGGTACTTACCAGTTGCCAGAGGCACAGGTAGATCGTTTTATGCTCAAGGTGATTATCGATTATCCTACACTTGAAGAAGAAAAACTCATTATTCGTAATAATATCAAGGGCACATCGCCTGTGATTACACCTGTTACAACAGCAAGCGAGATAGTAAAGGCTCGCGAGGTGGTAAATCAGGTTTATCTCGACGAAAAGATTGAGCAGTATATTGCCGACATCGTGTTTGCTTCACGTTATCCAGAGCGCTATCAGCTTGCAGAATTGAAGGATATGATTACCTTCGGTGGTAGTCCTCGTGCCAGTATCAACCTTGCTAAGGCTGCTCGTGCTTACGCATTTATCAAACATCGTGGCTATGTGGTTCCTGAAGATGTTAGAGCTGTGGCTCACGACGTGATGCGCCATCGTATCGGTCTGTCGTATGAGGCTGAGGCAAGCAATGTGACAAGCGAAGAAATCGTTTCAAGCATCATCAATAAGGTGCAAGTGCCTTAATGAGAGAAGAGTGAAGAATGAAGAGTGAATAATTATGGATACACAAGAAATCTTAAAGAAAGTCAGGAAGATTGAGATAAAGACACGCGGATTGAGCCAAAACATTTTTGCGGGTCAGTATCATTCTGCCTTTAAGGGTAGGGGAATGGCTTTCTCTGAGGTTAGGGAATACCAGTTTGGCGACGACGTTCGAGATATTGACTGGAATGTCACAGCTCGCTTTCATCGTCCTTTTGTCAAGGTGTTTGAAGAAGAGCGTGAACTTACTGTGATGCTCTTAATCGATGTTTCTGGTTCGCTCGACTTCGGTACCACTAAGCAGCTGAAGCGAGATATGGTGACTGAGATTGCAGCCACTCTTGCTTTTAGTGCTATTCAGAACAATGATAAGATAGGTGTTATATTCTTCTCAGACCGTATCGAGAAATATATTCCTCCTCAGAAGGGTCGCAAACATATATTATATATTATTCGCGAGATGCTCAACTTTGAGCCTCAGAGCAAGAAGACCGATTTGAGTATGGCTTTCGAGTATCTGACAAGAGTGATGAAGCGCAGATGCACAGCCTTTGTGCTTAGCGACTTCTATCAGCGTGGCGACTTCTTGAAACCATTACAGATAGCAAACTCTAAGCACGACTTGGTGGCTATACAGGTCTACGACCCATTGGCAAAACGATTGCCGGATGTAGGCTTGCTAAAGGTTAAGGATGGCGAGACAGGTCATGAGATGTATATCGACACTTCGAGCAAGAAACTTCGTATGGCACATGCCAAATACTGGATGCAGAAGGAGGGCGAACTGAAGCAGACCTTTGCTAAGAGTAAGGTCGACTGGACGAGCGTAGCCACCAACGAAGACTATGTAAAAGCTATGATGCTTTTGTTTGCGCAACGCAACTAACATTGATTTAAGAAATGAAAACTATTTCAAGAATATTCTCGTATTTGCTGCTGTTGGCTGCATGTGTGGTGTCGGAAAAGGCATCAGCGCAAGTGTCGGTACAAGCAAATATGGATTCTATCGAGATACTAATAGGCGAGCAGGCTCACATGTTTGTAGAGGTTACTGCCAAGAAGGGTGCCGCCATCTCGTGGCCGGAGCTCAAGCCTAATACTTATCTCGTGCCTGGTGTAGAAATTGTGGATATTACCAATGCCGACACTTCGGCGTTGGACAACGATATGGTGAAAGTAGTTCGCAAGCTTACCCTAACTTCTTTTGACAACAAGCTTTATCCTATACCAGGAATGAAGGTTAAAGTGAATGGTAAGCAATATACTGCTAACACTTTGGCGCTTAAAGTGTTGACAGTAGACGTTGATACAGTTCATCCAAACCAGTTTTATCCGCCAAAGGATGTTCAAGACAATCCTTTTATGTGGAGCGATTGGAGTGGGGTGATAGCTGTTGGCGTGTTGTTATGGTTGCTTGTAGTTGCCATGATTTATCTATTGGTACGTCTGAAGCAAAACAAGCCTATTATTACCCATATCAGAATCGTTAAGCGTGTGCCTGCTCATCAGAAAGCTCTTAATGCTATTGACAAGATTAAGGCCGACCACATGCAGACAAGCGAAGATCAGAAGACTTACTACACTCAGCTTACCGACACCCTTCGTCAGTATATCCAGGAGCGTTTCGGATTCTCGGCTAAGGAGATGACTTCGTCAGAAATCATCGACCGCCTGCAGAGCAATGGCGACAAGACTATGATTGACGAATTGCGCGAACTCTTTACTACTGCCGACTTGGTGAAGTTTGCCAAGCATTCTACGCTTATCAACGAAAACGATATGAACCTCGTGAATGCCATCAACTTCATCGACCAAACAAAGGTTGAGGGACAGCCTACCGAGGAGCGCATAGTGCCACAGCTTAGCGAAAACGAGCAGAAGCAACGTTCTGTGAGAATCACCATCAAGGGCTTGCTCTATGGCTTGGCTGTGATGATAGTTTTGGCAGTTGCTTATGTGGCATATAACTTGTATTCACTTTTGAACTAAACGAACAATGGAATTTGCTAATAAAGAATATTTCCTGCTTCTGTTATTGTTGATTCCATATATATTATGGTATTTCCTTGATAACAAGAAAAAGGAACCAACATTGAGAATGAGCGACACCTTCGCTTACCTTTATGCTCCAAAGAGCTGGAAGGTGAGGTTGGTGCATCTACCAATGGTTTTGAGATGTATTGTCTTCTCATTGGTAGTGATAGTGCTGGCTCGTCCTCAAACTCATAACTCTTGGGGTAGCCGTACAGTAGAAGGTATTGACATTATGCTTGCTATGGACGTTTCTACATCTATGCTTGCTGAAGATTTGCGGCCAAACCGTATGGAAGCAGCTAAGGACGTTGCTGCAGAATTTATAAGCGGTCGTCCTACCGACAATATCGGTCTTACCATCTTTGCAGGCGAGTCGTTTACTCAATGTCCAATGACCACCGATCATGCCAGCTTGCTCAACCTGCTGCAGAATGTTCGTACCGATATGGCAGCTATGGGACTTATCGAGGATGGTACTGCCATTGGTATGGGATTGGCTAATGCCGTTAGCAGATTAAAGGATTCCAAGGCTAAGAGCAAGGTGGTAATCTTGCTTACTGATGGTTCTAACAACCGTGGCGACATTTCTCCTATCACAGCAGCACAAATAGCTAAGAGCTTGGGCATCAGAGTGTATACTATTGGCGTAGGAACCAATAAGGTGGCACGCTATCCAATGCCAGTAGCTGGTGGCGTGCAGTATGTTAATATCCCTGTAGAGATTGACAATAAGACTCTCTCAGAGATAGCTGCACTTACTGATGGTAACTTCTATCGAGCTACAAACAACAAGGAACTGCAACAGATTTACCACGATATCGACAAACTCGAAAAGAGCAAGATGAACGTTAAGAAGTTCTCTAAGCGGTATGAGGCTTATCAGCCATTTGCTTTGGTTGCTGTGTTGTTGTTGCTGTTAGAGATATTGTTGCGCAATACTGTTTTAAGGAGAATACCTTAAGCATCATAAAATAAATTGATTATGCTGAGATTTGAAGATCCTATATACCTATATATGTTGTTGGCAGTACCAGCCTTGGTATTGCTGCGACTTGCTTTGTGGCGCATAAGGAAAAAGAAGCTGAATGCTTTGGGCGACTACGCTTTGCTCAAGCAACTGATGCCTGATGTTTCGAAGTATCGCCCTACGGTGAAGTTCTATCTGCTTGTTGCTGCCTACACCATGTTGGTGTTGTTGCTTGCACGTCCACAGATGGGAAGCAAGATATCACGCGAGAAACGCAACGGCATTGAAGCCATCATTTGTTTGGATATCTCGAACTCTATGCTTGCACAGGATGTTGTGCCAAGCCGATTAGACAAGTCGAAGATGATGATAGAAAACCTTATCGACAACTTTACCAACGATAAGATTGGTCTTGTGGTGTTTGCAGGCGATGCCTTTGTGCAGCTTCCTATCACCAGCGACTATGTTTCGGCAAAGATGTTTCTTTCTAATATCGACCCTTCGCTTATTGCTACTCAGGGTACAGATATTGCTCGCGCCATCGATATGGCAACAAAGAGTTTTACCAAGCAAGATAAAGTGGGTCGCGCCATTATCGTTATTACCGATGGCGAAGACCATGAGGGTGGAGCAAAAGAGGCTGCAGCCGCTGCTTATAAGAAAGGTATCAACGTGTTTGTGCTTGGTATTGGCGACCCTAAGGGTTCACCTATCCCAATGGCAAATGGTGGATATATGACCGACTCGCGAGGCGAAACTGTGATGTCGGCATTGAACACACAGATGTGTCGAGAGATTGCTCAGGCAGGTAGTGGCACATATATTCATGTAGACAATACAAGCGATGCACAAGAAGATTTGAACGAAGGTTTGGCAAAGCTACAGCGTGGCGAAACAGACTCTGTTATTTACAGCGAGTTTGATGAACAATTCCAGGCTTTCGGCATTCTTGTAATATTGCTTCTCATAATAGAAGTATGCCTGTTGGAAGTTAAGAATCCAACTCTTGGAAAGATAAAACTATTCAAAAGAAAATAACGCTTGGTTGCGATAATGCCATCAATACGTTTGATAGCTTATTTGCTAAAGATTTATATTAGATTATGTTAAAGATCTACTCATATTTATATAAGAGCGTCATGCTGTTGCTGATGTCGGCATTTGCACTAACTGCATCTGCACAAGCCGATCGTAAGTTTATTCGTAATGGAAACAGACTATATCGTCAACAGCAGTTTGCTAAGGCAGAAGCTGAATATCGCAAAGCTCTGTCGGCAAACTCCCGCAACACTCAGGCTTCTTACAACCTTGGTTGCGCACTATTGCAGCAGCAGAAAGACTCGGCAGCAATTGCGCAGTTTGAGAATGCTGGCAAAGCAGAAACAAGCAAGCGCCGTAAGGCTATGGCTTACCATAACATGGGCGTGATTTGCCAGAAGCATCAGATGTTTTCTGAGGCTATTGAGGCTTATAAGGAGAGCTTGAGAAATAATCCTTCTGACAATGAGACAAGATACAACCTTGAGCTTTGTCGCCGACAGCTGAAGAATCAGAAGAAGAACGACAAGAATCAAAATAAAAAAGAAGATAAGAATAAAAACAAGCAAAAAGAGCAACAGCAAAAACAAAATAAACAAAAGAACGACAAGCAACAGCAGCAGCAACCTCAACAACAGATGAGCAAAGAGAATGCTGAACAAATGCTTAATGCTGCAATGCAGGAAGAGAAGGCTACACAGCAAAGGTTAAAGCAGAAGCAACAGCAGCCACAACGTCGTAAACTTGATCAAAACTGGTAATTTGCTAATGAGTATGAAAAGAAGTAGTATATTTCTTATATGTCTATTTATTGCCTGTGCATGCTTTTCGCAGGTTATCCGTGTGTCGACTCCTTCGAGAGTGGAGGCGGGAGAAAACTTCCGTGTCTCTTTCAAGGTGACAACACAAGATGTTGACGATTTCCGTTCCGGATTACATTCTACTGATGTTGTAGAGGTGATAGCAGGTCCTTACACCTCTTCTGAGTCAAGTTTCCAGATGGTGAATGGTCATACTTCGTCATCGTCGTCGATTACTTACACTTATACTTTGTATGCTGCAAAGAGTGGCGTATACAATATTCCTGCAGCACACGCAAGGGTAGGCGGCAAGCAGATTTCTTCAAGACCTGCTAAGGTGACTGTGGTCGGTTCGGCACAAGGACGTGGCAACAATTCACCAAAGATGCACGAAGATGACAACTATCAGCCACATATGAAGGCTGCAGGAAGTGCAATCTCGGGTAGAGACCTGTTTATAAAGGTTAGCGCCAATAAGAAGAAGGTGTATGAGCAGGAGCCTATCTTGCTCACATATAAGGTTTATACTCTCGTTGACTTGACACAGCTTGAAGGTAAGATGCCTGAGCTCACAGGTTTCCATACTCAGGAAATACCTTTGCCACAGCAGAAGAGTTTCCATATCGAACGAGTTAATGGTAAACCATATCGTACTGTTACTTGGAGTCAGTATGTGATGTATCCTCAGATGACAGGAAAAATGGAGATTCCAAGCATTACCTTCAAGGGTATCGTGGTTCAGCAGAATCGTTCGGTAGATCCTTTCGAGGCTTTCTTTAATGGTGGTTCTGGTTATGTAGAGGTGAAACGTAATATCGTGGCTCCTTCTATCAAGATTGATGTATTGCCATTGCCACATAAACCTGCCAACTTCTCGGGTGGAGTGGGTAAGTTTAATATTTCTGCTCAGCTTAATAAGAATGAACTAAAGGCTGGCGACCCATTGTCGCTAAGAATCGTTGTGGGTGGTATTGGCAACTTGAAACTCATCAAGCAGCCTGTTGTAAACTTCCCTAAGGATTGGGACAAATATGATCCAAAGGTAACTGATAAGACTAAGCTTACTTCCAACGGTCTTGAGGGCAACATGATTTATGATATTCTTGCTGTGCCTCGCAATCAGGGGCATTATACAATCCCGCCTGTAGAGCTTACTTATTATGACACATCGCTCAATCAATACAAGACTATAAAGACTCAAAGCTTTGAGATTGAAGTGGCAAAGGGCGATGGTTCGCGCTCTTCTGTTGTAGATTACAGTAAAGATCAGCCTAAGGATATCAAGGATATTAAGAAGGGAGAAGCAGAATTACATTCTGTAGACAATTTCTTCTTTGGTTCTGTTGGCTACTTGATGTCGCTATTAATTCCTTTTGCAGCATTTGTGGCTTTGCTCGTAATATTCCGCAAGCGTGCTATCGATAATGCCGACTTAGTGAAGATGAAAGGTAAGAAGGCTAACAAGATTGCAACTAAGCGTTTGCGCCAGGCCAACAAGCTGATGCTTGCAGGAAAGTCAAACGAATTCTACGATGAGGTGTTGCGTGCACTTTGGGGTTATGTAGGCGACAAGCTAAATATGCCAGCCGAGAAACTCTCTCGCGAAAATATCTCAGAGAAGTTGCAGTCGCATAATGTTGACGATAATACTATTAGCAAGTTCCTTAGTGCCATCGACGATTGCGAGATGATGCGATTTGCTCCTGGCGACCCAGAGGGAAATATGAATAAGACATTCGAGAGTGCTATGACTGCTATCATGGAGATAGAAAATGTTATGAATAAGAAATCGAACAAGGCAAAAGCTTCTGGCTTTTCTTTCGTATTGATGATACTTATGCTCATGCCATTGTCGGCAAATGCTATCACAAAGCAGAATGCTGACGATGAATATGCAAAGGGCAACTATCAGCAGGCAATAAAGGATTATCAAGAGATATTGAAGACAGGAGTGTCGTCAGAGATTTATTATAATCTCGGCAATGCTTATTATCGTACAGATAATATCACTCAGGCTTTGCTCGCTTATGAGCGTGCTTTGCAACTGTCGCCTGGCGACAACGACATTCGTTTCAATCTTCAGTATGCACGATCAAAGACTATTGATAAGATAACACCAGAGACAGAGATGTTCTTTGTGACATGGTATCATTCGCTGGTCAACTTCACAAGCGTAGACCGTTGGGCTAACACAGCTATCGTCTCTATCGTAATGGCTTTGTTGCTTATATTGGTATTCTTGTTTGCTCCACAGATGTGGGCACGCAAATCGGGATTCTATGGCTCTGCAGCCTTCTTGCTGTTGTTTGCTTTTGCAAATCTCTTTGCATTCCAGCAGAAGCATGAACTTGAGACAAAGCAGGGAGCAATAGTAATAGCACCAACAGTTAATGTAAAGAAGACTCCTGCAGCTTCGGGTACTGACGTCTTCGTTATCCACGAGGGTACACGTGTAGACATCACAGATAGAGGTATGAAACAATGGAGAGGCATCAAACTTGCCGATGGCAGAGAGGGATGGCTCAAAACTTCGCAAATAGAGGAAATATAATATACCACAGGTATGCAGACATTAATAGATTTTGATTCCCAATTATTCATGATGCTCAATGGTAGCGACTCGTCGTTTGTTGATGGCATCATGATGGTAATCACCAACGGCATTACTTGGATTCCGTTGTATATTGCTCTGTTATTGTTGGTGATTAAAAACAACGAGTCGATGGCGCAGATTGTTATCTTTACATCTTGCGCCATAGGTTGCGTATTGCTTTCCACTATAGCTGCCGACTTCATAGCAAAACCTTTGGTTGAACGTTGGCGACCATCAAGCGACCCTTTGATAAAATATGCAGTAGACGTAGTCGACGACTATCGACCAGGCAAATATGGTTTCTTCTCTGCTCATGCTGCCAACACCTTCTCGTTGGCGTTGTATCTTAGTCTATGGGTAAAGAACAGACTATTCTCTTTTGCCATAATATCGTGGTCGTTGCTGAATTGCTATTCGCGAATTTACCTTGGTGCTCACTATCCTTCTGATGTTGTGGTAGGCTTGTTGGTTGGTGCCGTCATTGCAGTATTGTTTTATCTGCTTAGTCGCAAACTGTTTTTTAAGATAAGTTCCAATTTTAATTATGTATCATCTCAATATTCTGCTACTGGTTATAGTGTTACCGATATTGACATGGTGCTCACAGTAATTGGCTTCCTTTACATATTGATTATAATAATTCCGCTGTTATAAACAACCGCAGCAATAAAAAAATTATGTTATTCTGAAATCATGGAAACAAAACATATACATATTAGTGATTACAACTACGACTTGCCAGACAGTCGTATAGCAAAATTCCCTGTTTCGCCTCGCGACACAAGTAAGTTGCTTGTTTATCGTCATGGCGAAATATCTGACGATATATTCTATAATCTTCCTAAATATCTGCCTGAGAAATCGCTCATGGTATTCAACAATACCAAGGTGATTCAGGCACGCATGCACTTCCGTAAAGAGACCGGAGCATTGATAGAGGTGTTCCTTATGGAACCTGCTGCGCCAACTGATTATGAGCTGATGTTCCAAACTCGTGGCGAATGCTCATGGCTGTGTATGGTTGGCAATTTGAAGAAATGGAAGGAAGGTTCGCTCGTGCGCACTTTTGATGTTGCTGGCACTACCATCAATTTCAAAGCTACTATGCGTAGAGACATCATCGATGCAAAGAGTGGGGGTACAAACTATTGGGTAGACTTCGCATGGGATAATCCTCATGTGTCGTTTGCCGAGATTCTTGATGCTGTTGGTGAGTTGCCAATTCCTCCATATTTGAATCGTGAAACTCAAGATAGCGATAAGACAACTTACCAAACTGTTTATTCAAAGATAAAGGGTAGTGTGGCTGCACCTACTGCAGGTCTTCATTTCACCGACAATGTGCTTGCTGCCATTGATGCTGCCGGCGTTCGTCGTGAAGAATTGACTTTGCATGTTGGTGCCGGAACCTTTAAGCCTGTGAAGAGCGAGGAGATTGATGGTCACACCATGCATACAGAATACGTTTGTGTGCGTAGAGACACTCTGCAGACTTTGCTCGACTATGATTGTTGTGCCATTGCTGTTGGTACTACGAGTGTGCGCACCCTTGAGAGCTTGTATTATATGGGTGTGAAATTGGAGGCAAACCCTGATGCTGCAGAGGAAGACTTGCACGTCTGCCAATGGGAACCATACGAGAAAGCTGATGGAACTCCTGTTGGTGGCAACCTCGTTGATGGTATTACTCCTCAGAAAGCAATTTCTAACATCATAGCATGGCTCGACAAGAATAATCTCAAGACTCTACATTCAAGTACTCAGATTATTATTGCTCCAGGTTATGAATATAAGATAGTGAAGGTTTTGGTAACAAACTTCCATCAGCCTCAGTCTACGCTTTTGCTTCTCGTCAGCGCCTTCCTCAAAGGCGATTGGCATAATGTCTACGACTATGCTCTCTCTCACGATTTCCGTTTCCTCAGCTATGGCGATAGTTCAATCCTTATCCCTTAGTAAGTGAAGAGTGAAGAACGAAGAGTGAAGAATTTAAAACCTTAAAACAGAAAGAAACATGAAAATAGGAGATAAAGTTAGATTTCTCAGCGAAATGGGAGGCGGCAAGGTTGCTGGCTTCCAAGGTAAAGATATTGTGTTGGTAGAAGACGAAGATGGCTTCGAGATTCCAATGCGCATGAATGATGTTGTTGTGGTACAGAGCGACGACTACAACTCTCGCAATGCTCTCACAGCAAAGATGCAGCAAGCTGAAAGCAAGCAGCAGGCTATGAGCGATGGCCGCTCTATCAAGGCTATGATGCATGCAGGACAGGAAGATGCTGCCAACGAAGCATCGGCTGCAGAGTTTGATACTGTTGACCTCGACAAGGAGATTACCTATCGTGCGCCTGTAGAAGAGCGCAAAGGTGGCAACTTGCTTACCGCTTGCTTGGCTTTCGTTCCTGTCAACATCAACGAGATGACAACAACTCGTTTCGACCTTTACTTTGTCAACGACTCCAACTATTTCATCAACTATGTAATGCTTACTGCCGATGGAGCCAACTGGTCAGTATTCTCGCAGGGCGAAGTTGAGCCAAACACCAAGGCTTACATAGAGGAAATAGGCAAAGAAGACCTCGACTCATTATCTCGCGTATGCATCCAGATGTTTGCTTATAAGCGCGAAAAGTCGTTTGTCTTAAAGCCAGCTATCGATGTTCAGTTCCGCATTGATGGTGTTAAATTCTATAAGCTTCACACCTTTACTGAAAACATCTATTTTGAGTCACCAGCTCTTATATATAATATTGTAGAGAATGACCAACCTATCCGTTCGCTCGTTGTTGATGCCAAGAAGTTGAAGCAAGAGATGTATAAGTCGGCTAATGCTGATGCAAACACCAACTCGCAAGCCGATAATGGCAATAATGATGGCTACGTGCGTCGCTATGACGATGGCAAGAAGCATGGCAACCCATTCCTCGTGAAGCGTCGTGGCGATGAGGATGTGGTTGTTGTCGACCTTCATATCGACTCATTGCTCGATTCTACTACCGGTATGACTTCTGCCGACATTCTGAATTATCAGATGACAAAATTCCGCGAAACGCTTGCTCAATATAAGAATAAGAAGCAACAGCGCATCGTCTTCATCCATGGTAAGGGCGAGGGTGTGTTGCGTCGTGCTATTGTCAATGACCTACAATATCGTTACAAGCACTATACTTATCAGGATGCCAGCTTCCAGGAATATGGATATGGTGCCACACAGGTTACGATTAAATAATATAAACTATCAATACTACGCTTTATGCAATACGGATTTATTAAAGTGGCAGCAGCCGTTCCAACAGTCAAGGTTGCTGACTGCCAGTACAACCTAAAGAAAATTGAGTCGCTAATAGCGCAAGCCGAAGGGCAAGGGGTAGAGATTATCACATTCCCAGAGCTCTGTCTTACAGGCTACACTTGTCAAGACCTATTCCGTCAGGAACTTCTCTTGCAGGCTTCTGAGACAGCAATCTTTCAGTTGCTTGATTTCACTCGCAAGTTGCGTGTCATTTCTATCATTGGTTTGCCACTTGCCGTTGGCGACTTGCTTCTGAATTGTGCTGTTGTCATCCAGGCTGGTCAGGTTATGGGTGTTGTGCCTAAGACTTACCT
>OQVS01002349.1_pt1 | contig 12154 bp, 11 predicted proteins | sample 1691601 | NCBI WGS metagenome assembly OQVS01 (sample SAMN03418268, study PRJEB22391) | human gut metagenome | biome: human-gut; feature: organic feature; material: feces | host: Homo sapiens | place: Tanzania | collected 2013-01 | reverse complement strand
ATATGCAGCACTGTCGGCTTTCTCCATTCTGTTGTAATACGAAGCGAGGCGGCATTCCCTGAGAGAATAGTACGGATTGGACTTATCCGCAAGCAAAAGGTCTATTGCCTCACGGTATCTCTTCTCATTGGCATATCTTTCTGCTATATTGACAGCCCGAGGGTGCGTACTCTCATCTATATTCGGGAATTTTGGAGTACGTCTGTCCCATTGCTTGGCGGAAAGCGTGATATTCTTATTGCCGTTGTGTTGTAAAATTCGTTGCTTCTGCATTATGGAACTGTAACAATGCGTTGTTTCCAAGAGAAACACCGGTACAACCAAAACAATAAGAAATAGAAATACAGGTTTCTTTATTTCGCTTGTCTGCATGCGGCTGCTCTTGATATGATTGCTTATAAGAATTGCCACGCCTATTGCAAGATATATCTGACAGTCCGCTCTCTCCAACGGGAAGTTGAACATGGCATCGTTCATATATGTAAGAATAAGTCCTCCTCCCACCATGGCTCTCAATCTGTATATTTCGTTGGAGCGGGAGTTGAACATCTGTTTCAAAGTCATGATTGCAGCCTTCAGATATGTAAGAATATACAACAGCAAGCCGAAAACGCCCAATTCGGAAAACATTTCAAGGAAATCGTTGTGTGCATGGTCGGAAACGATATAGTCATGCTTCTTCGCACATTCCACCTTCATTATGGCAAGTTTGTGATTTCCCACGCCGTAACCGCTTAACGGCTTTTGCTTTATTATTTCCGCAGTGTTCTTCCATATCAACAACCGCCCTTTGCTGTTACCCTCTGCAATGGAACTGAAACGTGCTTCCACCGTATAGTTGTTCCTGACATTCTTCTTTGCATAGTGGTTGTAATTGTATTCTATGAACGAATTGCCGGCAAAGAAACCTGCAACGGCAAGAACAATCGGTAATCCGAAACGCAACAGTTCTTTTCCGGATTTGTGTTTCACCGCAAAGGAATAAAGTCCGTACACAGCCAATACGGCGAGTTGCATACCCAAACCTATGAAGCATGAACGTGTGCTTAAGATTACAAGGCAGAAAGCGGTGAAGAAAATCAGTGCAAAGGCGTACCACCTGACAAAACCTTTGTATCGCAAGAAAGCATAGTAAAGAAAAGGCAACTTGAACAGCAAAGCAACGGCAAAGATGTTCTTATTGCCGTAAAAGCCGTTAAGTTTCAAATTATTGCGTTGCGATATATGTACATCGAAAACGTAATAGCACACAATACATGAAAGAATGTTTATGGTGGCTATTACGATTGTGCAGATGACAAGGCTTTTGAATGTTTTGTTCTCCGAAAGCATGAACGTGCAAGCGAGGATTGCAGACAGTAATACTACTATCCACCTGTTCCAAACCGCCAAACCTTCCACCGGATTTATCGTCCATAGCATGCTTATCCCCATAAATGCCAATAAGGTCAACCAAGCAATCATCAGACGGCTCGAAAAAATCTGCCGTTTAATCGGATTGATTTTATATTTCAAGGTATAATTTATCAGAAACCCAAGTGCAGATATATCAAAAAGAGCAATGAGAAAATGTCTCAAAGATGTACTGTCCAGAACGAATATCGGAGGAAAGAGTTGTATCAGAATAAGGCAGCAGACGAATATTTTCGCTGCCAAAGAGAGTGTTTTACGTCTTTGCATCTGTTTTTCTGTTTGGTCGATTGGCAAAGGTACGAATATATTGAGGGATTTCCTTACCTTTGTCGAACAAATTTGAAACATGTTAAGAAAGAAAATACTTGTAACCGGCTGCAACGGGCAGTTGGGATTGTCTTTGCGGAAGTTGTCCGAGGGGTTTCCTTGTTATGAATTTACGTTTACCGATAGGCATAACCTCGATATAACGAATGAGAATGCTTTAAGAAACAGTTTTGAGGCGGAAAGGTTTTATGCCGTCTTGCATTTTGCAGCCTATACTGCTGTGGACAAGGCGGAAAGCGAGAAAGAGTTATGTCGGACAATCAACACGGAAGCAACAAAGACCATTGCATGCCTGTGCGAGGAGTTTTCGGCGAAACTTATTTTTATTTCGACCGATTTTGTCTTCGACGGAAGTCGATCCATACCTTATTTGCCGACAGATAAAACCAATCCATTGTCCGTTTACGGCATGACGAAAGCACAAGGCGAAGAGGCGGCACTGACATATTGCAGCAGAAGTCTTGTTATTCGTACCTCATGGCTTTATTCCGAGTTCGGGAATAATTTCGTCAAGACAATGCGGAAACTCGGCAATGAAAGAGAGGTTCTGAACGTGGTTTTCGACCAAGTGGGAACGCCTTGTTATGCGGAAGACTTGGCAAGGGCGGTATTGCTTTGCCTCGAAAAGGATTTCAACCGCCGCATTCTTCATTTCAGCAATGAAGGGGTTTGTTCGTGGTACGACTTTGCAAAGAAAATAATGGCTTTATCCGGCGTGGATTGCATGGTTCGTCCCATCAGAAGTGCGGAATACCCCACCGCTGCGGCAAGACCGTCGTTCAGTGTACTGGATAAAGCAGACATAAAACAGTTCCTGAATATTGAAATCCCATATTGGGAAGAGAGTTTGACAAAGTGTATAAAGATATTGGACAAATGATGAAATCGAAGTACGTAAGACCATTGATGATTGCACTTATTGCACTGTTGGTTGCAAGTTGCAGCGTATCGAAAAGCGGAGGTCGCGGAAGTTTGGCAGATAAAATAGAGAGAAATCACAATAAAAGACCGACCAAACCCCATACCCAAACTCGCAAACCCGCAAACAAACCCAACCAAGGCAAGTTGATGAACTATTGCGAAGGCTGGTTGGGTACTCCATACAGAGCCGGAGGCGAAACGAAGCAGGGAGTGGATTGTTCCGGTTTTGTTTCCAACGTATATAAGGACGTTTACGGAATAAAACTTCCGAGACGCTCGCAAGATATGGAGAAAGCATGCAGGACGACAAAATCTTTAAGCAATCTGAAAGAGGGAGATTTGGTATTCTTCAACAATAAGGCAGGAGGACAAACAAACCACGTAGGAATATTCTTGGATTCCCAAAGATTCATACACGCTTCCTCCTCAAAGGGAGTAACGATAAGCCAATTCAACGAGAAATACTGGTCGGAAAGATTTCGTTGCGGAGGCATCTATCCCGGCAGGCATTAAACAAAACGCCGTTCGACCCGAATGAATCGGCGTTTGAAAAAATTCTTTCGCCGTTTCATTCGAGCGAAACGGCGTTTCGCCAAAGCCCTGCAAGAAGGCATGTTACAGATACGATATTCGCAGGTATGGAAACAACTTTGTGTAGCCGGTAGTCTGCAATAAGCGGAGATAATTTGCGGATTGAATTACATGATATTGCCGTCAATCGGTTTGAAATAGAATTGAAAAATGATGATAAGCAGAGAAGAGATTGTCAACCGCTTTTGCCTGATGGGCAAATGGATTGAAGAGGACTTGGAAAAGAGTGAATTCGAGGAGGTGATAAGGCATGCCTTTGTTCGCAACGGGTGGTTCTGCGAACAATTCGTTCGTTCGGCTCTCATGGGCATTGCCTCGTGGTTACGGAAAGACGTATTGGAAAATTTCATTGCAGGATACGCTTTTACGGAAATGCCGAAAAGAATAGCCGTGATTGCGGCAGGAAATATTCCTGCGGTGGGCTTCCATGATATTATGTGCGTGCTGTTGAGCGGAAACAAGGCTGTATGCAAGTTGTCTTCAAAAGACGAAGTTCTTTTGCCGTTTCTGTTCGGCAAATTCTTCAAAGACGAGATCGTTTTCGAGAAAAGCATAATTGCAGACTTCGATGCCGTCATTGCAACAGGCAGCAACAACAGTGCATTGCACTTTGAGAGTTACTTCGGCAAATATCCGCACATCATTCGCCACAACCGTCATTCCGTGGCAGTACTTTCGGGCAATGAAAGCAAGGAAGATTTGGCAGGATTGGCTGAGGACATGTTGCTTTATGCAGGATTGGGGTGCAGAAGCGTGAGCAAATTATTTGTTCCGAGAGGTTATGATTTCGAGGCATTGAGAACGGAATGCGAGGCGTTCAAAAATTTGATCGACCTGAACAAATACAGAAATAACATAGACTACCATCGTGCAATATTCATAATGAACAACCGTCCGTTCGTAGATTTGGGAAATCTTCTACTGATTGAAAATAAGGAAACGGCAACGGGAGTAAGCGTAGTGAACTATCAATATTACGAAGACTTGTCAAAGATTAAAGCATTCATCGATTCAAATAAGGAAAACCTGCAAATAGTGGTAAGCAATCTGCCTTTGACAAACATAACCCGCTTCGGTAAAGGACAACGACCGGACATTAATGAATTTGCAGACGGAGTGGATACGATGAAATGGCTGAACAGCCTTTGAGAAGAGCTTTCCAAGTCTGCATTCGCAACTTAGAAGAAAAAGAAAAAACCGATATGCCGTTTTCATTCGACATATCGGTTTTATTATAACTCTTTCGAGTTCGGCGATTAGATAAGTTTTGCCAATCTTTCTGCCAAATCGCATACTCTGTTGGAGTATCCGTTTTCGTTATCGTACCAAGAAACGACCTTTACGAAGTTTCCGTCCATTACCATTGTCAATTTGGAATCGAAAATGGAAGAATGAGTATTTCCAACGATATCGCAACTTACGATAGGGTCTTCAACGTACTCCAATATGCCCTTCATTGAACCCTCTGCCGCTTCTTTCATTGCAGCATTCACTTCCTCAACAGTTACGTTTCTGTTCAACTCTACAGTCAAATCGACAACGGAACCATCGGGAGTAGGAACTCTCATTGACAATCCGTGAAGTTTTCCTGCCAAGTCAGGGATTACCAAACCAACTGCCTTTGCGGCACCTGTGGAAGTAGGGATTATGGAACAAGCCGCAGCTCTCGCTCTTCTCAAATCCTTGTGCGGCAAATCCAATATGTGTTGGTCATTGGTATAAGAGTGAACCGTATTCATCAAACCGCGTTTGATACCGAACTTATCGTTGAGAACTTTTGCGATAGGGGCAAGACAGTTTGTCGTACAAGAAGCATTGGATACGCAAGTCATGTCTTTTGTCAATATATTGTCGTTCACGCCCAGTACAACAGTTGCATCGACGTCTTCCGCTTTATCCGCAGGCACTGTCAAGATAACTTTCTTTGCTCCTGCCTTGATGTGTTTTGTCATCAAAGCCTTTGTCTTGAAGTGTCCGGTGGATTCAATCACTATGTCTATTCCCAATTCGTCCCAAGGCAACTGTTCTGGGTCTTTTTCGGAGTAAACTCTGATTTTTTTACCGTTTACGACAAGGTATTCGCCCTCTGCTTTCACTTCCCCGTCGAATCTGCCGTGTACGGAGTCGTATTTCAACAAGTGAGCAAGCGTTGCTGCGTCTGTCAAGTCGTTTATCGCTACGACTTCAACGTTGGTTTTTCTTTGTATGTTCCTAAATGAGACTCTGCCTATACGACCGAATCCATTGATTGCTACTTTTACCATAATATTGTGTTTTTAATTGTTTTGCTTTCTTTGTAACAGTGCAAAATTACAACATTTCTTTGTAACTGTTGGATTTTATGGGGTGAATATTTCGTCCTCTATTTCCGCCCAAAGTGCGTTATATAGCATATCTCCTTGTAAATAATACCCTTTGAGTGTCAAATGCACTCTATCTTTCTGCATCAATCCATTTCGTTCCCACTTTGTGGAAGAAGTTTTCGCTCCCATGATTGTGTACCAATCCCAAACGCCGCAACCGGTTTGTCGTGCTGTTTCCATGATTATCCTTTCGGCTTCCTGCATTCTTTCATTTATTCTTTTCCTTTTGTACCAACAATCGGAAGGCGTTGTCAACAGTATAGGTATCGAGGGAAGTTCTTTCCTTATTCGTTCAATCAATCGGGTAAGGTTGCTTTGAAATGTTGCCAAACCACTTTGTTCGTAACAATCATTAGTTCCGAGGCTAATTATCACCAAATCCAAACCGAGCGTTTTCAAAATTCCATCTCTGTCTATACCGAGATAGTGCAACGCCGTTGCGGAATTGACACCTACTGCGTTATAAACCACTCCTGCATCTCCATTATCGAAATAAAATCCATAAACATACAACGTGTCTTCCCGCTTTTTGTTCACTCTTATCGTTACCCTGTCCGTGTAACCGTCAAGGGAGAACAGCGTGTAACCGGACTCAGGAATGTATTTTTTGTTATACGTAATGCTGTTGCAGTCTGCAACTATTTCTTCACCCTCTGCCAAAGGCGAATGATAGATTCGGAAACGGTTAAAGTCGTATTTGACAGGGTTGCGGAAGTTTACATTTACCTGAATTTCGGCAAAACTGTCTGTTGTGTAAATTGTATTGGCGAATATGCTTTGATAAGAAGCGGAAGCTAAGATGGAGTGATGCTTCCATTGCGAACCGTACGTTATCTTGTAACTATCCGGACACCCTTTCTTATAGGGGCTTACCATTCCCCTCGTTCCTTGCAAGCCCGGCATGAAAGTCTGAAAGTCTGCCCTGATTTTGCCACTGAAAAAGTCGGCTTGCAAATGCGAATCTCCTATATGAAGTATCCGAACCTGCCTTCTACCTGTTTTTATCAGTCCGGCAAATTTGCGATAAAAACCAATGAAGTCTTTTTTCGAGGTTCCGTAATATTCTATCTTACTTGCATCATAGTTTATGAACGGATAACGCTCCACCTCCTTCACCTGCGAAAACGCTAATGTCGATAACAGGGAAAGATATATGCAAAGCAACAATCCGTAACGCCCATACATCAGATATTTGCCGTTATTTCACGGAACTTTTTCTCCAAACTGCCCCCTTCTGCGAGGTGTTTCGTCTCATCGTCTGCCACAAGTCGCCCGTTATTTATTATCACGACACGAGAACATACCGCCTCAACTTCCTGCATTATGTGAGTGGACAAAAGAACCGTCTTCGTCTTGCCGACCTGCTTTATGAGATTTCTGATTTCCACAAGTTGATTCGGGTCGAGACCCGTTGTGGGTTCATCGAGTATCAAAACCTCGGGATCGTGTATCAACGCCTGAGCGATACCTACCCTTTGCTTGTAACCCTTACTCAAAGCCGCTATCTTTTTGTTCACCTCCTTGCTCAATCCCGTCAATTCTATAATCTCCTCTACTCTCTCGCGTCGCAATTTCTTTTCAATGCGGTGGATACCTGCCACAAACAACAAAAACTCTCTCACATACATATCATAATAAAGAGGGTTTTGTTCCGGCAAATAGCCTATCGACCGTCTCACCTCCATGGGATTGTCGAAAATATCGTAACCGCAGACCTTCACATCGCCCGAAGTAGGGGGAATGAAGCACGTAAGGTTTTTCATCATCGTGGATTTGCCGGCACCGTTAGGTCCCAATAATCCCACAATCTCACCATCTTCAATCGAAAGGCTCACATCATTCAACGCCTTCTGCTTTCCATATACCTTCGTAAGGTTTTTCACTATGATTGACATTCGATGCTGTATTTAAGGTTGCGAAGTTACTCAAAAAAAACGTACCATGTCGAACCACTGCTTGAAATTCCGCTTTCCGAAAGTCGAAATCTCGCTTATCAAACAGCCTTTCCCCTACATGAAATAGGAACATTGAAATTTAGAAGATTAAGACATAGGCAAACATAACATCGTTCCGCTGCGATAAATCACCGTTTACCAAGAAAAATCTTTACCTTTGCACAGGCTATAACAATGAAGACATGAAAGAAGCAACGTTTATCATCAGCAACACGGATTTCTCAGATTGGAGAATGGTAAATTCAAAGGTCGATAAGATTATTATCAGCGGAACTGCAACCTTAAAACAGGCAAAGGACTTCGCAAAAGCGTTTGAATACAGTGATTATAAGGAAATCGTTCTCAATGATTTTTCGATAACCGATAAGATAGTCGATGGAAAAGAAATTTCGTTTGTTGTTGATTTGGGAATAAAAATAGAAATAGACATGTCGATTATTCCAGAGTTTTACAAGATATACTTGAACCATATCACTTACGGATTAAGCGAGTTTGTGGTCAAAAACGACTGGATTTTCTCCAAAGATGAGACGGTCTTGGTACACCCTTTGCCTGTTTCCAAGCTCGTTGTTCCGGAAAATATAAAGCATATAGGAGCGGGAGCTTGTTGCGGCTACGGAATGTTGACTCACTTACACTTGAATGAAGGTTTGGAAAGCATCGATAATTACGCTTTTGTAGATACCGGCATTATGGAATTGGAAATGCCAGATTCGGTTACCGCCCTTGGCTATCTGGCTTTTTGTGGTTGTGAGAATTTGAAGAAGATAAAATTGTCGGAGAATTTGACGGAAATCCCCTATGAATGTTTCTGTTTTGTGTATTTAGAGTTTCAGCAATTCAACCTGCCTCCGTCAATAAAAAAGTTAGGTTATAGGTCTCTCCCCTCTTATATTGGTGAAGTCACGATACCGGAAGGAATCACGGAGATAGGCGACTATATTGTAGATAGAGTAAAGTACGTTTCACTGCCTTCGACACTGAAAAAAATCGCTCCGGATTTCTATTATGGTTATTACGAGGATAGTCCTCAACTTGCTCCTTTTGTTGAAGTGCATAAGGATAATCCCGTATTCTATTCCGATAACGGCAGCCTTTATTTCAGAGATAGCGGCAAATGCGCCCTCGATGCAGAATATAATGCAGAAGAATGGGACAAAATACAGCGATATTGTCCGTTTTCGCCCACAAACATGTGAAAAGCCAACGTAAAAACGTTACGGATCAGCGAATATCTACTTCGGGAGCTTACTTTTTCAGCAACGCCGTACAATCTTTTCGAGGAAAGTTCGTTTTATATTCTGCAAAGGAGAAACAGCAACAACCGAAGTTGTCTTGCTGTTTGACAAAAGTGTGATAGAGAACCTTTTAAACATAATATATTAAAAACAAAATCAATCAAGTTGGAAGCGAAATCGAGAAATCGGTTTCGCTTCTTTTATTCAGTCAATTTCTTATCTTTGCATCCGAAAACAAATCTACCGAACGCATGAACAGAAACAAGAAACGAATAAACTTTGCAATAGTTTCCATTGTCATAATCAATGTCTTACAATTTCTTCCGTTATCACAGCTTACTGCAAACCCTATTTCCGAACACTATATTTATACACGCACTCAACCGACGCAACATATAACGAATGCGGCATTGCTCAAAGAGAATGAAACACTCTTGGAAAATAAAGAAAATGCAGATAGCACACTTGCAAAAGCCGTCAGACTGATAGAAAACAAAGAATACGTAGAAGCAGACCGACTGTTGCGCCAAGCAATCGACAACGGAGCAGACGACATCCGCCTGCATTATGAATCGGCATGGTGTCTTTACTGCATGAAAGACTACACTCAAGCAGCAACAAAACTCGAAACACTCATCAAAAGGCAGGATGCCACAGCCGAACTCTTTCAACTCCTCGGCAATTCCCTCGATATGGCAGGACGAAGAGGCGAAGCATACGATGCTTATCGCAAAGGTCTTGCCGCATTTCCATCTTCCGGCTGCCTATACCTCGAACTCGGTAATATGAAAGCCGGCGAAGGCGATTATCGCAACGCCATTCTTCTGTACGAAGAAGGCATATCCCATCAACCGGACTTCGCTTCCAATTATTACAGAGCCGCACTTCTCTTTCTGAATTCCACCGAAGAGGTATGGGGCATGGCGTATGGAGAACTGTTCATGCTCTTGGAAAGAAACGATTCCGAACGATTGAAAGATATGAGTAAGAGACTTTACGAAACATATCAGGCAAACATATCCTTCAAAAAAGGAGAAGACGCACGTATAGGCTTCGACACCGATGTGATAAGATATTCCGACTCTCCAGCACGTCCCAATCTCTATCCCGAAATCTACCGGGAACTAATGCAAAAAGCCTGCAAGGGAGAACGACACTGCGACTTGGCATCTCTTTACAGAATAAGAAAACGCTTTCACTCCGCTTTTGAACAAGAAGCCACCGCTTTTGAGAATGTCCTATCAGAATACCACAGCAAAATAATCTCCGCAGGACACTTCGAAGCCTACACCTATTGGCTTCTCGGCTATGGCAATACAGCACAAGCCGCCACATGGATAAAAGAAAACAAAGCAAAATGGACAGCTTTCTTACAATGGTATGACCAAAACCCTATCGAAATAACACCACAAAACGTTTTTACACGCCGCAATATGGAATAAAGAGAAGAAGAGACCACAAAGGAAGAAAAGTATAAATACTTAACCCATAGTCAGCAAGCCAAGAAAACATGGAAAAAAACATGCCATATACTCCTTATAGACATTATCGGCTAGTAGGAGAGAAATAAGATAACAAAGTTTAGCAACAGTCATCTTGTTTTTAGCCAAAATTTCACGATTTATCTACAATCCAAAGTTATCGCACTTTCAACTGAGTATTTTCCATACTCAAACTCAAAGATTTTTAACCTTGGAGACAAAAATCAATATGTAAGTTGAATGGAGCAATATTTGCTCGTAAAATTTCTTTCCAAAAGCACCATTCTGCACTAAAAATTTGGAGTTCTTACCACTTACAAAATATTTTACTAACTTTGCCACCATAACCCATGGTTGTAAAATCGAATTTACAATGAAATAAGAATCGCAAAAGCATGATAACACAGAAGTTGAATCATTGAAATACCTATATTATGAAATGCAAATACTGTCATAAACCTGCTGGTTTCTTTAGTTCTCAACATAAAGAATGCAGACAAAAACACATGGAAGCTATTGAACTAATCAATACAACAATAAATAATTGTTTCACAGAAGAAACATCTAATAATTACAATGACATATCCAAAAAACTAAATAAAATCAGTACATATGGTTTTATAAACAACAATCTGTTTACCTCATTGCTATTTGAAAGCATATCAAAGCATCTTCAGAATAGAACAAGCAATAATGAATCGTTTGTAAAAGCATTCATAGAATCATTACCAGAGCCTCTCCGTACTAAAATACAAAACGACAGTTCTTATATTACATACTTAGCTAAAAGTATCGAAGAAGAACTACTTGCCTATGATAGATCTAGCCATATTAGTTCTGCATTATCCAAAAAGATAAATGACATCATTCATGATGAGAGTTCAGAATCTTTGAAAGATACAGTAATAAAATCAACATTGAAAGTATTCGACACTAAGGTGAATGAAATCTTAGAAGATGGTATTATAGATGAGAAAGAAGAAGAAGAGGCTATTAGCGATTACATAAAGAAAACTGCGTTAGAAGGAACGTTGGCATTAATTGGCAGTTCGTCTTATATACGGCTCATACAGTCTCTTGTGTTACGAGATTTACAAGAGGGTAAGAAATCAAATAGATGTACATTTTCCGAATTACCTGTACTAATAGGAAAGACAGAAAATGTAATATGGGTATATCGGAATGTTACCTGTTATGAAGAAAAAAGCGGTAGAAAATACATCTCTGGGAATAGTGGAGTAAGTATGAAAATATGTAAGGGAGTATATTATCGTATAGGAGCTACTAAAGGACACTCTGTTCCTTATCAGTATAATGATAATTTAGGCATTGGACTTCTAATTATCACAAGCAAAAACATCATTTTTAGTGGCTACAAACCAGTAAAAATACCAATTAACAAAGTAATAAGTTTTACTACATTCTCAGACGGTATAGAACTTTTTAAAGAAGCTGCAAATCCAAAACATTATACATTTACAGGATGTGATGCATGGTTCATTGTAAATGCCATTCAATTATTAGCACCTTAATTCTATGTTCCACAAAGTGGAGCTTTTGAGAAGATGTGAGCAAAAGGGTGCATAAATCAAATGGAAGCAAGTACTCTTTCAAGCGACCTGTTCGCGAAACGCATTCAAATAAGATGCACAGTAATGCCACTACCATGAAAAACGGTGCGGAAGAAATTTTTCTTGGTACAAAGATTGTAAAAGACCCGGGTCTTTTGGAGTGTAAGCACCGAGGTTTTCAAATTCAGCAAATGTTCCAGAGTATGATAGAACTCGATTTTGGTAAAGTAGAAGACTGTAAATGTATCATCCGACACTTGCTCGCAGGCAGAGAACGATTTTCTTTTTCCCATT
>OQVS01002345.1_pt1 | contig 12173 bp, 10 predicted proteins | sample 1691601 | NCBI WGS metagenome assembly OQVS01 (sample SAMN03418268, study PRJEB22391) | human gut metagenome | biome: human-gut; feature: organic feature; material: feces | host: Homo sapiens | place: Tanzania | collected 2013-01 | reverse complement strand
GCTCCCGATCACAGTCAAATACGAGTACAACTGGGAAAGACTGGTTTCAAAGACCTTCTGCTTCTGACGATGGCGGATGAAGCGACGATTGAAAAGGGCACTTTGTCCATCAGAATGCAGCCTGTATATCAATGGCTTCTCCAATAATGCTTTTTAGTAAACATTAGTAAAATGCTGTAGATAAAACAGAGCGAAAAAGACGGAAGAAGAGCAAGGTTGGATTGTCTATTAAACGCTTGTTCCGATTGCATCGAGCGTCTTCCATCTAATGGAGTAAATCCTATAAAGAAACAGGCCGCCTCCTGCGAAGCGACCCGTCCTTTGTTTGATATGATGCGTGTTCTAGGATTAGAACTTGATTGTAGCAGAAGCTGTGATTGCACCCTTCTTCTCTACACCCTTTGCGAAGTCTGCTCCCTTCCATGTGAGGGCAAGTGTTGCATTCTCGACAATCTTGTCAGTTGAAACGCTGAGTTCAGGCTTGAGGCTTGTGAGAGCTGGATCAGCACCGATTGCCAAAGCAGCCTTGAGCTGTGCATATGCTGTGAAGACCTCGTGGTTGTATGTGACCTTTCCCTCAAGAGCGAGCTTCTTGCCATAGATGCCATAGGAAGCCTTTCCGAATACTGAGACTGGAGAGACCGTTGCACTTGCATCTGCACCGATCGTGATTTCCCTTACGTCCTTGATGACATCAACTGCATCGACATAGCCATTGACAGAGACTTCAACGTCTTCGCCGAACGTATAGCCGGCACCGAGCTTTGCATCAAGACGAGCCTTTACGTCTGCATCACGGTCTGTTGCGAGCGTGTAGAAGTAGAGGTTTGCATAGACGAAATCATATGATGCATTGGCTGCCGCTTCGACATCGAACTTGGAATCGTTGATTTTGATTTCACCTGCGGCTCCTGCTGAAAGCTTGTCAGCCTTGTAAGCCGTCTTTGCTGCGAAGTAGAACTGCTTTGCATCGTTTGCTACATAGGCGTGTGCCGCAGCCTGAGCCGTTAGGCCTTCGACGAACTCGAATTGTTTTGTCTGAACATGTGCGAGAACCTTGTATGTCTCCGCATCGGAATTGCCAGAGAATCCAAAACCTGCGCCATATCCATCGTAGGAGACCGTGAAGCCAGGAGCCATATTTTTATCTGTGAAAACTTTGTTGGTCTTTGGATCACCATTGTCATCCAAGTGGTAGTCAGCCGCATAGTTGTATGCGCCACCAGCATTGAGGATTCCGAACGTGAAGTCGTTGACATGGATGTTTGCCTTCTTGATTGCAATCTTGACAGTTCCAACAGAAACCATTCCTGTTGATGCGTCGAAAGTCCATATGGCTTCCTTTGTGTTATTTGCTGCATCCTTCTTGTTGTAGCTGATGCTAGCGGATGCCTCTGCTGCAACCTCTGCCCAAACGTTCGTCTGGTGGTCTGCAACCTCTGCGGATGCCGTGTCGAACTCGAATGTGAACTTATAGGTTGCCTTTGCATCGTTTGCAAAACCATAGTCCTTGGTGTCCAGATTGTAACCAAGGTTGATAGCTGCTGAGCCTGTCAAGCCAGCGAAAGCCATTCCAGCAGCCAGCACCGTAATCAAAAGTACGATAATACCTTTTTTCATACTTCCTCCAATAATTTCGGGGCTGGCCAAAGACCAGCTTTTTCCCTTTTTTCTCGTTATACAAGCGTCATTCTAACAATGACCTTCATAACTGTCAAGAAAAACAAAACAAAACGTAAGTGGTTACAGCCTCTTTGAGGAGTTTTTTGCAATTTTTATGCAGTTTTCTCCAAAATAGGAAACTAAACAATGTATGCAATCTCGGCCGATTCCACCGCTTCGTTCCAGTCCGCCACTCTATATTCACGAATCTGAGCTTGAACTTTAGACCCAACTTCCCTGCCGTCAAGCATTGATCCAAGCCCCAAAATAGTAGACGGAATTGGAAAGGCCACGCGCTCAACTCCCCTTCTTTCAAGCTCGCGGTTCATGAAATCGAAGAGCAGTTCGAACAATCCGGCACCTCTATTTCCCTTCTCTATATAATAGAAGAGCACGCACGCGGCATCGTCCACCACTTCAAAAGCCAACGTCCCGCACAAAGAACCATCCTTGTAGGCACAAAACGCCTCTTTGGTCGAGAACGCCTCCAGAACCTTCATCACAACTGGGTCGCTCACTTCACGCTTGATGGTCTCAGAGACATCGGCCTCAATGGATTCTTGGTGAACGATGTCGTAATTGGCCATGATTTCGAATGCCGGCAAGTCGTCCGCATCCTTCTCAATACCGATATCTTTGTTGTTGAACAGCCTGCGGTACCACGAAACGATATATGCACACATCTTGCGGTCCTTGAATTCGTACCACTTGGAAAGCGATCCTTCATGGGATTCAAGAACAGCTCTGAAACGTCGGAAGACTCCGCGCGTTCCTGAATTGAGGGCGTTGGAGAGTTCGCTTCGCAGCTTGGGGTCATCGCAGGTCTGAACGAACGAGCACATGAGCCTGTAGCCGTCTGCACTGGTCCAGTCCGGGAGGCTCACGAAGTTGTGGGAATCCACATCATCGAAGCTCTCTTCAAGAATCTCCTGGGGATAGACGTTTCCATCATCAAGACAGAACACGCTTTCGAACTCCTGGTTCTCCATTCCGTAGGCGATCTCGGACAGAGTCTCCTTTGACAGTACTGGCAGTTTGATTCTTTGTTTCATTTCCTTGAACCCTCTTCTTCTTAGTCTAGCACATAGGAAAAACCGCAGAAAGTGCCAAAAGGTGCAATTAATGCTCTTAAAAATACCTCAAAAGGTGCAATTAAACTCAAAAAAAACATGCCAAAAGGTGCAATTAATGTTATAATGAACTTATACACAAGGAATTATAGCTTATGAATCGCAATGCCACTGAAAAACTAGTAGAATGGAACGCAAGCAAACGAAGGAAACCTCTCATAGTTTGGGGTGCAAGACAGGTGGGAAAGACATATTTGGTTCGTGACATATTCGCGAAGACATACTACCCCAGCAACTACATATATATAGATTTCAAGATAGAGGATTCATTGAGGGATTTCTGTTCCCAGACTGCAAACGCTTCGAAGATAATCGAGCAGATAAGTCTTCTCAATGGAAAACGGATTTCCAAGGAAACCCTTCTGGTCTTCGATGAAATACAGGAATGCCCCAATATCATTTCCGCTCTCAAGTACTTTCAACAGGATTTTCCAGATATCCCGGTAATTGCAACGGGCTCAATGGTGAGAATAAAAATCCAAAAGATTCTTCACAAACGGGGAAACTCGAAGGTTGAAGAATTCCTATTCCCTGTTGGGAAGATAAACCAACTGACCGTATATCCAATGACTTTTGATGAATTTCTCATGAACTCAAATGGAATGCTGTATTCCAAAGTCTTGGAAGCGTATGAAAGGAAAGAGCCGCTGGATGCCAATGTGCATGAACTGGTTTTGGATGAAGTATACCGATATCTTCTTGTTGGAGGAATGCCGGAGGCAGTCGATTCGTTTCTGGAAAGCGGAGACCTTTTGGAAACGCTGTCGATTCTGAAGGATTTGTACGACAACTATCTGTCGGACATGGAACTGTATCAGACAAGTCAGGAATCGGCGCTCCGCTCAAGGGCATTGTTTTCAAATATTTATGGAGAACTGAATAGAGAATCGAAGAATTTCTCACCCGGATTGATTGAGAAAGGTTCCAAGACAAGGGATTTCAACTCACCAATCCAGTGGCTGACTATGGCTCAGATAGTGCACCAATCATTCCAGCTCAAGGAACATGTCACAATGCCTCTGATAGGAGATGATGATTCCAACTTTAGACTTTACCTTGGTGACATTGGAATGTTCTCTTATCAGAGCGGAATCAATGCAGCCTCATTCGTATCAAGCCAAAGGGAGAACACCCTATCTGGAATCTTCTTCGAGAACTTTGTGGCAAACGAACTCGTTGCAAAGGATCTCAAGCTTTTCTATTGGAAAGGAAAGGCATCATCTGAGCTAGAATTCATTATAGAATCCAACAACAGGCTTTTTCCATTGGATGTAAAGAAAGGAAGAGGTGTTCTCAACTCACTTGAAAAGTTCGCAGCACACAACAGGTTCGAATTTGCAATAAAGGTCTCCAAGAACAACTACGGATACTCTTCAGAACAAAAGGTAATGACGATTCCGTTCTATTTTGTACCTTTTCTTGCAAACGAACTGAAAGCTGGAAGCCTAGTTGCACCTCAACAGTAAATCCGTGCGTTATCCGTGCGCCCCGTGAGACCCGTAGGCCCCATAAAGCCCATGCGGTCCATGCGCCCCATAAGCCCCATAGGCACAACGATTGCTTTTGGCGGACTACGGCGCATCAAGGCGCACCAGGACGCATCAACCTTTGGAAGAATCCTCGTGTTCCAAACACTCCCGTACTTGCACTGACGAAAATCCTAATTTTGCAAGAGCCTGGCGCAACTCATAAGAGGAAAGGCTCTTACCTTTTGATGCCGCCTTGGAAACGATGCGGGAATATGCCTGACTAACCAAAGAAGACACATAGTCGTAGTCGCCATACATCTCATCCAAGACCTGGGAGCATACAGAGCGGTCAGCACCTTTTGCAGCAAGGCGAGCCAGGACAAGGGACTTCCCTTCAGGATGGCGGCGGTTGGAGGAACGGACGAAGGACTCAACATAGCGGCGCTCGCTCAACGAACCATCGTCAACGAGGTCGTCCAAAACTGAATCTACAAGAGCGACATCATAGCCTTTGCCCAAGAGCTTGGTCTTAAGCTCGCACCTGTTGTGTTCCCGCAGGCAGAGATAACGCAGGGCCTGCTGCCTGCACATAAAAAAAGGAGAGCCGGCTCCTGTGGGAACTGGCTCTTTCCTTGTGTTCTCTTCCATACAAAAAGGAACCTGTTGAGGTTATCTCTTTGAGAACTGGAAGCGGCGTCTTGCACCTCTCTGACCGTACTTCTTTCTTTCGACCATTCTTGGGTCTCTTGTAAGGAAGCCGTTCTCGTGGAGGACAGGCTTGTTGGCCTCGTTCTCTGCAACGAGGGCACGGGCGATGCCATGGCGGCATGCACCTGCCTGACCAGAAGGACCGCCACCGCTCACTGTAATGACGATGTCGAACTTCGTGAGAGTATCGGTGACATCCAAAGGCTGCTTGACCTGATAGATGCAAAGAGGATCCTTGAAGTAGTCTTCAAGCTCTCTTCCGTTGATTGTAATCTTACCGTTGCCTTCTCTGAGGTAGACACGAGCAACAGCAGTCTTTCTGCGACCAGTTCCCTGACCAAGGTTAATGTTCTTTTCTTCTGTCTTTGCCATATCCTTACCTCTTAGAATTCAACCTTAATTGGCTGCTGTGCTGCATGTGGATGCTTGTCACCAGCGTAGACCTTCATATTGGTGAAGAGCTTGCGTCCGAGTGGTCCCTTTGGAAGCATTCCCTTGACGGCGTGCTCCATTGGATAGGTTGGCTTGCGGACGACCATTTGTGCGTATGTCTCTTCCTTCATTCCACCTGGATACATGGAAACGCGACGGTACATCTTGTCCTGTGCCTTGTTTCCTGTGAGAGCTGCCTTCTCTGCATTTATGATAATGACGTAATCACCCATGTCCTGGTTTGGGACATATTCCGGCTTGTTCTTGCCACGGAGAATGTTTGCTGCCATGACTGCGACACGTCCGAGCTCCTTGCCCTCAGCGTCGATCAGGTACCATTTCTTCTCCATTGTCTGCGGCTTTACAAAAATTGTCTTCATAGTAAACACCTGTACAATAAGTAGTAATGTTCTGTGCCGTCCCAAAACCTTTGGATGAGCAGTCCTTAGGCTAGTGACCCGTCCATTTTGGCCTTCACACCGCAGAACCCCGAGGGAAAGGGGTTTGAGTCCCTTGGTGCATGCTTCAAAGACGGCGCACAAAGTCGATAATATATTTCAACGGCACACTTTGTCTAGTGGTTGCGCTGAACTTTCAAATCTTTTCGAATGCGGCGGTTGCGGTGGCGAACGTGCCGGTGCGGCCGGTGTCGAACTTCACGTCAAGGACCTCGCGTCCCCCGAACTGTCGCTTGCCCGTTATGGTTCCCTCCCCGTAGAACTGGCTGCGGATCCTGTCGCCTACCTCGAACTTCACACTCCCTAGCAAGACCGATGTCTTTGAGGCCTTCTTCACCAGGACCACCCCGCTTTTGGCAAGCGCTCCGTTCTTGTTCCTTATGTTGTATTTGCCGGCTTCAGACGGCTTTGGTCCGCTTGGTTTTTCAGCCTGGTCCTTCTTCTTCCAGCTGCCGTAGTTGCCGTAGCCACCATACCCATACTGGCGGGAACCTCCGCCATAGCCAGAACCTGTGCCGTAGCCACTGCCGCCATAGCCGCTGCGGGCACTGCGCTGGCTGTAGTCGTCGAAACTGGAATAGTCGTCGGAATCGGCATAATCGGAATAATCGGTCTTGGAGGAACGGCCCATCCAGTCGCCAAAGCCCGTGCCGCCGTAGGATGCGGGTTTGGAGCGGGACGTGCGCAGGTCGAATACGTCAACGTGCGAAGGGTCTATCTCCGAGAGGAACATGCTTGGGGTTTCGTATTGCATGTTGCCCCATTTCAGGCGCATGGATGCACATGAAAGGTACAGTTCCTTGCGTGCGCGGGTCATGGCCACGTAGCATATACGGCGCTCTTCCTCAATGTCTTCGTTGGTGCGGTCCTCTCTGTGGCCAGGGAAGATTTCGTCTTCCATGCCAACCATGAAGACCCTGTCGTATTCCAAGCCCTTCGTGTTGTGCATGGTTATGAGAGTCACACCCTCGTTGGACCTGCCCTCAGTCTGGGAGCCAAGCGATGACGAATCAAGGGATGCGAACTCCAGGAAGGCGTTTATGCCATCCTGCCCGTCGCAGAACTCCGGCAAGGAGAGCATGTTCACAAGCTGGGCGAGGTTGTCGGTCCTCTTGTTCACGTCGTTGTGCTCGTCAACGTCGCGCTTGGTGTAGTATTCCAAAAGCCCAAAACCCACCAGCATGTTCTGTAGGAGGTCTCCATTGGAAAGCGTCCCAAACTGCGCCTTGCTCGTATCGTATGCCGTCAGGAACTGAGAGAGCCCTGTCGCCGCCACGCCCTTGACTATTCCATCGCCCGTTGCATTGCGTGCGGCGTACATTATGTCGCCACCCATCATTGGGTTGCTCTGCGCGTATGCAAGGATCTTCTCTATGCTGGCGTCGCCTACCTTTCTAGCTGGTTTGTTGACCATTCTTTGAAACGCCACGCTGTCCCTTGGATTAGATATGAGAGAGATGAGGGCAATGCAGTCGCGGACCTCCTCCCTGTCGTAGAACCTGAGGGAACCCACTATGTGGTATGGAATGGAGTTCATCATGAAGCGGTCTTCGAAATCCTTTGACTGCGAGTTCGTTCTGTAGAGGACTGCGCTCTTCTCGTAGGCTTTTGGATCGTTGACGGCTGCCTTCTTCAGTATCTCTATTACCTTTGCCGCCTCGTCGTAGCCGCCGTTGACATAGTACAGCTGCGGTTTCTGACCGCCTTTTTTGGCGGCAACAAGGTCTTTTTTTGCTCTGGTCTCGTTTTTCGTTATGACATCGTTTGCCGCAGAAAGGATGCTTTGGGTGCACCTGTAGTTTTTTCCAAGAAGCACCTTTCTGGTATTTGGGAAGGCGTTTGGGAAGTCCAGGATGTTCTTGACCTCTGCGCCCCTGAAGCGGTAGATGCTCTGGTCATCGTCACCAACGGCGCATATGAACGTGTTTGGTCCAACGATTTGTTTGAGAAGCAGGAACTGGGCAGTGTTGGAGTCTTGGTACTCATCAACAAGAATCATCCTGAACCGGTTGTGAATGTATTCCGTAACGTCTGGGTTCTCTTTGAGGAGCTTTATGGACTTGATTATCATGTCCGCAAAATCCACGTTGCCCGTCTGGGACAGCGCCTCCTCGTACTTGAAGTAATAATCCATCATACGCTTGTCCAACGGATTTGGCTTTTGCATCCTGTCCTTCAAGACCGATATTTTCTTGACCGCTTCGCTTATGTCCTTCTTGTTCGCATCAGGGTAATACTGCGACAGCAGCGTCACACTGTCATCGTCATCGTAGATCTTGAAGTTTGGATCGAGTCCAACCCTTGTGCCGTATTTTCTAAGCAGCCACACGCCAAACGAGTGGAAGGTCTTTATCATGACCTGTGAAGCCTTCTCATCACCCACGAACGATCCAACCCTATCCTTCATTTCCTTGCATGCTTTGTTGGTGAATGTAACTGCAAGTATGCGCCAAGGCTCGACGCCCAGCCTTTCTATGGCATAGGCTATCTTGGTCGTTATGACACGTGTCTTTCCGCTGCCGGCACCTGCGAATACGAGCAGCGCACCGTCGTTTATCTCCACGGCCTGCCGCTGCTCATCGTTGAGCTGGGATAGAAGATCATCTATGGTTTGTGTTGTGTTCATATTCTGATTCATATCTTGGTTCATGTTTGGCTCTCTTGGCTCATATCTTGACGGCCTCGAGGTCAACGCCGTTGACTTTGGTGATTCCACATCTGTAGACGTTGCCGGGTATCATGTCGCGCCCCATCACAACGGTAAGACCATCCACCTCCGGAGCCTGTGCCCAGATCCTTCCAATGGCAAGGTCCTCGCCTTCTATGAGTTCCTCTATGAGTACATCGTACTCGTTTCCAACGAACTCCTTGAGCTTTTCGCTCGAGATCTTCTCCTGAAGCCTCTGGAGCTTCTTCTGCCAGACCTTGGCCTTCTTTATGAGAGCCTTGTGCTCCTCTTCGTTGGTAAGATCCCATGCATATGTTCCTTCCTCCCTAGAATAGAGGAAAGACCCCATCCAGTTGAACCTGCAGTGCTCCACGAACTTGTAGACCTCGTCGAAGTCCTCCTGAGTCTCTCCTGGGAAGCCCAGCATTATGGTGGTCCTTATGACGCACTGCGGGATCTCCCTGCGTATGGTGTCTATGAGATTGGAGTATACTTCCCTGTTTCCTGTTCGTTTCATTGGCCTTAGTATGTTTGGGCTTGCATGCTGGAATGGTATGTCGAAGTATGGAATCACTTTTGGATTGCTCTTCACAATGTCCAGAAGTTCCATGGGGAATGCATCAGGGTGTATGTACAGCATCCTGACTCTGAAGTCCCCTTCTATGGCAGTTATACTAGCCAGCAGATCGCAGAAGTGGCTCTTGCCGTCCCAATCAGTTCCATATGCGGCAAGGTCCTGCGCTATGAGGTTTATCTCCTTTATGCCTGTTGATATGAGTCTTTTGGCTTCTTTGAGCACAGCATCCTTTGGTCTGGACCTAAGAGAACCTCTTATAAGGGGGATGGCGCAGTAGCCGCATCTATGGTTGCATCCTTCCGATATCTTAAGATATGCGCTCCCTGGAAAATTGAAGAGTCTATCCCTTTCGTCGCTTTCAGCGTCAGGGTCTGGATACTCCGGAACAAGGACCTTTGCCTTTGGCTGCTTCGCCGTTTCTGAGAGCTGGGCGTTTGGCCCTTTCGAAGTCTTTGGCTTTGGTGTTCCATTTTGGGATCCCTCTTTGCATTCCTCAAGCCCATCCACAAACCCGTTTATCTCAGAAAGGTCCCTATTGCCAAATATTCCGTCCGCCTCGGGAAGCTGATCCGCAAGTTCGTTTGCATACCTTTGGGCAAGGCATCCCGATACTATCATCTTTGCCTTTGGATTCAACTCCCTTAGCGAGAAGAAGCTGTCTATGGACTGCTCCCTTGCACTCTCTATGAAGCCGCATGTATTGACTATAATGAGGTCCGCCTGCGCTGCATCATCCACGAGCTGCCAACCGCTTGCCTTGAGGTTGTGGGCCATGACCTCTGCATCCACCTGGTTCTTGGCGCATCCCAGATTCTCTATATAAAGGCGCTTCACTTCTGCATTGTTGTTAGGGTTCTTTTCTTTGGGGTTCGTTTTAGACATGCCTTGAGTCTGTCCTTTCTTCATGCAATGGTCAAGAGGAACTTGCAAAACGGGCGCTTGTGACGGTTGAGACCAATAGGGCTATTGGGGCTTACTGGGCGCTTAGGGCCTATTGGGCTTTTCGGGCTCACTGGGCTGTTGAAGACTGTTGAATCCGTACCGTTTGCGCACGGAACACCTCTTCGTTCATCTCCTGTGTCCAATCGCAGAAAAGCTTTTTGGAAATATCATACACTTCCCCCTTGCTATGGGTTCTATAGAATTCAAAGAGCTCCTTTGGTTCGAATCCAAACAAATCATTGTAGATATTCCTTTTGTAAGGCTCGGAGAAATGCTCCTTCTCAAACATCCAAAAGCATGAGTATGGGACGAACCTGCCTTCGTTTTCCAACTGTTCAACATTCCACAAAAGGTATCTGCCAAGAAAAAACAGATAGTCGATTGTAGTGACTATGCTGTATGTAGGCCTTGAATTGAAAACAGGTTTTCCCTTTTCCTTCCTTTTAGGGTCTTTTCTGTAGACATATCTGGTCACAGCGGAATTAAGGACTTTCAATACAGTGGCGATGTTCTCCCAATTATCTGAAAACAAAACGTCATGCGTATGGTTTGGCATCGTAACGGAGAAAAGAATCACAACGTTGAACTCTATGCACAACTGACACAGCATCGTATGCCTGTACACCGCTATGTCCCTGTTGAATACAGGTTCCTTGCACCATGTCTGCTGTGTTGCATGATAGCACCTGCCTGTCTTGTCGATCTTTCCGTGTTTCGAATTCCCCGCATTCGTACGGGTCTTTCCATCCTGCAAGTAGTTGTTTAAATCAATTCGTCGTCCCATAGGAACCTCCTTTTTTCTACTACATATCCATATACAAGAAACCTGTCGTTTCCATTCACACTCACATAAATTCAACAGTCTTCAACAGCCCAATAGGCCCTAAGCGCCCAGTAGGCCCCAACAGCCCAGCAAGCCCGTTTGAGCTTCGATGCATTTCATAGTAGAATCAGCGAAGGCAGAATCCACAAAGAAGGAACGACATGGACATAACGCTAAGACCGGCACGCATCTGCGGCACGATAGACATACCTGGCTCGAAAAGCCACACCATACGCGCCCTGCTCATAGCACTATTCGCGAACGGGATCAGCACGCTTCACAACGCATTGGACTCACAGGACACGCAGGCCTGCATAGAGCTTTGTAGACGCCTTGGCGCACGCATAACATTCAAGACCGATATCCCTGTGCCCACGCTTGTCATAGACTCAACCGCCATTGCAAGCGAAAAAGAGGAAATCACAATCGACTGCGCCAACAGCGGCACCACCTTATACCTTGCAAGTGCAATGTGCGCAGCAGGTTGCACTTCAAAAAGCATAAGGTTCTCAGGAGACGAACAGCTATCGAAAAGACCAATGGAGCCGCTTCTGGAAAGCCTCAGAGACCTAGGTGCAACCATAGAACCAAAAGATTCCATAACAATCCCGTTTACAATACATGGACCGCTCGACGGAGGCAGAACATCAATTGAATGCAGGACCAGCCAATACCTGTCGGCGCTTCTTCTGGCTTGTCCCATGGCGCAGAGCGACTCCACCATAGAAGTGCCGCTTCTGAACGAGAAACCATATGTAAGGATGACCCAATACTGGCTTGGAAAGCAGAAAATGGACTATTCATACAACGAAGAGCTATCGTTGTTCCATATCAAGGGGAACCAGCATTACAAACCATTCACAGAATGCATTGGAGGAGACTATTCATCTGCAACGTTCTTCTTCTGCGCCGCAGCCATGACAGGAGGAACCATAACGGTCAACGGCCTTGACAGGAGCGACCCGCAGGGAGACAAAGCGGTGCTGAGCGTACTTGAGCAAATGGGCTGCACTGTAGAATGGAACGAAAGCGGCGTCACGCTAAACGGGCCGCAAAGGCTCAAAGCCGGAGAGTTCGACCTCAACGACATACCTGATGCGCTTCCTGCCCTTGCCGTTGCATCATGCTTTGCGGATGGGGAAACCAAGCTATACAACGTAAAGCAGGCAAGACTCAAGGAAACGGACCGCATTGCAACGATGGCTCATTGCATAAACGAGCTTGGTGGCAGTGCAGTCGAACTGGATGATGGGCTTTGCCCGCTATCCTGAGGATGGTCAGGATGTGCAGCAGGTAATTGCCTT
>OQVS01002344.1_pt1 | contig 12178 bp, 6 predicted proteins | sample 1691601 | NCBI WGS metagenome assembly OQVS01 (sample SAMN03418268, study PRJEB22391) | human gut metagenome | biome: human-gut; feature: organic feature; material: feces | host: Homo sapiens | place: Tanzania | collected 2013-01 | reverse complement strand
GGGGGACGAGGGGGATGTGGGGTGGGGGTGGAAAGGAAATAGGCTGCTCGCACTCGTGGGGAGTGGGGCAGCCTATTTTGCTTTTACCCGAAAGTGGGAGACTTTATTAGTCTTCTACTTGGCGAAGTTTTTGAACGTAAACAGCCTTAGCCATTTTCTTGCGGTTGATTACAGATGGCTTGTCGAATTGTTGACGGGCACGAAGTTCTTTTACGATACCGGTCTTTTCATATTTACGTTTGAATTTCTTAAGGGCGCGTTCGATGTTTTCGCCTTCTTTTACTGGAACTACGATCATAATTCTAAAAGTTTTAAATTGTTGTTTTTATATTGATTTGTTATTAATTTTCACTTGTAGTTCGACGCGCCTAACGTGCGTCGCTACAAATAACGGACACTGGTGCATAATGCGCCTTTCAGCCGTGGGGGTAAAAAGCACGATGCCTTCCACCTCGTATATATAAATTTAGTATTGATTTTCCGCTTAGGGGTATTCCACCGACTACTGCGCCCCTCTCTCGCGAGTGGCTTCAGCACGATGCAGGCATTGCGGAAATAGCCTGTAATCAGATGGTTATATGTAATTTATCTGTATCTCTGACGGGTTTAAGAATCAACCTCCTTTCAGTTTTCGGGTGCAAATTTAGTGAAAATATTTGAATTACAATCAATTTGCATTAAAAAAAGGTGCATTTTGTTGCGTGTGGTTGGTTTTTTTGTAAATTTGTGATGGTTTTAAAATGTGGCTCATGATGATGAAGAAGCGCACTTTGATTTTCGCCATAGGCGTGATGGCTGGTGCTTTGGGCGGCTTTGCCCAGAGCGACACCACATTTCGCTTTCAGCCCATTGCTCCGATGTCGATAGCGTCGAAGATAATTCCCTCGCCGCAGGTTTCCATCATCACGCCCAATATCGTAGCTCCGAAACTGAACAACTACACGCCACCCGAACCGCTCAAACTCGACTACAAATTCTCCCAACTCTCCGACAGCCTCAAATCCACACCCGAATTGAGTGTGAAGCCACAGGTGTATCGTGCCGCCAATGAGTTCGACTTCAGGGGCAATCCCTTCAGTCGCAACTGGAGCGCAGGAGGCGAGGTGCTGAGGCTCGACCAGAATTTGAGTTTGATTGGCAGCGGCAGTTACACCGCTTATCCTGCGTTGGGCAACATCGGCACAGGTAGCCTCGGACTGCAAGCCAAGCCTATCGACCGCCTTACGCTCGGCGTGGGGGCTAACGTGGTGAAATACCACATGGGACGCTCGGCGTGGAACGATTTCGGACTGTATGTGAACGGCAGTTACCAACTCACCGATGCATTGAGCGTGAACGCCTTCGGGCAGTATTACTTCAATCAGCGATACCATTCGGTGGGCGGCATGGGCTATATGCAAAATGCCGTGTATGGCGGAACGCTCGGCTATAAATTCTCCGACAACTTCAGTTTGGCGGTGGGCGCGCAACGCTACTACGACGCATACACCCACACATGGAGAACCGTGCCCATTGTGGCACCCACATTCAAACTCTTTGGTGCGCCGCTGACGGTGGACGTGGGAGGCTTGATATATAATATTGTGGAAGCACTCATTTACAACAGCCGCGACTCCCATTCGGGCTACGCCATGCCGTCGGGAGGTTCGTCGGTCAATCCTGCCAGCCAGTTCAAGAGCCGACGCGCACAGGGTGGCGACATTCGTTAGCAGATCCATTTTTCCAGAATATTTCGTGTTCCGCCTTCGTTGAGGGTGGTTTTTTTTGCGCATATTTGTGAATTTGTGCAATATTTTTGGTGGTGTGGATTATTTGTTTAGATGGTGATTTGTGTTAAGAATTTTAGAAAAAATACAGGGTAATGTAAAATTTATGCCATAAAAAACGTGTTTTGCTAATAATAATTATTATCTTTGTTGGGTCGCATTAATGTTTGTTGCGATTTTTTAGAAAATAATGGTTAATTTAACCACCATAAGATTATGAGATTTCTAAAAGTGAAAAAAATGCTCAAAGGAGCGATGGTGTTGCTGGGGCTACTGTGTGGCTATAGCAGTGCCGATGCTGTGGTGGCATGCCCCGACCCCTCGGTGGTGACGCAGCCCGATGGCTCCACCCTCACATTACTACTTCATGGCGATGAATGGTTTAGTTTCAGTACCACAGCCGACGGATACACCGTGGTGAAAGATGCCGATGACGGATATTACAAATATGCGGCACTTCAGAACAACGAACTTGTGGCTGGCACAATAGTGGCTCACGATGCCGCCATGCGCACGCCTGTGGAAAAGGCTGCCCTCGCCACCACCACACGCTACCTTGCCCCCGACGCAAAAACCGTGGCAGCCAAGCGCGCCAAACGCCGCCTGCACGGCAACACAGGGCGATACGACTATAAAAATTTCCGAGGACTGGTGATTTTGGTGGCGTATAACGATTGCCCATTCGTGTTCGACGACGCGCACACCTTATTTAATGACATGATTAACCAGAAAGACTACAAGGGCTTCATGAGCAACGCCCAATTCCCTGAATTAATTCCCTACACCGGTTCGGTACGCGACTACTTCTACAGCAGTTCGGCTGGCGAATTCGACCCAGCATTTGATGTGGTAGGTCCCGTGACCATCGACTATTCCCAATACGATGCACGCCAATCCAACAATGCGCAAGCCTTGGTGGAAGCCGCACTCGACGCAGCCGACTCACTGGTGAACTATAAAGACTACGACCGCGACGGCGACAACACCGTGGATATGGTGTTTTTCCTCTTTGCCGGTGGCGGCAGCAACTTTTCGGGCAACGATAACCGACTGCTCTGGCCTCACGCCTCCACGGTGCTGTCGAAATCGCTCGATGGCGTGAGATTTGGCAGATATGCCTGCTCCACCGAACTTTTCGGCCGTCCGCAGTCGAAAATCATCGACGGCATTGGCACCATTTGCCATGAGTTCAGCCATGTGCTGGGCATAGCCGACCTTTACGACACCGACGGCACAGGTAGCGGCGGCTCAAGCTTGACGCCGGGCAAATGGAGCCTGATGGCGCAAGGCAGTTACCTCAACCAGAGTCGCACCCCATGCACATACAGCGCCTACGAGCGTTATGCGGCAGGATTCTCCACTCCAGAGAAACTGAATAAGAAAGGCACCTACACCGTAAGCCCTATCACCTCCAGCAACAAGGGCTACAGACTTGACAGCAACACCGACAACGAATTTTTCCTGCTCGAAAGCCGGAAGAAAGAGGGCTGGGACGCGTATCTCCCCGGCGAGGGTATGCTGATTTGGCGTGTGGACTCGACCAACGCCGACGTGTGGGAATATAATAAGGTGAACTGCAATCCCAAGCACAGTTATTATGAACTGCTACGTGCCACAGGCGGCACCACCGACTCTGATGCCGACCCATTCCCCGGCACAGGCAATGTGACCGCTATCGACAACACCACCTCGCCAAACCTCTGCTCATGGAATGGCAGAATGAGCGATTTCGGCATTTCCGACATTGCACGCAGTGCCGATGGCTCGGTGAGTTTCAAACTCGCTGTGCAGCAATATGAAACCCAAGTTGAGGACTTCGAGGATGTGGAAGTGGACGGAAGCACCGTGAGGGGAAAATTCACCACTTGGACATTGAAAAACAATGCGAAAATAGCTGCCACCGCTGGCGAAAACGCCGGCAACGGACAGTATGCCTGCTCAATGCTTCGCAGCAGCGAACTGGTTAGCGATACCCTGGCGTGGGAAGTGAACACCTTCTCCTATCGCTTCTTCAATCCCACAAGTTCCACCAGCATTGTCCGCACCTATTATCGCCAGCCCGGTGCCACAGCATGGACCTCGCTGAAAGACGAAACAGGCGTGGAGACGGTGACCGTGAGAACCGGCACGAATGTGAAGCTGCTGTTCACCACCGTGATACCGAAAGGCTCGGAAGTGCGCATTTTGGAATATACAGGCAATCGCACCGCGCCATGCTACGTCGACGACATCACCTTTGTGCGCCCCGTGGAAGATAAGGCCATCGTGGGCGACCTCAATGGCGATGGAAATGTGGACGTGACCGACGTGACGATGCTCATCAATGCCATTTTAGGGCAAATCCAGATTGAGGGCGGCGACCTCAATGGCGACGGCAACGTGGATGTGACCGATGTGACCTCAGAAATCAACATCGTGCTTGGAAGTCAGAACTAACAACAAATTTTTATATTAACCAATTTATTAACCAATTCACATGAACATGAAGAAAGGACTAAAATCATTATGGGGACTGCTGATAGCGATAGCTGTCACAGCCTTCAGCGCGCAAGCGCAAGAAGTCGTTTCGCAAGCATGTGCTCCTGTTAATCAGGATGCTCCAGCTCCAGTCGTGAAAGCTGCGAAAGTGGAAGGCACAGCCACCTATCAGGCAGGCATCGCCACCCAATTCACACCTGTGACCGACTTTAAAGCTGCTGCTGCAGAAAAGGCATCTTCAAGCAAGAAAGCCAAGCAAGCCCCTTCGAAGGTGGCTTCTGTGAAGGCTCTTGAAGGTGAGTATGTGCTCACGGGCAAGTCGATGCTCACATCGGGCTACAATGGCGTATCGGTCACTGTGGCTGCTTTGGGAACCGACTCCATTGCCATCACCAACTTCTGGGCAAAGGGCTACAGCTCTGTGCTCAAGGCAAAAGTTGACGTTGCCACTGGTGCTATCACCGTACCTTATCAGGTAATGGGACAGCATGAGACTTATGGCGACGTGGTGTTTGCAAAAACCAATCTCGCCGACGGCTCACCAACAGATGGTGAGGCTGTGGCTGGTGTGGTTACCGCCGACGGTATTATTAAACTCACCGACGCGTGGGGCGCTTACGTGAAAGCAAAGCCCACCGACACTAAGTGGGCCTTCTTCTCTGTGGTGTATAACACCGAACTTGAGAAGTGCAACGCAGTGTTCACCGGCAAGGACCACAGCGATGGCACCCTCAAGTCATACGGCGTGGTGTTTACACAAACCGGCGACAATGTGGCTACAATTAAAAACTTGGGCGACTTTGGACAAACCGTGCAAATCGACCTCAATCGCAACAAGACAGCCTCTATTCCATCGTCGCTGATGGCTTACAACTCTGACTACGGCGATTTCTACAGCTTCAACCTCACTTTCACCGAAACTGGTGCTAAAATTGAAGCTGCCGACGCTGTTACCACTGTGGCTACTGATTTGAAGTGCCTCAGCTGGAGTAATTGGGGTGTGGTGACTGGTACAACCAAGGGCAGCCGCTACCTCGTGGCCGCTTACGACTCTTGCGGTATCACCACTGGTGTGGATATTAGATATCCTTCACTCAGCGTGACCGAATTTCAAGGTGAAGGTACTGAAGCAAGTCCTTATTTGATTAAGACTCGCGACGACCTGATCCTCCTCAGCGATAAGGTGGCAGAAATTACCGACCTTAATTGCACAACCCCTCCTTTGACCAATCCTTACTGCCGTGCATTCCTCGGCAAGTATTTCCGTATGGAAAACGACATTGATATGGGTGGCTATAAGTTCACTCCTATCGGTGCCGACTGGTCGCACATCTTCGCAGGCACATTTGATGGTGGCAACCACACCATCAAGGGCTTGTATGTGGATAGAACCGTTTCTTACGCAGCACTCTTCGGCCGCACCGACACCGTGGCTGTGATTAAGAACTTGAAGATGGAGAACGCAACCATCAAATGTGGCAACGCTTACGCTGCTGCTATCGTGGGTTGGGCTCTCGGTCCAATTGAAAACGTATCTGTTAAGAACTCAACCATTACCGCCACAAGTTATGGCGTGGGTGCTGTGGCTGGTATCTCTACCGGATTGAGCAACGCACAGGTTGAGAATTGCGAAATCTCTGGCAACTATGGCTATACTGGTGGCGTGGCTGGCGAAGGTCACGGTCCAGTGGTGAACTGCTATGCCAAGAATGTGAAGATTCTCTCTGCTACTATGAGCACCGCAACTCCTGGTTTGCCAGTGGGTGGTGTGATTGGTAACTTGTTCTTCACCACAATGGAAAACTGCTGGTTCGCTGGTACTATCGACGCAAGTTCACTCAGATCACAATATCAGACCGTAGGTGGTGTGGTAGGTTTCAACTCTGCCTCTACCATGAAGAACTGCTTTGCAGTGGGTACAATGAGCACTTACGCTTCTGGTCCTATTGTAGGTGGTGTGGTAGGTTACCTGCGCGGTGACATCGAGAACTGCTTCTTCAATGGCCGCATCGACGCAATGTCGTCACGCGCTTCAGGTGGTGCAATTGGTCGCATCAGCGCTTACCAAAGAGCAAGTGGTGACCCAATTACTGAATGTAAGGTGACCAACGTTTACTCTGCTGGTAGCATCGTATCTGAAACTTATCAATATCAATCACAACCCAATGTTCAAAACAATGAAATCATTGGTGTGATTATGAAGGACTCTAAGCCTGTATTGACCAACGTTTACTTCGATAAGCAAATCGTAAACTTCACCAATTCTGAATACGGTGTTGACACCGAGCAACTGGTGGGTGCAGCTGGTCCTGCTGGCTTCGACTCAAAGGTTTGGACATTTGAGGCTGGCAAATATCCAGCTCTTACCGCATTTAAGGACACCGAGGCATCAAAACTCGCCACCATGGCAGTGGTAATGCCTAAGGGCGCAAGTTTCGACACCTTCACCAAGAAGGCAGTTGTGAATAAAGACGCTGCTGTGCAAGTTGCATTCCTTGATGGCGATGTGCTCAAAGCGCAAGGTCACTATGCTGGTATCAATGCCAACAACGAAATCATTCTGAACGAAAATAGCGAATTTGGTACCGATACCGTATTCTTCTATGTTCCTTCAGTGAAATACATGCGCTACTATCGCTTCATGAAGGTGGCTCCTATTCCATTTGATGGTGGTGGTGTGGAAAGCAATCCATTCCTCATCAAGACTAAGGCCGACCTCATTCTTCTCTCAAAACTCACTACCGAGAAGAAGCAACTCTTCCCAGGCGTTCACTTCAAACTCGCCAACGACATCGACCTCGAATACGACCAGGCGTTCTTGGGTATTTGCTCTGACATGAGCGACGCTCACAACACCTTCGAAGGAACACTCGATGGTGGCGGATTCTTCATCCACAAGATGAAATTCGACGCAGTGGTTTGGAAGACCGAAGGTACAGAAACCTCTTGGGGCACACTCAATACCAACGAGTGCAAGTCGCACAAGGGTGTTGTAGGTCGCCTTGGCGCCGACGGTGTGGTGAAGAACCTCAACGTGGCTGCTGACTGCCAACTCAACTACTTCGCTACTTCTGCAGCAGTGGTTGCTTACAATAGCGGTTTGGTAGAAAACTGCCGCAACTACGCTAACATTCGTGCCGTATCGTGCTGGATTGGTGGTATTTCTGGTCAAAACACCAAGGAAGGTAAGATTAAGAACTGCTTCAACGCAGGTAACATCGTAGGCGGTTACGGACAGGTTGCAGGTATCGCAGGTGCTACTTACAGTGTGATTGAAAACTGTATGAACGTAGGCCGTATTGAGATCCGTCAGCTCGCAACCAACTTCGCAACTCAACTTCAGTCTGCTGGTGGTATCGCTGGTACTTCATCATCTGGCGGTAAGTTTGTGAACTGTGTGAACGCAGGTACAATTTCCGCTCAAATCAAGCGTGCAGGTGGTATCGTAGGTTACTGGTGCCCAATTTTGGAAACCACTACAGCCAGCTACTACCGCAACGATATGATCAACTGTGTGAACTTTGGCACAGTATTCTCAGGTGATGCCGCTACCAACGGTGCTATGGCTGGTGGTGAATCACAAAGTACATCTCAGGACATTCGTGGCAACTACTGGGATATCCAAATTCTCGACATTCCTGCTGATGCAAATGCCGACCATGAAGGTATGACTGGCGTGGCAACAAGTTTCCTCACCTCAGGTACCGCTCTCGAAGGCTTTGATACTGAAGTTTGGAAATTCGAGGCTGGCAAGTATCCAGTATTGAAACTCTTTGCCGACGACGAACGTGCTATTGAAGCAATATCTTCTAAGCTCATCGTTTTCCCAGGCTTGACCTGTAAGAATCTTAGAGAGGACGCAACCGTGGTTAATGGCGTGGCAACTCTCGCTCAAGGCACCCACTTCAAACTTGAAGGCAATGTGCTGAAGGGTATTCCTACCACTCAAGAAGTGATTAAGGACACACTGACCATCACCAACGGCAAGTTCTCTAAGATTATCCAAATCTCTGTACTTCCTAACTGCCCACTTCAGGGTACTGGTATACTTGATGACCCATGGCGCATCACCAACGCTCAAGAATGGAATGCTTTTGCCGACTTTATGGCAAGCACAGCCGACAACCTCAAGGGCACATACGTGGTGCTGACCAACGACATCGACTTCACTGGCGTGGAAGGTGGCATCAAGCCTCTCGGCTATGACGGTATCACTCCATTTGCAGGTAACTTCGACGGTAAGGGATTTGAAGTGAAAGGCTATACCTACAAGACCAAGTTTGAAGGCGACGGCTCGCTCTTCTCAACTATCGCTCCTTATGGTGTGGTAAGCAACGTTACCGCAGCTGGTAATACTGAAAGCGGTCTTGGCGGTCCTAAGGGCGTAACCAAGCTTGGTCGCCTTGGTGGCGTGGTAGGTAAGCTCTACGGTAAGCTCTATAATGTGAAGAACACCGGTAAGGTGACTGGTACCACCTCTTACATTGCTGGTGTGGCTGGTTATGTTTACCAAGGTGCAGTTCTTGAAGAAGTGAAGAATACTGGTGAGGTATCAACTCCTTCTACTTATGTGGCTGGTATTGCAGCTTACGTATATGAAGACACTGAATTTAAGAAATGTGTCAACACTGGTAAGATTACCTCAAATACAGTAGCTGGCTATGCAGCAGGTATCGCAGCTTACGCATATCCTACTAAGTTTGTGGAATGTGTGAACGAGGGCGAAATCAACTCTGGCTCAAGTGCCGGTATCTTGGCTAACTGTGGCGGTAAGTCTGGTGGCTATGTTTACACCTTCGACCGCTGTGAAAACAAGGGAGATGTGATTGGTAACGCTAATATTGGCGGTATCACAGCTATCCAAGTGGCTACAGCAGGTAATAGCGTTTGCCACTATATCGGCTGTATCAACCGTGGCGACATCACTGCTACAGCAACTAAGGCTGTTTCATCATCGTCGATGGGCGGTATCGCGGCGTTCTACTCCGCTGGTTCTATTTTCGAAGGTTGTGCAAACTTCGGTTATGTGACCAACACCAAGAGCGTTTACACAGGCGGTATCACTGGTAACTACAAGTCGGTTCCAACCGAAGCTTATCCAGTGGTGTTCAAGAATTGTGCAAACTTTGGTAACGTGGCATCGGAGGCTCAGCAGATTGCAGGTATCGTGGCTTATGTAACCAAAGATACTTATATCGACAGCTGCTACAACTATGGTTCGATCGAGCAAAGCTTCTGGGGCGCAGCAGGTATCTGCTACACCCTCGCAGGTAAAAACAGCTCAATCACCAACTGTATCAACTATGGTGATGTGACCGTGGCTCAATACAATGCAGGTGGCGTGGTTGGTAACAACAATAGTGAAACCTCAGTATTTGAAGGCTGTGTGAACGTGGGTAAGATTTCTACCACTTCTACTGCTGATAAGAACAACTATGGCGTGGGCGGTATCGCAGGTAGCGCACAAGCCACATTGAAGAACTGCTTCAACGCTGGTCCTATCGTAGGTAGAACACGCGTTGGTGGTATCGTAGGTTCTCCAAGCTATTACGCAAAGGTGGCTCGCACTCAACTTGTGAACTGCGTGAACGTGGGTCTTATCACTGCTGACGAAGGTTGCGGTGGTGCTCTCGTGGGTACCACTAAGGGCGAAGAAGAGAAGTATTGGGGCGACAACAACTCTTGCACCAACTCTTACTACCTCAACGACCTCTCGGCTAAGGGCGAAGGCGCAAGCTATGGCGACAACAACGTGATTGGTACAGGCGTGGGCGTTAAGGAGCTCGTGGCTCTCGACCTCAACGAAGGTCAAGACACTCCAGCTTGGGTAAGAGCAGACAACTACTCTTATCAACTTCCATTAATCGCAGCCGGCGATCCTTATGTTCAGGTTCACGCTGCTGCTGTGGTTCTTGCAGAAGGCGACACTTACACAAATGTGACCAAGAACAAATTCAACGTCGGCACAGCCGAAAACTTGAAATGGGATGTTCCTGAAATGATTAAGGTCGATGGCAACGACGCTACCGTGACCACTCCTATTCAGGGCGTGACAGTTACACTCTATGTGAAGCCTTATTTCTCTGCTTCAAAGAATGCTCCTGCTTACGTGGCTAAGGCTCCTGAAACTGAAGTGCAAGGTGTGCCTTGGATTTTGACTCTCAACGTTGAGGAGGCTACTGGCATCAACGACGTGAGCGGCAAGACTGTAGTGGGCGAAGCTTACTACACCGTAGGTGGCGTGAAGGTGGCTAAGCCTGAGGCAAACGATGGTCAAATCTACATCATCGTTCGCAAGTACAGCGACGGCTCAGTTAAGGCTCTCAAACTCCGCAACTAATCCCTATCCCCGAAAACAACTAATGTTTTCCACATAACCCGTATGGGCGACCTCATCACCGAGGTCGCCCATATTTTTTTTGAACTGCCAAACATATTGCCCCCATGCCTAAACCAAAAAACACTGGGGAAACCTGATAAATTGGGTTGTAAAACATCGGGGGAATCGGAAAAATCGGGTTGTTAAACATCGGGGAAACCTGATAAATTGGGCTGTAAAACATCGGGGAAACTGGAAAAAATGCCATTTTGAATTGTGGGGGAATTGTTTTTTTTGTATTTTTGTGTCATAAAATCAGATAGTTATGGAAAATAAAGTTTTCAAGCGAAAAATCTTCGAAAAAATGCTCCAGTGGAAGACGGAGTCTGATGGCAAAACTGCACTATTGATAGAAGGAGCCAGACGTGTTGGCAAGTCAACGGTAGTGGAGGAGTTTGCACGCAGTCAATATAAATCCTATATAATTATAGATTTTAATAGGTCGTCAGCAGAAACTAAGGGTTTGTTTGAGGATTTGACCGACTTAGATATGTTGTTTCTTAATTTGCAGGCCACTTATCATGTGCAATTGTTTGAACGGCAGTCGGTGATTGTGTTTGATGAGGTGCAGAGTTTTCCTCTTGCCCGTCAGGCGATAAAGTATTTGGTGGCAGATGGCAGATACGACTATATTGAAACTGGGTCGCTAATTTCCATAAAGAAGAATACTGAGAATATCACGATTCCAAGTGAAGAAGACCGCCTTCAAATGTATCCTATGGACTACGAGGAGTTTCGATGGGCTCTTGGCGATGAGGTGACCATTCCTTTGCTGAAAAATGAGTGAAATAACTGAAGATGAAGAATTAAAGCAAATTCCGTTTGACTTTGTTCCTAAAACTTATATGGGGAGAGATGATTTTATGGTCGCTCCTTGCAATCGTGATGCGTTTAATATGGTGGATTCTTGGCCGAGATGGCTGGCGCAGGGATTGATTATTTATGGTCCCAAAGGATGCGGCAAGTCTCATCTGGCGCATTTATTCGCGGATAAGGTTAAAATTTTTTCCGATAAGCCGATAAAAGTGTCATTGATTGACGCAGCTCGAATTAATTTGCGCAACGTCAACAAAATAGCTTCGGAAAATCAAAGCGTGGTTGTTGAAAATTTAACGCCAAAAGCAAATTCAGAAGCCTTGTTTCATCTGTTTAACTTGTACAACACAGAAGGACGATACATGCTTTGGACCGCCGAGACGGCGCCGAGCCGAATGTTTTTTCCGCTTAAAGATTTGCAATCACGTTTAAATATGTTGCCGAGTGTGGAAATAAAAGAGCCGGATGATTTGATGTTACAAACGCTGGTGGTTAAATTATTCAACGATAGGCAAATTTTAATCAGTCCGGATGTTTTGACTTATATTGTGAACAACGCGCCTCGTTCATTTGAGTATATAGAAAAATTGGTTGAAGAGTGTGACAATATTTCTCTTGCGTATCAATGCGCGATTAATTACAATGTTGTAAAAAAAGCAATGGATATTATATCTCAAACAGATGATTGCCAAATTGAGCAATAGCTTGTACTGTATTATGATCAGGCATATTCTTTCCA
>OQVS01002342.1_pt1 | contig 12189 bp, 24 predicted proteins | sample 1691601 | NCBI WGS metagenome assembly OQVS01 (sample SAMN03418268, study PRJEB22391) | human gut metagenome | biome: human-gut; feature: organic feature; material: feces | host: Homo sapiens | place: Tanzania | collected 2013-01 | reverse complement strand
ATAAGCATATCCTTTATTGACGAGTATTTTGCTGAAATTAGCTTTACTTGCTTTATTATATAATTTTTCATTCATATCTTTTATTATTTTGTTAACCAATCAGGATTAGGAACAGTACTATATAACTTATCTAGACCATCAACGATTTCTTTAGCTTTTTTGCTCATGAAGTCTTCATATTTCTTACGTTTATTATTTCCCATAATCTTATTGTTTTAATACACCAAATAAATAAAATATTCCAGTTTCTGGAATACTTTTACAAACATATTTAATATTATCGACTTCTTCAATATGAATAACTCTAGGATTTATTCTTCTTCGTCTTGTCATATTACCATTGTATTTCAGTTTGTGGATTCAATAAACCTTGTTTATTAAGTTTGATTCTTCTATCTTGAAACATAGCATCTATTTCATTACGAATATAATCAATCTTAAACCAAGTAACAATTTCCTTACCTTCTTTATCAATCTTATACATACCGTGAACATCACGATAAGGCATACCATATTTGTTCTTTATAAAAGGAGTTTGAATATGACAAAGACCTAAACCAACACAAGGAATACCTAATATCATTTCAGTCATTCTAGCATAAGTAGATAATTGCATAGTATAATGATTACCATTACAATTTTCTAGATGAGCAAAAGGAGGTAACATAAACTCATGAGTATTACACCATTCATCAGTAAGTTGAATAGGTTTAGTAGTTTTATCTTTACGATAAAAACCACTAGTAAAATGAAGACCATCTTTATTAGTTTTCCAATCAAGAATAACAAATCTATCAGGTCTCACACAAAGAACATCTATAGTACCACTAAGAAGTAACTCTGGAACAAATACTCCAATTTCAGAATAAATAGTATATCCTTTATTTACATAATATTGAAATACTTGATATATTTCAGGATACTTATTATTAGTAGCTTCTTTAAATTGTTCTATATCTAGAGGATGCGCTTTAAGATTAGGAATATCAGCTACAGTTATACATCTACCACTCTTAACTTGATTAAGATATTGAATAGCATCTTTAAACATACTACTTCCTTTAATGCCATCTTCAAGTCCATTATGTGTAGCTGTACCACGTTCACAAGCTTCTTTAGTTATTCTTTCCCATTCAGCTTCAAGTTTACGTTCACTAATACCACGTTCTTTAGCTTTCTTTCTAAGCCAATATTTCTTATCAAACTTAGGACAGTAATTTTCTATATTAGTAGTTACACTAAGATATTCATTACCTAAAGAATCCGTGTATTTATGTGGACCTTCATCGAAATAAAGAAAGTTATTTTCATAAATACTATTCATAACTTAAACAATATAATGTTAAACATAATCAGCAGCATTCATACTACTAGTAATAGCACCACCACCTCTAGCTTTTTCAGACTCTTTTTCATACATAAGATTTTCCTTAGCTTCATTCAAAGATTTTAAAGTTTTAGGAATCTCAGAAGCTTTAGCAGTAACTTTATCTACTAAATCTAAAAGAGTACTCACATTCTCTATAGTTAAATTAGCTCTATCTCTAAGCTTTTCATTAAGCAAAGCATTAATAGAATCAACTGCAATATTTACATTATGAAGAGTTTTAAGAAGATTCTCAACAACTCTACCAGCTTCTCCTATATTTTGAGCATAATATCTTTTAATTATCTTCAAAACAAGAGCACTAGGTATATAGTTAGCTGGAAGACCAGCTTGTTCTATAGCCATTTTAAGAGCTTCAGCATCACTTAAACCACTTTGTTTTGCTGGAGACTTAGGGTCTCCAAGATAATAAATAACTATACAATCTTTTACATAACCAGATTTATCTTTAGACTTATCTCTAGTATAAAGCTCTCTAACATCTTTATCTATTAATTGACGAATAGTTGGAGTTTCAGGCATACCATTATCATCAATAAGCAAAAGATTATCTATTATTAATCTATCTCGTTGCATGGTTCAGAATAATTTAAACAACCTAAACAATAAAACCTAATATTAGCATAATATTTACCACGACGTTCAACACATTTCCAATAAGTTTTACCATTCTTATTAGCCATACGTGCAACTTGATAATTATATACTTTTGCTTCATTGTCTCTAATAACAGCTTCTCTCATCATTGCAGCTTTGAAATTTTCATAATTTTCAGGAGTCATAGTTTCTTTAGCTGCATCTAGAGTTTCTTTGTTTTCAGCATAAGCTTTTGAACCAGCTTTTCGTTTAATCTTACCTAAATAAGGAATAGCTGTAACTTCATCAGCTTCTAAATGTCTTTGAGCATCTTTCTCAAGTTGAACCAGAATCATCATAGCAATCTCCTTATCTATAATATTATCATCTATAGTTTTAAGTATAGATGCTTTATTTTCAATAAGAACAGGCTTACCAGTAGAACTAGGAAATTTACCTTCTTCTAAACCTTCATCATTTATTTTATATTTCATATTAATAACATTATTAGCAATATAATATGAAGCTTCGGGAGCATAAGCTCCTCCGCCTTTTAAAGCCTCCCCGTAGAAGATGTTCAATATGGAATTACTTACCCCATATCAGTTTCTCCAGCATCAGGAGTAATATAATATTCACTAACAGGTTCATAACGACCTATAGAACCATGAATATTACAAACTGGAACAATCTTAAAATCTACAAAATAAGTAGGAACTCCAATAGCCATAAGTTTCTTATTTAAATCAGCATTAGTTTGAAGAAGATTAAGTAAGAAACCAGGAGTAAGAGGATTACTAGGAGAATTAACGTGATAACCCATAGAAATATCACTAGGAGAAATAACTATAGTTTCACCAAGTTTAATACCTTTAATAAACTCATTATCAGTATTACTCTTAATCATAACAGCAACACCACTTACACTTGCATTTTTGTTCTGCTTACTAACACTTACAATAGTAATAGGACGCTCTTTAAATACAACAGCAATAAGAGCATAATCATTACCAACATTAACATGCTTAACATAATCAGCAATTACATTCATGTTAATTTCACTCATACTAGTAGGCATACGAAAGGTCTGATTAAGACCAAGATAATTAACTTTTAAATCAACCATAACTTTATGTTTTAAATTAATACTTTGAATAGTGTTCGTACTATTAAGTTATTTCAGCCTACAGAATTTAACTTAGTAAAGAGTAATAATGTAGGTGCTAGAAATAATGCTGCAAATATAGATAATAATAATGAAACTAATAGTAATATTAATAATAAATTATAATTAGTTAAACGGAATTAACTAAATTTGATAATTATCGGCATAATTAATATAACGAGTAATTAAAAGTAATGGTAAAATAGAAACAAGTAGAGATAATAAAGAACAATAAGAAACAAATGATAAAGAATGTATTAGAGAAAACAATACTTATAATGAAAGAATATAAGGTAATGATAGTATAGAAAATAGTATTTATGATTGTGAGGGGGAGAGTATTACCTAGCCACCCCGGTCATTAAGATAAAGATTGAATGCCCCCCTACTCATCAACAACTGAAAAGTTTTAGTCATGCAACAACTAAAAAAATTTTGGCTGGAGAAGGACTTCGGCTAGCTAGTCGTGAACTAGCTTATTATTAACCTCCTAAATTGATTAAAATGGAGACAATTATTGTTAGTGCGAATGTAATTCGCAACGCTGAGACTGGTACTAGAGTGATTAACCTTGCTACATCTGAGGAGTTTGACTTCTTAGATAGAGCAAACGCTTTTGCTCACGGCAAACGTAAGATGCTCAACATTAGTATGAAGCAGTTTATGCACTTCATCAATGAAGCAAATAGTGATATTGCTGATGATGTTGCATTTACTCTTATGGCTACTGACCCTACTGATGCACAGATTGAGGACATCCTTATGGGTGCTAAAATTGATATTGAGCAGACTGAGCGTAGTGCTGGTGAACAGTACACTGATGGCAACGGTCAGCAAGTTATTGCTACTTATGATTCTATTCATATTAGCAAGTTTGATTTGCTCAGTGTTTCTGCTGTTGGTCGTTTTGCTCTAGATTACGATGGTGATACTACGACTTATGCTACTAGCAAAGCTCGTAGAGTTGCTTGGACTTCTACTCGCAAGAGTTTACGTTAGTATGGTTGCTGCTCTAGCTTAGGCTAGAGTGGCTTCTCATATTGCTACTAGTCAACAAGAAATAAAAAGTACTCGACAAGAACTAAAAAGGTCTTGTCGACAAGAACAAAAAAGGTTTTGATGTGGAAATGTCTTATAGTGAAAGTAAGCGTTCTACTGCTAATAAAAGTATTAATTTAATTATAGGAGAACTATATTATGAAAAGATTTTTTATTTTACCTGAGTATGCTGATAAACCTTGGGGTGAGGCAGATACTATTGAAGAAGCTAGAACTCTTAGAGATGAAATAGCTAGAAATTTTATTAATAGAAGAGTTGTCATTATTGATAATGATTACCACGAAGTTGATTAACAATATTGATTATGAGGATATTTATGATAATATTGATGATTATGAATATCCTTATAATCATATAAATCATAGAAATTTGTAACATCAATAGCCTATTTATAAATAAGTACACGTGCTTTGCGCGCGACAAGTAGCAAGTAACCGTCTTTACTAAAGTAAAGACTCTAAGGTACGTGCGTGCGTGTGCGTGTTATTATATATATATAAGGCTAATCGAAGCTAGAACGTAGTGAAAGCTGAGGTATTTCTGTACACTAGTAATAACTACAAAATACGAATAAACAAACAGTTGAAAGACTAATAAAAGTATCTAATTGGAATGATAAACTTTATACTGTAATTGAAACTAAAGATAATAGTTATAATTGTTATGGTAATATTATAACTGATATTGAACAATTATCTTTTGTTGATGATTATAATACAGTTATTGTTTTAAATATTGAAGATGTTATTGGTATAAAAGTAGCTGATGTTTAGAATGTAATTCAATGTGTAATTGAAGGTGAGAAAGTTAAAGATAGTGTTGCTGAGACAGTCCCACTTTCTCATCTTCTAAATACTAATACAATTACTAATTCTTACACTACTCGTGTTCCTTATAATAATAATATAAATAATATTATTAATGTTATTGTTATAACTTATTCTACTCATAATAGTATTACTATAGTAACTTATATTTCAGCTACTTACAATAATAATAGTATTTATTTTACTATTCTTACTCTTGCTGATACTACTATAAGTGATACTTATACTCAATCTAATGTTTTAAATCAATTTATTAATGTTATGAATTTAGATTTGTTTAAATATATAATGAAACTATCAATAGTACCAATGATGTTTGTAAGTCTTGTACTTATTACTCACGGTACTGATGATAATATTGATGTAATTAATATTATTGGTTATATACTACTTATTATAACTGGTGTTATAATTTTTAATATTGCTAAAGATGAAGATAAATAAAGCAAATGATTATAGTATAGTTATAATAGCTGCTTTTCTAGTAATAGCAATTATTGCTAATAATATTAATTTAGTTATTAATAATATTACTCTTAGTAATAAAATAAAAGCTTATAAAACTTATTATAATGCTTCTGAATCTTTATTTGAAGAGATAGAAGATTATAATGAGAATCTGTTTGATACAGATAAAGCTATTAATTATTATAATGCTAAGAGTAAATTAAATAATAATATATAAGATAATCGTGTTAATTAACATTATAAACAATTTAGTCATTTAAATTATGGATACAAAGAAAGTTATTAGCCAGCTGATGGCAGTTAAGACTAACAATGTAGTCAAGGATTTGGTAGTACGTAACATTAATGTTACTGAGTGTGAAACTTATAATAGAGTTGCTATTACTCTTGATAAACCAGTTAAAGCTATGGTTGCTCAAGAAGATGGTAGTTATGTTGAAGGTGAGAGTAATGTCATCTTTGTTGGTAACTATTCTATTGTTGGTGCTCTTAGAGAGAATGAGGATGTAGCATTTGCTGGTAATCATTTGATTCAGCATCCTAAAGCTCTTAATGTAGTTCTTAGTGGTGCTAAAATTAACATCATTCAAGAAGCTGTAACTGCTGGACAAGAATATACTAATCCATTTAGTAGTAATGGTGCTCCTACAGTGGTTCAGCATGATAGTTTTTATAACCATGTATTTGATATTCGTCTTAGTGCTTTTGGTCTCAAGATGTTAGACAAATTAGCAGAGAAGATGATGTTTGGTGATATTTGATAATAATTAAAGTAGTAGTGCTAGAAATAGTGCTACTACTATTTATTAAATTATAGGAGAACTATATTATGTGTACAAGATACTATTTTGTTAGTAATAGAGTTAAAGAACGTAGAGATGGTTATCTTATGATTAGTACGAGTAAGGGTCTTACTCACGCTAAGAAGATAGCTAAGAAGCGTTTTCAAATGTATGGATATAAAGGTAGAGTTGTTAGTATCTATCCTTTTAGTGTTTCTATTGGTAAAGCTATTGCAATTTAAAATAATAATAGTTAATATAGCCGCCCCGTAGAAGGTATGATAGGTTAAATTCATTATCTTTGCATTATAATTAATATAACAGTTATGATACAAGATAATGAATTTGATTCTAACGCTCAAGATATTGATGCGTTTTGTGCTAGTCATGATATTGATGATTATGACTTATTTGGTGAAATTATGGTTGGTGATAATACTAGCTATGATGAACTTAGTGATAATATATTATACGAATAAAACATAAGAGAATTATGGTAAAAGAGAAAGAATTAAGTTCTGCTGATAAATGTCGTAGAACTAAGCTCTGTAAAAAGAGTATTGAAGAACTTGTAAATATAGTTCTTCGTAAAGATGATATTGAACGTAGACTTAGTAAGTCTGTAGCGACTTTTAAGAAGTTGCAAGAGATTAATGATAAAAGAATCAGAACTCTTCAAAATAGTCTTGATAAGAGTGAAGAGATTCAAATGAGTCAAGAAAAGACTATTGCTGCTCTTAATGCAACATTAGATGTTAAGTTCAAACGTATTTCTATTCTTGAAAATGAAAAACAAGCACTTTCTGATAGAATTGAAGTACTTGATAAAGCTATTAATGCTCGTAATAAAGAATTACGTGTATCTTTTATAGCTATTGTGGTATTATTGATAATGTTAGTATTCTCAGTAATATTATAATTATGATTTTATTTTCCACAAATGTATAATTCATAATATGACTTATAAGCGTATAAGTTTTCATTTTTTATTTTAACGTACTCCAACCACTATTGCTTGTGAAAGTAATAGTGGTTTTTAATGTTTAATAGATAGAATTATGGAAGAAAATGTTATAACTGGTGTTATAATTGCCGGTAATATATATAATGTAATACCTAATGGTGTTAAGTGTCCTAATTGTGCTGTAAAAGACCTTTGTCTTAAAGGTAAATTAGGTAGTAAAGTACAATTTGATTGTGCTAGTGTTCATCTTGAAAAAGCAAGTTAATATGAGTAAAGATAGAAGTAAACTTCCTGATGCTCCAAGTATTATTGTACTTAGTGATGATGTACTTGATGATATTTACTCTGATATGCAGGCTGACCAGGCAATTATGCTTGAGCAGTCTGGTATTTATGAGTAAATTCGATTTTTGTGTATTTTTCTTTGATATGAGACATTCAAATATAATATTGGATAAGTTATTTGATAAAATTATTTGGACGTCTCATATTGAAATTTAAAATATTACAGAAAATGATAGTTGTAACTCAAGAAGAACTTAGAGTTAAAGATGCAAGAGTACTTTTACTTATAAATAATGAAATTAGTGGTCTTTATAAGTTTGTGAAATTTGATTATTTCACTATAAGTGCTGTTGCTGATAAATTATATAATAGATTCAAAGATAAGAAACATGATGTAATACTACATACGTTTGTTATTTATGAAGATGTAAAGAAACCCTTTAAAATAAGAATTAATTATGGAAAAAAGATGTAATCATAAAGAGTTTGCTATTGGTACTAAGATTGAATATATGAGCAAATTATATGAAGTAGTTGAAGGCAATACTTGTGATAATTGTTCTATTGCAAATATTTGTAGTAATTGTGATAGAAGTAGCGGTAACGCTATTTGTGATGTTTTATCTAGAGACAAAAGAGTTAGTATATTTGGTGAATGTTCTGAAATTCATAGAAGCGATGATACACCTATAGTATTTAAAGAACTTGTTAATGATACTACTGATGAGGAATTTTATAAGGTTATACCTATATACATAGACGATAATACTATTCAATTACGACCTGTGGAATTTGATTTACCTAAAGGTTATGAGATTGATAAAGAACATAGCGATTTGGATAAAGGTATTATCAGATTTAAGAATAAATGGTTAACTCTTGAACAAGTATATAAGTTAGCTAAAGAAAATAATTTTAATACATATCGTGATTCTATCAAAAATATTAGTGGTAATAAATTACTTGCTTTAGCTAATCTTATGGATATTGCTAGATATTTTAATGGTGATTGGAAATATGATGTTACTAAAGAAAATGTAGGTTATATGATTGCTTATGATACATTTGTACCAGAGCCTCATTATTCTGTTCGTAAGAACGATTCTACTGTTGATGTATATTATGGTGATACTATGTTTAAAAATGAGGATGATGCTAAATATGTAATAAGCAATCCTATGTTTAGAACTGTTCTTGATAAAATATTTAAAGTGTAGAATTATGGGAGATGAAGATTTATATGCAGGAGATATTAGAAACTATTATAATACTCCATATACTGTAAGACTTACTAACGATAAGTCTATGGTAAATAATAGTTTTCCTGACGGCAAAGCTCAACGTAGAGAAAGTAGGCGTAGAGCTATTAGAAGAAGAAAGGGTAGATTATGATTATATGTAATACTTGTCTTTATCAATTTGATTTAAGACATTGTGAGGTACCTGATTTTGGAGAAGTTGTACAATGTAATGGTTATGTTGATAAAAAAGACTTTTATAAACATTCTTCAAGACGTACAGGTTATATTATTCCTTATAATTTTCCTCTTAATACTCGTAGAGGTTTTAAAGTTATTTATTATCTTATGAGATTAAGTGACCATGATATGTCTACTGTAGTTAAAGATATAATTGCTGTTAGACATAAAGGTATTGATAAAGTATTAGAGGTGTGTGATAAGTTAGAGAAAGAGAATGATTATATCTTGTCATACCTTTTACGGGGGGGCTAGAGTGGTTATTCTTTATAATTTAAGTTCTGCTAAGTGTAGTAATACGGCTTATGGTGCGAAACCAAGCAGAACTTCCATTGAATGTAGTGTTCAAGTAGATAATATTATTAATTAAACTTTTTGTAAAATGGCAAAGAAACATGACGAAAGAAAGGATTTAAAGTGTGTATCAAAAGTAGCTGAGATTAATGGTAATCATATCATTATTCCAACTAATAGTCTTATTGGTATTCACATGTGGGGTAGAATTGATTTTCTAGTTCATTATTGCGGTTATATTCTTAATCGTAGTAATAATGTTAAAGCTTCTAATCTTAAATTTGAAGATGCAGAAGTAAGTGCAAGAGAAGCTAAAAAGATTAAGAAAGAACATAAACTAGCAAACAAGAAAAGATGAATGTAGATTATTCTAAGCTTAAATTTGTATTTAAGCCTAAAGCTTCTACTAAACGTAGAGCACCAACTGTACTTCCTGACAAAAAGCTAACTAAGTTAGTTCCTGGTGTAGTTATTCAAGATGAACAAGGTAATTTTAGTGTTCACATTAAATATTTTGATTATCTTGATAGACTAACTAAAGATACTACAATTAACGATATTGGTAAGAATGGAGTTACACTTTCATTTACTGAAGATTCTTATGATATGAGTAAGTGTGAACGCATATTTACTCGTGTTGGTCAAAGAAATAGACAATATATTAGTCTTATTCTTAATGAAACTGACAGAATATTTAAGAAAGCAGACCCAAATCGTTATGTACCTTTTTGTCATAATTGGATTTGTTCTTGTTGGATTGTTAGAATAGATGGTAAAGTTTATGCTAAGTTCAATAAAATTTTAACTCTAGTTGGACATGATTATAATGTTAAACATTTAATAGATAAGGAGGATATATAATGCACAATGAAGATGAATTGATATTTGCAAAAACTCCTGCTAAAAATAGAGCTAATAAATTTACTTTTACTGAAGACCAAATGAAAGCTTATAATGGACTTATTAAGTTCATTAATGAACCTTATAATCCTAAAGATTTTAAGCGAGCTTTGATTGGTGCTGGTGGAACTGGTAAAACTTTCCTTCTTAAAGCACTTCTTCAAGATTGTAATATACCATTCTCTGAAATAGGATTAAGTGCTCCAAGTCATAAAGCTTGTAGAGTTCTTAGAAATAGCATTATGGGTACTCATTGTAATGTTAATACTATTCAATCTGATTTTGGTTTTAAACCTAATTATGATATTGAAAAGTTTGATATTAACAATGTTACTTTTGCTTCTTATGGTCGTATAAAGATTGAAGATTATCGTCTATATATAGTAGATGAAAGTTCTATGCTTAATTGTAGTCTTGTTACTTATATTGATAAGATGATGAAAAGGTATAGTATTAAACTTATACTATGTGGTGATGATGCTCAAATTCCTCCTGTAAACGAAAGAGATAGTTATGCTTTTAAAGGTGTTAAATCTTTTAGACTTACACAAATTGTACGTCAAGATGAAGACAATCCTATAAGAGAACTTACTAATCTTCTTCGTAACGATGTTTATAATGGAACTTTTAACTTCTTAAATTACATAGCCAATACTCGTAGTAAATTTGATAATACTATGACTAAAGGATTTGTAGTTTGTAATTCTGCTCAATTTCAGCAAGAAGTTGTGAAACAATTTAGCGATGAAGCAATTACTCGTAATACAGATTATGTTAAAGTTATATCTTATACTAATAAAGCTGTTTCTACTTGGAATAAATTTATTAGAGAGAATATAATTAAAGACAGTGAAAAATCTGTTATTACAAAGAATGATTTAATTACTTCTTATGTTACTATTGTTGACCAATTTAATGATGAGATTATAAGGAATAGTGAAGATTATATTGTAAAAGAGATAGCTAACTATACTCATCCGCAATATGAACTTAAAGGTTTCATGGTTAAATTTCAAGCTGTATTTGGTGGTCAAGTTACTTCTCCATTATTTGTTATAGACCATAGAGATAAATATACTATGTCTATGTATTGTAAGATTGCTGATGATTTAATTCAACAAGCTAAAAATGCTCGTAAGGATATTCGTGCTGCTAAATGGAAAGCTTATTATAAGTTTAAAGAAACTTGTCTTCTTCTTGTTAATATTGGTAGACCAGATGGTTCTATTCTTTATTATAGAGATTTAGATTATGGTTTTGCTATTAGTAGTCATAAATCACAAGGCTCAACTTACAATGTAAGTATGGTAGATGTTATGGATATAGTTTATGATAAATATGGAAGACCATATACCAATGCTATTGATATTAACAAGCGACTTTATGTTGCTGTTAGTAGAGCTAAAGAAAAAGTATATTTGAGATATGGATATTGATAATAATAGCTTTGTTAGACTAGTTCGAGTTCTTAAACAAAAAGAACAAGATGTAGCTAGAATTAAAGATACTATATCAAATGGTATTCTTGATGAAAATGATTTAAACCTTGGTGATACTGTAAAGTTAACCAAAAAAGATAACAGTCGTACTGTTATTGGTACTCTATTAGATGCTACTATTGTTGTTATTGATGATAATTATCATAAAGGAGTTGTTATTCGTCCTGATAATGTTTATGAAAGTGTTGAGTTTTCATTAGCTGAATGGGACATCGAAGTGATTCCAAATTCATCAGATGACAATTTTATTGAGTTCTAAGCGATTTGAATAGTTCAGTTGATTAATTAATCACGAAAACTATTTGATACGCTTAAATTGAAAATTAAAATATTAAATAAAATGTGTAATACAAGTAATAGTCCTTCTTTTAAAGAACGTGTACAATGCTACATTAATAAAAGAGATGAAATAGTGAAAGATTATAAGAATAGATTGCGTGCTCTTAATGAAGAAGCGTGTGCTGATATTCTTGCTAATTGTCCTATTAAAGTTGGTGACGTTTA
>OQVS01002340.1_pt1 | contig 12198 bp, 11 predicted proteins | sample 1691601 | NCBI WGS metagenome assembly OQVS01 (sample SAMN03418268, study PRJEB22391) | human gut metagenome | biome: human-gut; feature: organic feature; material: feces | host: Homo sapiens | place: Tanzania | collected 2013-01 | reverse complement strand
GAGAGCTTCTATGGTGGTAATTTAAAGACAGTTTCAAAGGACTATATAGATAAAGTTTTACGCAAAAGATTTTGAATCTTTTGCCAAAAAAAGCGATAATGACAATGATGACAGAGATGATGAAAATCGACCTATAAAAGTATTGCTTAACGATATTTTAGCTCCAGCTAGGATTTGGCTGCGAGATAGGGGAAAACTAGCAAATGCTACACATAAGGTTATTACAAACCCACAAGAGCATTATATCTATGACGAATTTTGCAAAGAGTTTTCTGCCACATTGCAGACAAAGCCACAGCGTAGCATAAATTCGCTAGGAATCTTGCAAAATTTTATCGGCGGTGCGGATTTCTTTGAGTATCTTGCGCATTTTAATAGACTTTATGAAAAACTACTGCAAACAGAATTTTATGACAAAAAAATCGCAAGTATTAACGAAACAGGCTTTGCATATAATCGTTTGATTTATATTATGGCTATATTGATTTATTTTGATAAATTTCCAAATGGCAACGCAGACTATATGTTTCGCCTTAGCAAGAGCTATTTTTAGTTTGCGCGTGGCGGAGAGTAGAATCGGTGAAGCTACTATCAAAAAATATGCGAAAGAGCAAAAAATCTTGTCGCTTACTTACCAAACAAGCACGGAGCAAGAACTTGAAAGTGAATTATTGAAGTTTATTTTGGATAGGATAAGCATAGAAGATAAAAATAAAGACAATATAACTAACGCCACAAAACTTTATTTAGAGCAAGTGCAAGGATTTGATAATAACAAGAATGAACAAAAAATTCCTTATGAAAAAACTGAATATGGGCGTTATAATATCACGCCACACCTAGAACTAACAAAATAGCAAGGAGAATAAAATGAGCGACAATGGAAATAAAGCCATAAAAGCAACAATAGGTGGAACAATAGATAACGAAAATATAAAAGATAAATTCTTTGAGATTCCACCATATCAAAGACTTTATGAGTGGGAAAAAGAGCAAATTGAAACCTTGCTTGATGATATGAAAAAGGCTTTTGAAACAAACAAAGAAAAAGAGTATTTCATCGGCAATATCACTACAAGCAAAAAAGATGATAAATTTGTGCTAATCGATGGACAGCAAAGGCTTACTACGATTTGGTTTATAGGATTTTATCTTGCAAGTAATGAAAAATGTGGCGAGTGGCAGAAAAAATGGCAAAAATTTATTATACAAGGTGAAAACTTACGAATCGTTATGCCGATACGAGATAGTGAGGAAAATGCGCTTAAAGAGCTTACCAAAAATATCAATGGCAAAGAAAGTTTAGCGCAACTTTTGCAAATAAAAAATATTCATCAAAAAATCATTGACGCATTTAAGTGCATAGAATCGTGGTTTAATGAGAATTTTAGTAAAGATGATAATAAAAAAGAAATAGATTTTGAGCGACTAAATTGTTTTGCAAATTTTATTTACACAAAAGTTTGTTTTGTTTTTGTAACTTTGGCGCAAAATACGGATTTAAACCGCTTTTTTGTGCGAATGAATAACCGTGGCAAACAGCTTGAAAAACACGAAATTTTAAAGGCACGGGTTCTTGGCAAAATTCGCAAGGTTTATGATAAAAATAATAAATTAAAACAAGACGAAAGTGATGAAATATGGAAAAATACGCTAAAATTTGGGATTTGTGTAGCGATATGGATAAATATATTTTTCAAAGTGCGAGCGATAGAAGTATTTTTGCGCCCAAATCACAAGGTAACAATGACACAAAGTCTATTAACGATAATGATAGCCTTGTCAAGTTAGCAGATATTGTTGAAAAATACAAAATCCCTGAAACTAATAAAAGCAAAGAAAAAGATTTGCCTAGCAAGGTTGAATCCATCATCGATTTTCCTACATTTTTATTGCATTGTTATAAGTTGTGGGTTGCTAAGAAATGTAAATACAAAATAGAGAAAATCACTATCACACAAGATAAGCTTTTGGAAATTATGTGGGATAATAAAGTTAAAAACGAAGAGATTGTTTGTTGTAAAGATTTCATTTTTAATGGTAAAGACAGCAGCAATGCAAAACAAAATTGCAAAAAATTTATTATATTTATGCTACAAATCCGTGTGCTTTTTGATTATTTTGTGATTAAGAACAATAAAAAGTTAATAGAAAAAGGTAAAAACCCTTATGCAATCAAGCGTTTGGATAAAGATAATAACGGATATTATAGTGTGGCAGATAGCAATGTGCTTGAAAAACTGGCAATGATTCAAAACTATCTACGCGTAGCAAGGCAAGGTGAAAGGCAAAATTATCATCATTGGCTCACGCCATTTTTGAGATTTTTGGATGTTAAAGAAGTGATAAATAAAGAATGTTTAACTTTTGAGCCCATAAAATTATGGAAACCTGACGAAATTTCAAAACAATTTGTAAAAAATGATGATAATATACAAGATGATTTGAAAAATGAATTAGTCAAATTCCTTGAAAATTTGGATACAAAATTAGCCGTTGCACAACTACCCAAACAAGACAACGAAGATGAGAAAAATAAAAATTCAAATTTGCTAACTACCACAAATGAAGTTTTGCAAGACTTAAATAGCGTTAATATTTTTCCAGTAAATGAAATTTGGAACGAAAACAAGAAATGGAGCTTTTTAAAATACGGCAACGAAATACGATATTGGTTTTATCGATTAGAGTATTATTTGTGGAGAGATAGAGAACAATCTAAATTTAAAGATGAAAATTTTGGCGAAAATACGATTGTATTTTTATCCATCGCTAACAATTTTTATTTTAGGAATCTTAATTCTGTCGAGCATTTTCAGCCACAAAGTGAGCCAAATGAGAAATGGTGGCTGAAAAACCCTAATGAAATGGATGCTTTTGGCAATCTAGCCTTGATAAGTGGTAGTTTTAACTCTAAATTAGGCAAACAAAGTATAGAAAAAAAAGAAGATAGACATTAAAGAACAAGGAAATATTGAGAGTTTAAAGTTATTTTTAATGTGTTGTTTGGAGCAAAAAATGGGTAAAGAACAAAAAGTGAAAGAAGAGCGAAAAGGCAAGGCGGAAATTCATCAAGAGCAAATGCTTGAAATTCTCAAACAATCACTTCAAATTTCAAGCCACAAGCTCACTCCATAACAAACACTCAAAATTAATGGGTATTAACATTCTTGAAAGTTTGTCCTACCTAGCAAATTAAGCGAAAATTCGCTTAATTTGCCTTTGTATTATGTGATGATGGCGTTATTTGGGCTAAATTCACAAAAAAGCTAAAAAAAGGTTAAAAACTAAAAATAATGCTAATAAGGTTAAATAAAAAAAGCTAAAATAAGGCATTAAGAAAAAAACTAAAAAAAGCTAAAAACACTAAAAAGGGCTAAATTTGAATTCAAAATTTTCTAAAATCGGTTTCGTGCTGGCTGTGGCTGGGTCGGCTGTGGGGCTTGGTAATGCGTGGAAATTTCCTACGCTTGTGGGACAAAATGGCGGTTCGGCTTTTGTGCTGATTTATTTGCTGCTGACTTTGGGCGTGGGCTTTGTCATCTTTTTGGCTGAGCTTTCTATCGGCAAGCTGAGCGAAAAAGACCCTGTCAATGCCTACAAAAGCCTTGCGCCTACGCACAAACGCGCTTGGAGCTTGGCTGGCTGGGCGATGATAGGCGCGATTATCATCGTGAGCTTTTATAGCGTGGTTATCGGCTGGATAGTGCGCTATTTTGTCGTCTCTTTTGGCGAGCTGCCCGCTGACATAGCCCAAAGCAAGCAGGCTTTCGAGCATTTGCTTACGCAAGAAGTCCTTGTGCAAATGCTTTGCTTTGCCTTTGTCTTTTTGTTTGTCTTTTGGGTAGTGAGTAAGGGCATAAAAAGCGGCATAGAACGCCTAAATGTCTATATGATGCCCACGCTTTTTGTGCTGCTGTGCCTTATGCTAGGCTATGCGGCGTTTATGGACGGCTTTTTTGACGCTGTGCGCTTTTTGTTTGTGCCAAATTTTGGCGCACTTAGCCTTGACTCCATACTTTCCGCACTTGGGCTTGCGTTTTTTAGCTTGTCTTTGGGCGTTGGGACGATTATCACTTACTCTGCAAGCCTGCCCGAACGCACAAATTTCATCGCTAGCACGATTTATATCATCATCATAAACATACTCATCGGGCTGATGATGGGGCTTATCGTTTTTACCTTTATCTTTGAATTTGGCGCAGACCCGACACAGCAAGGACCGGGGCTGATTTTTGTGTCTTTGATGACTTTGTTTGCAAAGCTCGGCGTTGTCGGCAATGTCCTTGCCGCCGTGTTTTTCTTGTCGCTTTTTTTCGCGGGCATTACGAGCGCGGTGTCGATGATAGAGCCTTTTACATTTTATCTTATCAACACCTTTGAATTTAGCCGCCGCAAAGCCCTTTTTTACATAGGTTTGGTGGTTTTTGCGCTTGGCACTTTGTGCGTGCTTTCTTTCATCAGCGCGACTAGCGGGGCTTTGACGCTCTTTGGCAAGAGCTTTTTTGACTGCCTTGATTATCTTTCATCAAATATCATAATGCCTATCAGTGGCATTTGCGCGGCGATTTTCGTGGGCTTTGTGCTGAAAAAGCAGGCTTTGCAAATCCTTTTTGCGCCTTATATGAGCGGAATTTGGTTTGAAATTTGGTATTTTTTCTTGCGTTTCATCGCTCCCTTTGCCATCGTTTTAGTGGCTTTAAATCAGCTTTTTCCGCAAATTTTGGCTAAATTTTTGGCGATTTTTGGAGCGTGAGTTTTGCATTTAAAATTTAGCTTTTTGTGTTTGAATTTTAGCTTTTTGCGCAAATTTTTGTCTCAAAATGGCTTAAAATTCAGCTTTTTGGTAGGATTTTAAAGAAAGTAGGGCGGTAAAATGGCATTTGGGCTGAATTTAAAGGCAATAAACGGCGTTTGTAGCGCACAAAGCCACAGACACGCAAAAAGCAAAACGCTTTTGAAAATGAAAAGGATAAAAGATGGCATTAAGCGCACAAGACACACAAAGCGTTAAGCACGCAAAAAGCACACAAAGCATTAAACGCATAAAACACACACAAAGCGAGCAAAGATGAGAGTGCATTTTTCTAAAATCGGTTTTATCCTAGCCGTGGCGGGCGGGGCTGTGGGGCTTGGCAATGCGTGGAAATTTCCCACGCTCACGGCGCAAAATGGCGGTTTTGCCTTTGTGCTGCTCTATCTTGCCTTTACGCTTACTATCGGGCTGAGCGTGTTTTTCGCTGAAATCGCGCTTGGGCGTTTGAGTCGCGCGGATTTGGCGAGTGCTTATGAGAATTTAGCCCTTTCGCACAAAAAGCAGTGGAAAAACGCTGGTGTTTTTATGCTTGGCGGGGTTTTTGTGCTGTCATTTTACTTGATGATAATGGGTTGGGTGCTTAAATATATGGTGTTTAGCCTGTTTGCCTTGCCTCAAAGCGTGCAAAGTGCTGGCGAGAGCTTTACTGCGCTTGTGAGCGATGAATTTGCGCTTTCGCTTGGCTTTTATTTGGCGAGCTTTTTTCTCACGCTTTTTGTCGTCTCAAAGGGGCTTATCAAAGGCATTGAACGGCTCAATCTCATCATAATGCCGACACTTTTTATAATGCTCGTGCTGCTGCTTGGCTTTTGTATGAGCTTTGAAAAGGGCTTTTCATCGGCGTTTGCTTATCTTTTTGAGCCGAATTTCGCTAAATTTACGCTCAAATCCGTGCTTGAAGCGCTTGGACTTTCGCTTTTTACGCTTTGTCTTGGGGTTGGCTGTATCGTAACCTACGCCGCATCGCTAAATTCACGCACAAATTTCGTCCAAAGCACCCTTTTTATCGTGCTTATCAACATAGTGATTTCGCTGATGATGTCCTTAATCGTGCTTACCTTTATCTTTGAATTTAACGCCGACCCGCAAACACAAGGTGCGGGGCTTGTTTTCGTCTCGCTGATGAGCCTTTTTGCGAACTTTGGCGGACTTGGAAATTTTTTGGCTTTTTATTTTTTTCTCGCGCTTTTTTTCGCGGGCATTACAAGTGCGGTGTCGATGATAGAACCGCTTGTGTTTTATCTCACCACGCGGCACGGCTTTTCGCGGCTAAAAGCCCTTTGTTTCATCGGGGTTTTCGTGCTGTTTTTGGGTGTTTTGTGCCTTTTGTCCTTAAACGCAAACTTCGCGCAGGGCTTAAATTTTGGCGGTAAGAGCTTTTTTGAACTGCTTGATTTTTTCGCTTCAAATATCATCTTGCCTTTGGGCGTCTTTGTGAGCGCCATTTTCGTGGGCTTTTTCGTGGATACTAAACGCCTATACAAGCTCTTTTCGCGCTTTATGAGCAAAAAAGCCTTCAAAGTGTGGCTGTTTAGCCTGCGTTTCATCTGCCCCTTGCTCATACTCGCCGTAGCGGTGTATCAGGTTTTTTGAATTTAAGCCTTTATTTTAAGCGTAAAATTTAAAACGCGATTTTTTGCAAGGGCGTAAATTCAGCCTTTTAGCCTTTTGGCGCACTTTTGCAAGGCGTCAAAAAAATAATCAATGTCGCTTAAATCGTGCGTGTAGTGAAAACTCGCCCTAAGCCAGCCCGGTTTTTGCTTTAAGGGCGCATTGTCCTTTAAGCCAAGTAAGTCGTGTCCGTAAGGTCCAGCGCAAGCACAACCCGCTCTTGTTTCGATTTTATGGCTTTTGCTAAGATGAAAAGCTAAGTCAAATGGCGAAATCCCCGCAAGATTAAAGGCAAAAATCGGCAAGCGATTCGTTAAATTCGCCGCGTAAAGCGTCAAAGCGTTTGAATTTCGCGCGTTAAATTCAGCCACTTTTTTGAAAAAATACTCTTTCAAAAGCTCTTCTTGCCTTTCTATCGCCGCTACACCTATGCTGTCCTTTACCTTAAAGGCAAGGCTAGCGCGGATAAGCTGCAAAATAGGCGGTGTGCCAGCTTCTTCAAGCCGCTCGAAATCGCACAGATAATCCACGCTCGTGCGTGAGACATAGCCCACAGTGCCGCCAGCCGCAAAGCTTGGCTTGTCGCCCAACAAGCTCTTTTTTATCGCTAAAAGTCCGCACGAACCCACGCCGCCTAAAAGTTTGTGTGAGCTGATAAACAAGGCATCATAATGCTTGCAGGCTATGTTTTTGTAGGGGATAAAACTTGACGCGTCAAAGGCAACTAGGGCATTGTGCTTGCGAAAAAGCGCGCAAAGCCTTTCATAATCGCTCAAAATGCCCGTTACATTTGACGCAAGCGTGAAGCTAGCGATGATTTGGCGCGTTTTGTCAGCCTTTCTCACCTGCTCTAATAAATTTTGCAAAAATTCAAAGTCGATTTCGCCGTTTTCATCAAGCGGCACGCGCACGCACTCGCAAAGCCCTTCGCGAAATGAAAGCTCGTTAGAATGATGTTCATAGGGGCTGATGATGACTAGGGGCAAGTTTTTAGGCTGAATTTTAGGGATAAATTTAGCCCTTAACTTTGGCGGGGCGTAAATTCCTAGCAATTCTTGAAATTTTTTTATCGCCGCTGATGAGCCAGCCCCGCAAGCAATAAGCGCGAATTCATCGCTTAAATTCAGGCTTTTTTTGATATAAGCCCTTGCATCTTCATAATGCTTTTGCGTGGCAAAGGAATTTAACGAGCTATCAGAATGCGTATTTGCATAGCTTAAAAGCACTTTTTTTATAGCTTTTTCCACGCTTTTAAGCCCTAGCGCACTTGCGGTAAAGTCAAAATACCGCACGCCCTTTTTTATGATAATGTCGCTTTTTAAATCATCAATTTGCATTTTCAAAGAAGCCTTGAAAGAAATTTTTGCTACAATTATACATAAAATTCAAAAACAAAGGAAAAATCATCACATTTAGCGAATTTGGCGCAAGCTATGTCTGCGATGACATAGAGCAGCTTTTTGACTTGTATAGCGTTTTTGACGGCTTTAAGGGCTTTGAGCCTTGTGCGGATTTAAGGCAAAGCATAAGGCAAAATTTACTCTTGCCTTATGATGAAATAGCGCAAAATTTGAGCTTTGACAAGGACACGAATTTCGCCCTTTATCTGCTTGCTAAAAACAACCGCAAACGCTACTCCATAAACCGCAAAATAGGACATTTCAAGGCGCAAAGTATCATCAACTCCTTGCTCAATGCTGGGATTTTAAGCCTTGAAAAGAGCAAAGAGCAAAAACCAAAGCTTTTAAAGGGACAAAAGCTCAAAAAGCACCTAAAAAACTACACTATACAAGATAAAATCCTTTTCAAAGACCATTTTACACGCTTTTTCTTTCGCTTTTTAAAGCCAAATGAAGCACTCATCAAAGCTGGCGAGTTTGATAAGGTTTTAGAGCTTATATTTAGTGAGTTTGAGCATTATCAAAGCCTGTGTTTTGAGCTTTTATCAAAAGAATTTTTGCAGAAAAAATTCGAGCTTGAAAGCGTGTCGAGTTTCTGGCACAGGGACATTGAAGTGGATTTATACTATAAAGATAGCGAATTTTGCCTTATGGGCGAAGTGAAATTCAAAAATCGCAAGATTTGCAAAAATATCTTTCATCTTTTGCAAAACAAGGCAAAAGCCCTTGACATAAAGCCAGACTTTTATATCATCTTTTCAAAAAGCGGTTTTTCAAACGAATTTGCGCGCAAAAAAGAACGGAATTTGCTTTTGTTTGATATAAATGACTGCAAAGAACTGATTTAAGGATTTAAAATGAACGATGAAAGCCTAAAAAACCTTGATTTTACCAACAAAGAAACGCTAGAAGCCCTGATAGAGCAAACTTATGTCATAGAAAACGAGTATAACGCCCTAAAAGAGAGCTTTGCGAGCTTGCAACAGATGATGAGCGAGATTGTCGAAGTGCTGCCAAATGCGCTGTGGGTGCTCAACAAGGACAAGAGCATACATTTGCAAAACCAGCTTGGCAAGGAAAATGGCGAGCTTTTGGGGGCGATTGATTTAAGCAAAGCGCACTATGAGCTTGAATTTAAGGGGCATTTTTTCGTGGTAAAAAACATTTCTTATGGCGATAAATTCATCATACAAGCCACTGACATAAGCGCTGAAAAGCGAAACGAACGGCTTGCGAGTATGGGAAGCGTGGCGGCGCACCTTGCCCACGAGATACGAAACCCCATAGGCTCTATATCACTGCTTGTATCGACTTTGTATGAGCGCAGCGAGCTGAAAAACAAGCACATAGTGCTGGAAATGCAAAAGGCGATTTCGCGTGTGGAGCGCATAGTAAATTCAACCCTGCTTTTCACAAAGGGCGTGCATATCAACGCCGCGCCCTTTAAGCTGTGCGAACTCAAAGACGAGTGCGAAGCTGTGGTGAATTCTTACAATTTCAACGCTAAAATCGACTTTGAATTTGACTTTTTGGATTTAGAGTTAAATGCGGACAAAGCCTTGCTGAGCCTTGTTTTGCAAAATCTCATCTACAACGGCATTGATGCCATCGAAGAAAAAGAAGCTGATTGTGGCAAGGTTTGCATAAAAACGAGCGTGGAAAATGCGAAAATTTGGGTAAAAGTGTATGATGATGGCAAGGAAATCGCCGATGAAAAGGCTGTTTTTGAAGCCTTTAAAACGACAAAGCTCAAAGGCAACGGGCTTGGACTGAGCTTGTCAAAAGAAATCATAAACGCGCACGGCGGCGAGCTGAATTTCAGCAAAGAACCAAAGTGCTTTTATTTTGCTTTGCCTTTGTCAAAGGCTTGTTAAAGGCGTGAAAAAGGCTTAACAAAGATTTAACAAAGGCGTGAAATGCTTAAATTTAGGGCGAATTTAGCTTTTTAGTTGTAAAAACTTTATTGTGTTAAATGTTTTAAAATGGCTTTTATTTGCCTTAAATGTTTACAAAGCCTAAATTTTCAGTATTTTAGCCTTTTCTTAAAGAAAAATAATTAAGCAAAATTTAAGATAAATTTTTAAAGCATTTTTAAATTTATTTACAAAAAAACGAAAAAATATCCTTTTAAATTTATCTACAAAAAACAAACAAAAAGCAAAAATTTGCCCTAAATTCCACTCACTCCACTTTGATAAAAAGCTCAAATTCATCTAAAAATTCACGCCCAAGCAAATTTTATCAGGGCTTTATGGTGTTTTTGCATACTTATCCACAGCGATATTTCGCAAAATCTTGTAAATTTTATCGCTTTCATCTTCGCTTAGATGAAAGCCAAATTTATCCTCCAACTCCCAAATACTATCTTCTAGCTTTGTTTCTACCTCGTTTTTGACTTCTATGCTATCAAACCATTGCGGTTTTTTGCAAAAACTCATATAAAGTTCATCGGCTTTTATGCTCAAATTTATGATGATTTTTTCAAATTCATTTTTTGCTAAATTTTTAAGCACGCCACCAAAAAGCTCGCACAGGTTATCATAAAAGGCGATTAGGCTGTCTTTTTGTGCGATTTCTTTGGGGTAGGATTCTTTTGCGTTTATGGTTTGTTGGAGCAGTTTTTCGTGCGTTTGCCTCGCTAAATTCAGCTTTTGCTCGTCATTTATGCGTTTGTTTTTGTAATCTTGCAAGATTTTCTCAATCTGCGCCGCCAAACTCTTATAAAAAGCGGGATTTGTCTCTACCTTTTCTTGTATCGCCGATGAAATGGCACTCAGCAAGCTGTCCGCCCTTGCTCTTAAATTCTCCACTCCAAGCAAATGCGACACCTGCTTTTCAAAGTCATCATCAAAGATATTTGGGATAGCCCCAAGCGTGTTTATCTCGTTTGCATTCACAAAGCTATCAAGCAGTTTTTGCATTTGCGCTTCAAATTCACCAAAATCACAAGCCTCGCAAAACCGCAACTGCACTTCCTTGCGCAGCTCGTTGTAAAATTTCAGCCTTGCTTTAAATTCGGCTATTTCACGCTCGCTTAACACCTCTTCTATACACTCGCTACCCAAAGACAGAGCAAATTTGTTTGAAAATTCACAAAGAATTTCCTTAAATTTAGCCCTTTTTTCAGTATCTTGCAAAAGCGTTATGTAGCTTTCTTTGTCATTTTTCTTTGCCCCAGCAAAAAGCTCATTTAAGCTCTCATAAGCATTTTTTGCCTCTTGTATCGCCTTTTTTATGTCGATGACAGCATTTGTTAAATCTTCTTCATCAAAGCCATTAAGCGGCGCATAATCATTCAAAGCCTTATCCAAATGCCCAAGCAAGCCACGATAATCAATGATAATCCCGCTATCTTTGCCCTCACAAAGCCGATTTACCCTTGCGATAGCTTGCAAGAGATTATGCTCTTTTAGGCTTTTGTCGATATACAGCACCTTTGCACGCGGTGCGTCAAAGCCTGTGAGCAGTTTATCGACCACGATGAGCAAATCCACTTCATCGCCGTTTATAAATTCATCTTTGATATGCTTGATATATCTTTCCTCATCGCTTGCGTATTGTGCGACCACAGCTTTCCACTTTTCTATGACATAGCTTTTTCTTTCACTCTCAAAGCCCTCTTGCTCGTTGCTTGAAATGATAGGTGCGGTTTTTAAATCCATACATTCTTTAAAAATTTCATAGTAGCGCATCGCCTCGTATTTGGAATTTGTCGCTAAAATCCCCTTAAATCCAAGCCCTTGCAAATTTTGCTTAAAATGCTCGCTTATGTCTAGCGCGATTAAAAACAAGCGATTTTCACTTGAAACGATTTTTTGAAATTTCGCCCATTTGCGCTTTAAATCCACCTTTTGCTCAGCTGTGAGCTTTCTTGCGATAGCGTCAAAACGCTTATCCAAAGCGTTTTTATCGCTTATGTTTTGATTTACAAACCTATTTTCATACCTTAATGGCACTATGGCTTTATCATTTATCGCTTGTTGTATGGTGTAGCGATGAATTTCCCCGCCAAATTTCGCAAAGCTGTTTTTCTCGCTTTTCATCAAAGGCGTGCCTGTAAAGCCTATGTAGCAAGCATTTGGCAAAGCCTTTTTCATCGCTCTGTGGAGTTCTCCGCTTTGCGTGCGGTGTGATTCATCAACAAGCACGAAAATGTCAGCATTTGTGTAAAAGCTATCATTTGCGCTTTTTTTCACGCCTTTGAGCCTTTCAAATTTATGCACGAGCGTGCTTATCACGCTTGCGCCACTTTTTAGCTTGTCAAGCAAATCCTTTGAGCTTTTTGCTTGGGCGACTTTGATTTGTGTGTTTTCAAAAGTGCCTTTGATTTGCTCGTCTAAATCTATCCTGTCGCTTACTACGATGATTTTA
>OQVS01002337.1_pt1 | contig 12210 bp, 12 predicted proteins | sample 1691601 | NCBI WGS metagenome assembly OQVS01 (sample SAMN03418268, study PRJEB22391) | human gut metagenome | biome: human-gut; feature: organic feature; material: feces | host: Homo sapiens | place: Tanzania | collected 2013-01 | reverse complement strand
GCATCTTTATTAAAATATATCAAGGATTTTTTGCAATTTTTTATTTTTGTAGGAGATGAACAACCTTCACCCCCTACTTTTCGTTCATTATTGTGCCCAATCAGCCCACTTTACATAAGCAATCGCCCTTCGTCGCCCTCCACTACTTGCAAAATTCGCACTTCTTTGCCGTCCTTGGCGTCAAGGTAGACCAAAAATTGCCACTCGCCAAGCTTTCCTGTCACTTCCCACACCAACATTTCACTCTTCCATTCGGTAGGAATGACCACCAGCTTTATATCTGTCACTTTCATATCCTTGTAGTCATAACTTTGCACCTGTTCTTTGGTGATTTCGGGAGTCAATTTTCCACGATTTTCGATATGATTGTAGCAATAATTGAGTGATTCGTACCCCACAACTTTGCCCGTCTGCAAGGATATTTTCAGCTTGACCATATCGGGATAAAACACCACGCCGTCCGAGCTGTAACACATATTGACATACAAGTTGCTGTCGCTTACGCTACTCCACACGGCTTGCATATTTTTCAAACCAATGTTGTTGCAATATTGACGAGCAATCTCCAATCCTTCTTCTTTGCCAAACTGCGGATCGGTCACCTGACTTTCTACGTCCCACATAGTCACCCAACCGCCTTCTTGTGCCAGCTGAATACTGCCTACCAGTCCGTCCGTTGTCGTGAACTTGTACAAAAAAGTGGTAAACTTGTTGTAGTTGTGCGCAACGAATTCTAGGTCTTTGATTTCGTACCCCACCAAAGCATTGACAACATAAGCCCGTGCATTGGTCGGATCTACCTTGTCGCCTTTTACCATAGTCGGTTCTTTGTCCACCAAGCTGTCCGAGAACGCTCCGTCATAGATGAGTGACGGATACTTGACTGAACCATTGTTGAATTCGAGCAAAATATCCGAAAATGACGTGTTGAACTTGTCGATACCTTGCACCAAATCGCCACCGCTTTTGACTTGTTCGCCTATGCTAGCAAGCGTCTTTGATAATTGGTACGTCATCTCGTACAACTTGCCTATCATCTCCACATCGTCGGTCGTAAGCTCTATGTCCTTGCCCAATTTTCTCATCAAAAACTTGCAAAAATCACCCGTTTGGTTGGTATATTTGATGAGCTCGGACATATTTTGATTGGTGGCGGACAACCTAGACAAATTGGTGACTGCCGATTGACTAGACAACACCACTTCGAGCAAAAGCTCTTGTCTAAGTCCGCTAGACGTAACTACACGAAGTTTGGATAGGTTGGTTTCCATCTGCAAATAGTCGCCCACCAAATCATAATAAGTGCCGTTGTACAAATTGTTGGCGTTGCGTAGCCAAACGCCGTTGTCCGCATTGTTCAGCCACAAAAACGCCGACAGCACCGCAATGGCGCATACTACCAAAATTGCCACCACTATCAGCACGATAGACAGCGATTTGTTCAAAATTATTCTTCCCTTTTCATCTCTCTCCAACATATTCCACCTACACTGCAAAATTGTGTTTGCCAATCGTCAACTTGATTTCTCTCGACCATATCCAACTGCTCGTCGCTGTCGACGGATTGAAATAGTACAAACAACCATTGGTCGGATCCCAACCATTCATAGCGTCACGCACTGCATTGTATGCCGATTGGTTGGGCTCGAGATTGATTTGTCCGTCCGCCACAGCCGTAAAAGCATAAGGCTGATAAATCACGCCCGCAATCGTGTTGGGAAAACTACTGCTACGCACTCTGTTGAGCACGACAGCTGCCACCGCAACTTGCCCCGTATAAGGCTCGCCTCTTGACTCGGCATAGACGCATTTTGCCAACAAATACACGTCTTGAGAATTGTAGCTACTGCCATTTGATGAAGAATTTTGGAGCGAGATACCCATTTTTTGAGCCGTTTTGTCTCCCACAATTCCATCTACATTCAGTCCATTTACCTTTTGGAATTTTCGCACAGCTTTGGTTGTGCCACTGCCATAAATTCCGTCAATTTCTCCGTCATAATATCCCCAATTTTTGAGTTTTTCTTGGATAAGTTTGACCTTATTACCGCTGTTGCCTTGTTGCAATTTTACACAATCTTGGCTTTGTCCGCTGTCGCTCATTCCCAAGAAAACAGCCGTCATCGTCACCACCACAACCAGCAAAATTACGCTGACAATTTGCATAACAACCACTTGATTTTTCATCATTTCAACCACCTTTTAATTTTTTCACATATCTCTACTACCAAAGATTTGTACTTTATATCTTTGCCGTCTTTTTGTCCCACAAAACATAGCGGCGGAAAAACTACGCACCACCAGTTGTCGCCACTTCCACTGCCAAGCTCGATGATAAGCGCGTCGTACACACCGCTCTCAAGCGTCAACTCGCCATAATGTCTGGTCGGAAAATCTTCTTGGCACAATCTCGCTCTACTGCGATAAGTGACGCCTTGCGCTTGCAAACTTTTGTCTGCGACAGCCTCCAAATACGACAAGTTGTCTTGAACAATTTTCATTGCTTGGGCTTTGGTTTGCACTCCGTCTAGCAACGGCGTCAAAGCTGTGACAACGCTGTCTTTGACTTTGTATTTGATATTTTGGTCAACGTCCAAATTGCTGTTGGCACGAATATGTATGCGCAAATAGTCCGCTGTTTGTATTTGATTGGAACACGTGCACCCCACACTTGAAAGCACGACGAAAATTAGCACAAAAGTTATCAACAATCTTTTCATAATTCACCTCGAATTGATTGTTGCCAACTCTATCTCAATTATAACTTGGCATAAAAAAATATGCCCCGAAAGGCATATTCTATTTTTGTAAAAACAAATACTTTTTTGTCGAAAAATGTGATATGTATCGACTTATTCGACTATTTCGATACCGCTGTCCACCGTGTGCAACGCCTTGGCGCACAGATAAGCTCCAAAGTTGAGCTCGCACCACTTGGCTTGACTTTCGCTGTCAAAGATACCCACCACAGCACTGCCACTGCCCGTCAAAAATACTCTGTCGGTATAGGTATAAATATCTTTCATAGTGGTCTTGATAAATGGACTGAGCGCAATAGCCGACTCTTGCAAACAGTTGAAAAAGCCTCTACCATTTTTGCGAATGTTGTCCAGTGCGGTGTCAATGTCGCCTTTTTTGGTCATAAGTTCGTCATACTTGTGATATACCATAGCGGTAGACTCCCCGACTTCGGCTTGCGCCACGACGAGATTCATAGGTCGCAACGTGATAGGCTGGACAATCTCGCCCTTGCCTTTGACTCTTGCAAAACCGCCGTACATCATATACACAACGTCACTTCCTACCGCAATAGCAAGTGGCTCCAATTCTTTGAGCGGAATGCCGAACAACTTGCTAGCGCCTACGAAAACTCCGCTCGCATCGGCTGATGAGCCACCAAGTCCCGCCCCCTTTGGAATGCCTTTGATTATGTCGACTTTCATACGAATGCCATACCTAAATGTAAGCAATTCCAATGCTTTGACTGCGGTATTCCATTGTCCGTCCATCTTGCAACCATATTGTCCTTGGCTCTTGTCGTCTTGGATATATGGATATTCTCGTCCGACAATTTGACCATCCATAGTGACTATGTTTTGGTCGGATTTCTCCATAGTGAGAGTATCGAAGAGATTGACAGACGCCATAATCATATCAAGCTCGTGGTATCCGTCTGCATACTTGCCAACAATGTCGAGGGCAAGATTTACCTTTGCGTGTACTTTTAGTTTTATCTTATCCATACCCTAATTCTAGCACACATTCTTCTCTCTGTAAATAACCAATTTTTCCCCGCCGTCCAAATTCTCTGTGATATGTGGATTTTGTCGCAAAATCTCCTTTTCACTCATACAAAGTGCCTTGGCAATATCCCATAGACTTTCGCCCTCTCGCACAACATAAACGGTGATTGCACAAGTTGGCGCACATCTCTCTTCGCCTATCTCAACCGCCGAGATACCAGTGCAAGTTTGGCTCTTTCGCTTGCAAAGCTTTATACAAATATCCGCCTCGACTTCTATCTCTCTGTCCCGCTTGATTTTGGTCGCCATATCCGACACGCTCACACTGCTAGACAACATTGTCGCCTTGTCAATCGCACACCCGATTTCACTTGAAAATGGAATATCTATTTGAACGCATTGGGTATTTTGCTTTTCGTCCTGATAGATTACGCCTGCCACCAGCAAACCGTTTATTCCACAACTCTCTTGCTTGCACACAATGTCCGCAACGCCTGCATAAAGTGGCACAACTGCCAAAACTTGCTTGATGTCTTCCTTGGATTGATCAATCGTCATACTGCCAACTATTTGCACGACGTTTTGACAACCGCCGTCCGATAGGTTGAAATCGACTTTTTCGCGAGTTAGCTCGACTTGATGACTTGGACAAAATAGGTCTGTCACAATCTCTTGTTTTGTTTGGGCGAACATAGCTCCCCCAACGCTCACCAGCACTTCGCACCGCAAAACGCTCGCTCCCTCGTCGCCTTGAATAACTAACTTGCTTGTTTTGACTGCGCATGTCGGGCACAACACAATGTCGTCTTGCTCTGCTCGCCACTCGTGTTCGAATGGAATACTCAGCCGTTTTTGACAAACTTCCCCGTCGCTTTGATAGACTATCACACTGCTCACACTGCCCACAGCTCTCAAAATATTGTCGCTCTCGCTGACGGCGTCGATGATTGCTTGATTGTCAAAATACAAGATTTTGTCCACCCTAACTCCGCTATCATACTCGTGCGCAACTTCGATTTGTTCGTCTACATAACCCAAAAACTTTTGAATGGTCATATCTTGGGTCTTGACAAGTGCGCCCTCAGTTTCTACCAACAAGTCAACTTCTCGGCTCTCTACAACCACAGGTTGGAGCTCTATCACCACTTGGATTTTGATATGTTCGTCATCAATCTCCCAGTCGTTGTCCACCACATATCCGCTGACTTGGACAGGCATTTGGTCGACCACGCTCTCGTCGACAATGTCTTCGACAAAGTCGGATATATAGTCAAAGCTCTCAGGTCTGTTCTCCCCGTCTAAATACATTACCTTGATATTTACCTGTCCACTCGTCTTGATTTGCCTTGGCAAGGCTTGTGCTTTGGTGATACCAACGTCTGTGGTCAAAAAGCAAACCGACTTTACACCGCCCTTGGACGAAGTGTCCATATTGCATTGGATTACTATTTGTTTAGCTGTCAGCTCTCTTTCGCTGTCCGTTGTTATTGTTTGAAAATTTGTGTTGATTGGCATATCGTTCTCCTTCATTGTTTTCAACACAATATATTCGACAGCTATCTAGATTATGACTTGTGCGGTTTGCCAAATATTCGGACGTTGCGGGTAACAATATCGTTGTATGAAAAAGATAATATCTCCCCGCCACCATTTGGCAATACTGTAAAAATCGACGGGTATATACTTTCTATTTTGCCGTCGAAATTTTCTAGCTTGTTGCGTCCTTTGTTGATGACGAATCCCAGCTCCACACCTTGAAGTGATGATACCTTTTGTTTGATAATGTCCATATTTTTCTTGATTTGTCGCATCATATCCCCCATTGGATTATGTTACAAATTGATTTTTTTATTCTTTTCTATGATTATTTTTTCCAAAAATAGTCTAATGAATAAACAAAAAAAATGTAAAAACTCGATACATATCAATATTTTGTACAGAAAATATAAAAACAAAAAGCTTAGCCGTCACACTCTTAACTTGCACAACTTGCCGTGACGCTATCATTTTCAACTCACTTGCGACAAGCCAATCAGCTCGCGATAGTTTGCAAATCTCAACAAAAAAAGCTCTCTTGCGAGAGCCTTTGATCAGGTTTTGTTGGACAGCTTGAATACGTCCTTTTGCTTGCCTATTATAAGTATATGGTCGTCTTCTTCAAAGACATATTCCGCCGTAGGTATAGCGATGGAATTGCCCTTCTTGATTGCCATAATGTTGACGCCGTATTCTCTGCGGATATTGAGTGATTTTAGGCTTGATCCTACCCAACCTTTGACAACCGCTACTTCATAGATAGCATATTCGTTGGTGAGTTCGACATAGTCAAAAATATTCTTTGCATTGTGACGGATAGCAAGTTTTTCTGCCATATCGTGCTCTGGATATACGACTTCGTCCGCTCCATTACGCTCCAAAAATTTTGCTTGCATATCTCTGTCTGCTTTGGAAACAACGTATTTTGCGCCCAACTCTTTGAGCAAAGAAGTAATTTCTAGCGATGCTTGGAAGTTGTCGCCGATTGCCACGAAACAAATATCAAAGTTGTTGACGCCAAGTCCACGCACAACTGCCTCGTTGGTACAATCTCCTATCATAGCATTGACAAATTCTGGCGACAATTCGTTGATGATTTTTTCTTCCTTGTCCACAATCATAACGTCATTGCCAAGTTCACTCATTTTGTAAGCCAAGTGCTTGCCAAATCTTCCCATACCAATAATCAAAATAGATTTCATATCTCTCTCCTTATCCAATCAATATTTTTTCAATAGGGCGTTTAAGCGGTGGATTTTCTCGCTTTTCCATAAATGCCGTGAGCAAAGTGAGTGCCCCCAAACGTCCCATAAACATCAATATTATCAACACAAACTTGCTGAAAACTGAAAGTTTGGTTGTAATTCCCATCGTCATTCCGACCGTGCCGAGTGCGGATACCACCTCGAAAACTATGCTGTGCATATCCAGTCCTTTCTCTACCACTGAGATGGCAAATACTGCCGACAAACTCAGTATAAAGTAGAACGCCACAATCGCATTGGCTTGGCGAACGAGCTTGTTGTCCAATCTGCGTTTGCCTATCTCGATGTCTTCTTTGTTGCGCACAGTCACGTACACGCCCATCAGCATTACTACAATGGTAGTTGTCTTAATACCGCCCGCCGTAGAACCAGGACTGCCACCAATGAGCATAAGCACAACCGCCATAAGATAACTGCCCTCGGACATTGAGGTTAGGTCAACCGTATTGAAACCTGCCGTGCGATATGACACCGTTTGGAAGGCGGACGCCATCAAAGCCTCACCCCAATTCATAGTCGCGAATGCCCTATTTTTCTCGATAGCAAAAGTGATGATAGTAGGTAAAACAACGAGCACAACCGTCGTGATAACCGCAACACGAGTATGCAAGCTTGTTTGTCTGAGATTTCCCCTTTTGTCCCAAATGTCGCTCCACACGATAAAGCCAAGTCCACCCACGAATATGAGCGCCATAATTGTCAAATTGACTACCACGTCATTGCTAAAAGCCGTCAACGAGCCGAATGGTCCATACTTGCCCATGAGGTCAAAACCCGCATTACAAAACGCTGATATTGCGTGGAAAATGGCATTGTACAAGCCCTTCCAAAAGCCCATAATTGGCGCAAAACGAATGAGTAGCAACAACGTACCTACCCCTTCAAAAATAGTCGTACCTACAATAATGCGTTTGATGAGCAAAATTACGCCCGAAAATCTGACTGTGCCTGCCGCTCTCATCAAAATCGTGCGCTCGAACAAGCCAATTTGTCTTTTCATAAACATTGCCACCAAGGTGATGATGGTCATAAAGCCTATTCCGCCAATTTGGATAAGCCCCAAGATGACCAACTGACCAAAAAGCGACCAATAAGAATATGTGTCCACCACGATAAGTCCCGTCACACAAGTTGCGCTGGTTGCGGTAAATAGCGACGAGATATATGGTGTCCATACCCTAGCTTTGGACGCTATCGGCAATGACAGCAGAAAACTTCCAAGCAAAATAACCAGCAAATATCCAAGCACAATAATTTGGGTACTTGTAAACCTAAATTTTTGCTTGAATTTGTGATATTTCGACTCGACAGCCGTCTGCACATTTTCTATATTTTTTTCCATAACTCAACTATTATATCATATTTTTTGCAAAAATACAAAAAATTATATAATTTTATCCATATTAGTCAAAATACAAGTCGGTTGATAGGTATCTATCTCCACCATCTGGAGCAAGCGCAACAATGATTTTGCCCTTGTTCTCTGCCCGCATTGCGAGCACGCTGGCAGCATAAATGCTAGCGCCCGAGCTTATTCCCACGAGCACGCCCATGCTGTGAGCAATGGTTTTTGCCGTGCTGAAAGCCTCTTCGTTGGTGACTGTCATCACTTTATCCACCACCGACGAGTCATAATTTTTTGGCACAAAGTTTGCTCCAATGCCTTGAATTTTGTGAGCGCCTGCCCTACCTTGGGATATGAGAGGCGAACTCGCTGGCTCTACTGCCACAATTTGGATATTTGGATTTTGGGATTTTAGATATTTGCCCACACCGCTTATACTTCCGCCAGTGCCCACGCCAGCCACGAAAATATCAACCTTGCCGTCCGTGTCACGATAAATCTCAGGACCTGTTGTTCGGATATGCGAGAGCGGATTGTTCGGATTGTCGAATTGTCCCGCAACGATAGCGTTCGGAATTTCGCCAGCAAGTTTGTTCGCCATATCCACCGCACCTTGCATGCCAAGGCTTGCATCGGACAGCACAATTTCTGCGCCATAAGCTTTGATAAATCTTTGGCGCTCTACGCTCATACTGCTTGGCATAACCATAATAGATTTCAGTCCCATAGCCGCCGCAACCATAGCAATTCCGATACCAGTATTGCCTGACGTTGGCTCGATAATTGTCGAACACGTATCGAGTTTTCCCGCTTTTATGCCCTCGTTGATAATATAATAAGCTGCTCTATCTTTGCTACTTCCAGCTGGATTAAAACTCTCCAATTTGGCAAGCAAAGTTGCGCCTTCTCGACCTACTTTTTGTTGGTAAACCGCCATATCAAGTAGCGGTGTATTGCCTATCATTTCTACAACTGATTTTTTGATATTCATATTGACTCCTTAGGTAGTATACCTTTTTTATTATACAACTTTTTTACATTATATACAAGACAAAAAATGTATAAAGTGTTGCCTAAACTGCCCGATAATTATATAATGATAGTATGACAAGGCGTTATCAACTGGAAATCGAAAACAAGCACAAGGGCAAAAATAAGCTCCGCAAAGTGTTGGAAGTCACTTTTATTGTGATTCTGATGCTTGCTGTTTCTATGTTTTCTATCGCTTACAGCTTGTATGGCAACGCTATGTTCAGCAAGGAATTTATCAAGGACTTCAAAGCCCAACGCTATGCTTACGACAACCAAAGTCTAGAACATGACCAAATTGTTTTCTTCGGTGATTCGATTACCGAAATGTATTTGCTGGGCGAGCATTTTCCGAATGTTACAATTTACAACCGTGGCATTGGGGGAGATATTACTTCCAATATGCTCACAAGGCTCGACAGCAACGTACTCAAACTCAAACCTCGCAAAATCTTTTTCCTTGGCGGTTGCAACGACTTGCGCCGTGGCATTAGCCCAATCGACATTGCATCCAATATCAACAAAATCATTGACAAAATCCAAGAAAAACTGCCCGACACTGAAATAATTGTCCAATCAGTTTATCCAATCAACCGCTCTGTCAAACTCGCAGGGCGTGACCTTATCGCCGCTTTCAACGACGATGAAGTGATTGTCCTCAACAACTATATTCGCCAAGTTTGCGAAACCCAAAAAGTCAACTTCGTGGACACCTACTCTCACCTCGTGGACGACAACAAACAACTCCAACCCCAATACACTTTCGACGGCTTGCACATGACCGACCAAGCCTATGAACTCATCTCTACCCTTCTAAGTCCGTATGTGTATGAGTAAATGATAAATTACAATAGATTAAAAATCTATAATATGCTTGGTAGCAAAACTTTAGTAGCTTTGTTTGAAAAATATTATATACTTAGTTTGACAATTCACTTCACAAAGAGCGGTACGCACGTTAGCGAGTACTTTCCCGCAAATCATTAATATTTTTTATCTTTCCGAAACCAAATAAAGCCGTTATAAACAGCTATTACAATTTCCGGCATCATTATAAATATTATAAATGCACTAATACCTTGTTGTTGTACGGAACCATATTGATTGAAAAGATCAGACTGAACTGTTATGACGAGCAAAGATGCTGTTAAAAGCAGAATCCATGATAATATCACACACACTAAACCAATCATATAAATCTTTTTTATATTCGTAAGAATTAGTCCTATACTTTGCAAGAAAACAATAAAGATAATTATCCATATATTTGCTTGTAAGGTATAGTTAAAGCTGTTGATATGTATTGTAGAGTGCGATAAAGCCATAAATATAGATACGTTGCAAACACTTTTTGTTATACCATCATTTAATTCTACTTTCATTGAAAAAATTGGGCAAAAAACTAAAAGAACAAATGCCGACAAAAGCAGAATACCTATAATACTATTTTTACTTATTTTTTTCATAATCACCTGTATAGCGATAATGGAGTTGCCCTATAATCTATATGTTGCTTTTTGTCAAAAGAAATTCCAACAGGTCCGATGCTAATAGACAAATATTCTCATCTTCTCAAATTATATTGTCTATCCTATCAATATAGTGATTAGCAATGGCTAACTTGAAATAATTATAGCAAATCTAAACAAATCCGTCAAGTGGTTAATTCGGATTTTGATAAACTCCGCCCTTTTACGCTAAATAATATAAGCCACTTAACATATATTTTAATTTATACTCTATATAATACTGATATATTGACCATATTCGTTTTTTGACAATAGTTACTGAACAAACTATGTAGAATCGCAATATCCTAAATATAGTTAATTCTGCCTCTTAAATTTGTGCTTTTCTTTACGCTCTTTTCAAATCCCTCTTTATGTTTCTTGTCATAACAAAACGGACTGCATATAATAGTTTATAACAGTCCATTTTCATTGGTGGAGCGGCAACACTTGTATATACAAGCGCTCGCCTAAGACTAAATTGAGATTTTTGAAGTGACTACACCATCAAAGTAATTATTAGACAATAAAACCTATTGATTAAATATTGGTTGAAACATTGAAAATAAAATAATTGACTAACAGCAATAATTATGATTTACTTTCAATAGTGGAACTGATTTGTCCACGGAAAAATAGTTAGTCAGATAATATAGGAGATTATGTTTGACGAGGAAAGGCGAAAAATCGGATAAATATAAAGTCATTAAAATAGGCGGTAGAATAAACATTCTATCGCCTTAATTCGTGTTTGTTGAGCTATTTTATAAAGTTGCCGTACCCATCTCTTTTCTGCGCCAAATAGTGAACTGAACGCTTTATTTCATACTGCTTTGTGTGGCAAACAATACCTGCAACGCCTTTTAGACAAAAATAAAGGAACCGTGTGTTCAAATGCGATTCCTTGTGGCGGAGCGTCCTCCCCGTTATGAGCGCGCAATACACCTCCACCGACGTCCTGTTTTACGAGGCGGAAAAAGTTGCCATAAACAATATGCCGGAGTTGAAAGCAGGCGACGCAATCGTCATCACCGCAGGCATAGCAGGAGAAAAATCAGGCAACACCAACACGATAAAAATGGTAACCGTCTCGCGCTGACCCCCTGCACTTTTTAATGATTGCACGGCATTGCCGTGCGCAATTCATAATTGCGCAAAAAACCCTTTTGTGAAGCATCAAAAAACCAGACGTTATTGTCGGGTTTTTATGACAGAGCGTTAGTAACGTAAAACGAATAATTATCAAACATTACCTTATATAATAACATTTTCTTGTATTAAAAGTATCGCTCTAAGTAATGCATATTCTCTGTCATTAGACATCTTAATCTGTCCTAATTCCCACTGCTTTGCTCGAAAATAAGACCTTGCACGCAATGTTAATTTAGTAAGTTTACAATAATTCTCATCCTTTGAATATATATTCCCATTGCTTACATAATTAGAGCCATAACAAGTAGGACAAGCATTTGCAATTGAACATTTTTGACATTTTTCATCAAGTTTTTGTATTGGTATTTGCTCATCAAAAGTAATCGAACCTAACTCACGAGCGCGTTCCTTACCTGCCGATATCGGCATGAAAAATTGACATGGATAACATTTACCATCTGTATCATACGTATGCATATGCGTTCCTGTACCACACCATTTTCGTATGGTTTTATAATCACTTTGATACCCTAGCTGGTCAAAATTAATTCCTAAAATTGAACAAGGCTCTATATTAGGATGAATTAAATAATATTCAATAATTTTGTTAAGTTCCCTATCTAATAAATAAA
>OQVS01002330.1_pt1 | contig 12229 bp, 21 predicted proteins | sample 1691601 | NCBI WGS metagenome assembly OQVS01 (sample SAMN03418268, study PRJEB22391) | human gut metagenome | biome: human-gut; feature: organic feature; material: feces | host: Homo sapiens | place: Tanzania | collected 2013-01 | reverse complement strand
GGAAGCTTTGAGGATGCGGCGCGTGCAAACCTTCGTCTGCGCACAGCGGAGCGCGTGCAAATCATAGTCGCGGAATTTACCGCGCGCAGCTACGAGGAGCTGTTCCAAGGGACGCTTGCCGCACCTTGGGAGGAATTTATCGGGCGCAAGGATGCGTTCCCGGTAAAGGGCAGAACGGTAAAAAGTCAGCTTTACAGTATGTCGGATTGCCAGTCGATTATAAAAAAGGCGGTCGCAAAGGCTCTCCCCGTTGAAAGAGAGATGACGTTACGTTGATTTTTTTGTGGTATTAAAATTATAGCCTAACGGAATAACTTTGTCAACGGGAAAAGCCAAATTTAGTAATTTTTCTTCGAAAAAGTAGAGAAATTACAGTTATTATAACATATTTAAGGAGGTGTCGAATGTCGATAGGCGAGAAGATACGCGAAAAACGAAGAACGGCGAAGTGTAGTCAATGCGAATTAGCGAAAAAAATTGGCGTTGCGCAACCGACCGTTTGCAATTACGAGCGCGATTTAAGGACTCCGAGGATGCAGACTATTAAAAAGATAGCAAAAGTTTTAGACACAAGCGTTGACTACCTTGTCAACGATAAGTAATTAAATATTTTATGGGAGATACGAATTATGCAAGACTCAATTAAACAGGACGAGAACGTAGTAAGAACCTACGCTCAAAGGGAACAGATATTCGCAAAAGAATATTTGGACGTAAACGATTTTATGCGCCTTTTCGGTATCGGCTTGCCGTCGGCTTACAAACTTATGAGAGACGTTAAGCGTAGCACGGACAGGCTGAAAATATCGGGCAGAGTACATATACAAGATTACTTCGAGTATTTTGACATACCCGACACGAGCCGTTACGTTCAACCGAAAGAGGTGAAGTCTGATGATTAAGAAAAAGAATTATTGGAACGAAGGCGTAAAAAATACTCTTAACTACAATCCGAGAAATCATAAAGGGCTTATGACGAAAGATTTGCGCGGAAAAATCCGAAATCAATGCGAACTCGAAATGTGCCTTGTCTGCAATAAGAAGTGCAACGGCAATATGTGCGCAGAACTCAAAGAGCGTTGCAGGCAGGCGATAGCCCTTGAAAGCAATAAAAGAGTAAAAATGCAGGCGGTGAAAGCAAATGCGTTATAAGGTAGGAAATCAGGTTCGGGTATTACCCATAGTAGATATGCCCGAATTTAGCGAAGCAAAAATAGGAAGACTTGCTTTTATCGACGATATGCGGAAGTACTGCAATCGGATAGTAAGCATAACGAAAGTGAGAGAAGATGACGGCGTTTATCAGATAGCCGAAGACGGCGGAACGTTTATGTGGACTGACGATATGTTTGACTGCAAACTCAAACCCACCGCAAAACGCATAAAATCGCCGCAGGAACGGTTTTTAGAAACTTCTTACGCCGAGTGTAAGGCAGATATGGAAAAATGGCGAGAAAGGGCAATTAACGCCGAAAGATTACTATCCGCGCTTGCCGCTTACGCTCCAAAAGCCGAAGAAAGGCTTAAAACTAAAAAATTAACGAGGTAATCAATATGCAAAAAGTTTATGCAATGGGTAATTTAACGCGCGACCCCGAAACGAGCGAAACGTCAAACGGAACAGCCTACTGTCGTTTTACGATAGCGGTAAGCAGACCCGTCGATAAGAACGGCAACAAGGGCGCAGACTTCTTTAATTGTCTTGCGTGGAGAAACACAGCGACCGCTTGCGGTAGATACCTTAAAAAGGGTAGCAAACTCGCGGTATGGGGAAAGTTCCAAAGCAACAACTACGAAGACAAAGACGGTAACAAACGTCAAAGGTGGGATTTAGTCGTAGACGAAGTAGAGTTCTTATCTTACGGCGACCAGAACGGAAACAATAATTCCGAATATCCGCAAGAGCCTGCTTATACGACAAAGGCTAAAAACGGTACGCAGGTTACTATGTACCCGGCAGAAGAAGACGACAATTTACCGTTTTAACGGGGGAAATATGAAAGAGTGGACAGCAGAACAACGCGACATTATCAATCAAATCGACAATGACGAATTTACTGAATCTGAACTTGATTTCTTGATTTTCTTTATGAGAGATTTGATTTTAAGTCGTTGAAAGGATAATAGCAATGAGAATTTGTGTTATTTGCGGAAAAAAAATAATTGACAAGGACATAAAAATTTTGGGTTATTCACAAGGTATGGCTGGCGTTGATTTGGGTGATGTTTGCAATGAATGTATTAGACATATTCAACAATGCAAATATTTTATTCCTGTCAAGGAAGAAACACCTATTGGCAAAGAAAATATAGAGGTTGAAGATAATGGCTGAACGAAGAATGTTTACACAAAAGATAACCGAAAGTGATGCCTTTCTTGAATTGCCGTTATCTTCTCAATGTCTTTATTTTCACTTATGTATGAACGCCGACGATGACGGGTTTGTAAATAATCCTAAAAGGCTTATAAAAATGCTCGGCAATACAGAAGACGATATGAGACTGTTGCTTGCAAAACGGTTTTTAATCGCTTTTGAAAGCGGCGTTATCGTAGTTAAACATTGGCGGATGCATAATCTTTTAAGAAAAGACCGCTATAAAGAAACCGAATATAAAGACGAAAAAAAGAGACTTTTTCTTAAAGATAACAATACCTACACGTTAGATTCGGAACAGGGTAAAAGCCTTATTGAAAGCGACGAAAAATCACTCAAAAATGAGGTGGCAACCGTCTGGCAACCAAATGGCAACCGTCTGGCACCACAGGATAGTATAGTTAAGTATAAAGAAGAAAGAAAGGAAGAAAGTAAAGATAATATATATATCAATCATGCGCGTGAAGAGGAAACCTACGAGAGCATTATGAACGATTTCGAGGTTGAGCAAAGCGTAAGACCTATGATATGGAACTTTATCAAGCACTGCCAACTTAACGGACGAACTCTTACTAACGACAAACTTTCTAACATTCTCTTTGAAATGGATAAGCAAAGGCTTGATGCGGACGAAAAAATAAAAGCACTTCAAACGGCAATAAACGGCGGGTATTTCGATATTAAACGAATTTGATTGAAAGGGGAGTACGAAAATGCTGACGGCAAAACAAATGCTGAATAAAGAATACGACGAAGCAACGCGCCAACGGCTTATAAAAGCGGCGAAATTACTTCAAACGGGAACTCCGCATAAAGGAGTGCAGAAAGAAGAAATCGCCGAAACGGTAGGGCTGTCGGGCGAGCGAGAAGCAAGGGCTTACGTTTCCGCGCTTAAAAAGAGATTTCCGATAATCTCGCACAACGGATATAAAGGGTTTCGGATAGCGAAAACTTCGGATGACGTTCCCGACAACGAACGAACTTTTTTCGAAGTGCTTTCGAGAGTTGAGGAGATGCTTTACGGAATACTTCCTAATCTTGATTTCGAGAAGAAAAACGGCATATCTTACGCGCCGTTAGAAAAGGCTATAACCGCTTTCTTGCAAGCGTTAGACGAGCCGAAGAACGCGCAATTATTTATCGGGTAAAAGTTTTATGGGATATATCGAATGGAAAAACAGAGAAGAATGGCTTAAAGCGAGAAGGAAAACGCTTGGCGCGAGCGAAGTTGCAAGCGCAATCGGAATGGGGTTTAATTCGCCGATAGTTGTGTGGGAAGAAAAGGTAGGTAGGCGAGAACCGAAAGACCTTTCGACCAACGAGAGAGTGCAGTACGGCGTACAAGCCGAAGAGCATATTAGAGCGTTGTTTGAACTCCAATGCAAAGGCAAATATTCGGTTGAGTATCACGCTTTCAGAGTTTACCACCACGCAAAGTATTCGTTCCTGACGGCAACGCTTGACGGCGAACTGATAAGGTTCGACGATAAGGCTCACGGTATATGGGAATGTAAAACGGCGTGGATAATGAGTAAATCCGATTTGGAACGGTGGGATAATAACTCAATCCCGCAACACTACTTTATTCAAATATGCGACCAACTTGCGGTAACGAAATTTGATTTCGTTGTTCTGACGGCACAGTTGATATTCCCGGACGGGAAATCCGAAATTCGTCATTACACGATTGAGCGTAATGAAGTCGAAAGCGAAATCGAATACATAACGCAAAAAGCGGTTGAGTTTTGGAAGTTTGTCAAAACGAACAAGCGACCGCCGCAGACGTTGACACTTTGAGGGAAGAACAATGCAGATAAGTATGTTTGACGGCGATAAGCCTTTCAAGGTTGATAAACCGTTGAGATTGATAACTCTTTTTTCGGGGTACGACAGTCAGGCGTTGGCTCTTAAATATCTCGGCGTGCCTTTCGAGCATTACAAAACGTGCGAATGGGCGATTCCGTCGATACAGGCGTTAAAAGACCTGCACTTCGAGAACGACGACACCGATTATTCGGTCGGAATGAATAAAGCCGAACTCGTAGAAACTTTATATACGGCGGGCGTGAGTGCCGATTACAACGTGCCGCTCACGAAAGAACAATTGCAAAGATACGGCGAAAACAAATTGCGGACGATTTACAATAATATCCGCGCTTGCCACAATCTCGTTTCGATATGCAATGCAAAAGGCGAAGACTTGGGAATTAAAGAAACGAACAAATATTGTTACTTACTTACGTATAGTTTTCCGTGTTTAACAGCCGATAGTTTAATTTTAACAAAAGACGGGTACAAACCGATTGTTGACATAAAAGTGGGCGATTATGTTTTAACAAAGTCGAACACTTGGCAGAAAGTTGCGAAGAAATTTTCAAATGGTATACATAAAACCTTTTACGTTCAAGGAATGAATTTTGAAAATATTCACTGCACTGCCAACCATAAATTTTATGTCAGGTCAAAATTTTATAAAGGACACAAAAAAATTCGTTCATTTACCGAACCCGCTTTCAAGGAAGTGAAAGATATAACGCGTAACGATTATTTCGGCGTTCCTGTTATTCAAATCGAAAAGTTTTTTTATACAAACGATTTAGATTTTTGGTATATGATAGGCTATTACTTGGGCGACGGGTGGTTGAGTAAAAACGGAACAGATATATGCTTGGCTTGTAACGATAAAAAATTTGAAAAATTACAATCGCGACTTCTGAAAGAAAAATGGAATTGGACTTGCTATTTTTCTTCAACGTGTGGACGATTTAGGTTTTCAAATAAAAACATATACAAGTTCATTAAGAAGTATATCGGAACGGGTTGTAATAAAAAGAATATTAGTGCCGATATTTTGAATTTGCCTAAACAGCAACTTCAAGCATTGTTTGAAGGGTATTTAGACAGCGACGGTTGTGTAATCAATGGTAAAATGCAATTTTCTACGGTTAATAGGCAAATGGCGTATGGGTTTTCAGCGATAATAAATAAACTTTACCATAGGGCGGTAAGTTTTAATAGAACCAAAGTAAAACCACAAAAAGTAATACAGGGTAGAATTGTCAACCAAAGAGAGTGGTATTTATTGAGGTTTAACCCTAAAAACTCGAAACAGGACAAGGCTTTTTATGAAAATGGGTATATATGGTATCCGTTTAATAAAATCGAACAAGGCGACGACGAGTTTGTTTTCAATATGGAAATAGAAAACGACCATAGTTATATCGTTCAATCTTGTATCTCGAAAAATTGTCAGGACTTATCCGCCGCCGGGTTAGGCAAAGGTATGGAACGCGGGAGCGGCACTCGAAGCGGTATGCTTTGGGAAGTCGAAAGGCTTTTGAAAGAAACGAAAGAACTTCCGCAAGTGCTTTTAATGGAAAACGTAAAACAGGTAATCGGGCAAAAGAACATTAAAGCGTTCGCCGAGTGGGTAGCGTTTTTAGACGAACTTGGTTATCACTCGAAATGGCAGGTAATAAATGCGACGGACTTTTCAATTCCGCAAAACCGCGAGCGTTGCTTTATGGTAAGCGTACTCGGCAATCACTATTACGAATTTCCGAAAACAATCGGCAACAAGTTAAAACTAAAAGACTTACTCGAAAAGTCCGTCGCCGAGCAGTACTACATAAGCGAAAAAATTGTTGAGACCTATTACAAGAGAAACATTCTCAACGAGGAAAAGGGAAACGGTTTCAGGTTTGAGCCTACCGAGGGGGAAAACGTTGCCAACTCGGTGCTTACAAGAAACGGCAGTCGCCCTTGCGATAATTACATTATTCAACGTTCTCACGGGTTCAATAAAGGCGGTAAGAAAAACGACTGCCCGGCAATAACGACGAGTGCATTTGAGCAAAATAATATGATTGTAGAGGTAAACCGTGAAGAATGAAACAAAAGGCTGTATTGTCATCGGACGGCTTGGCGGTAAATTCGAGCATACTCTTGACCTTACAAGACGAGTTTATGACGTTAATGCGGTTGCGCCGACTATAACGACGTGCGGGGGGGTAATACAGAACCTAAAATTATGGAAGAAAAAGATTATCGTTTTTACAATCAGGCGTGGGAGACTATAAAAAATCACGACTGTAAAGCGGGCGACATAGTAGACGCTTTTAACAAAAAAGTCAACGATAGTGGCATATCCCCGACGATTACTACGCGCCCGGAAGGTTTCAAAACCGCAATATTGTTAGTTGACGAACCGCAACAAGACAAAGAGATTATCGTCTTTGACGATTATAACGGTTGCGTAAAAGCCGACCAAAGTTCCGTCGGAACTTTGACACGGAATTGCGGGAACGACGCAATACGAAACGGAATAAAAATCGTAGAAAAAGAAGCGGATAGACAACAAGATATTGCCCCATATCGAATACGAAAACTTACGGAGCGAGAATGTGGCAGGCTTATGGGCGTTAAAGACGACGACATAGCCAAAATCGGCAAGAATTTAAGTCGGTCGGCACAATATCATATGTTTGGCGACAGCATAGTAACGAGTTGCCTTATGGCGATATTTGGCAAAATGTTTAACGTAGACTATGAAAGCAAAATTAAAGAATTAACAAAAAATTTAACAGGAGAGGGTTAAAAATGGAAGAATACAGCATTGACAAAGCGTTAGAAACGCTTGAAGAGACTAACACGCCGCAGACGATAGAATTTAAGGTACAAAACGATTTCGTTGAAAAATTGCCTGCGATTTTATCCAACTGCGAGCAAGTAAAACAATGGGCTATCGCACAAACCGAAGCGGACAGAAATCTCATACTTAAAACAGACGAAGACTTCGACAGCGGAAGAAAGCGTTGCGCCGAAATCAACAAGGTCGTCGCAAGTATCGAAAGCCGCAGAAAGGAAGTAAAAAAAGAGTATAACAAGCCCTATGAGTTGTTTGAAAAGAAACTCAAAGAAGTAACTGCGGTTCTTACCGAAGCGAAAGATAATCTTTGGTCGCAGATAACCGCCGCCGAAGAAAAGGTTAAAGCCGAAAAGGAAAACGATTTCAAAAGATACTTCGAAAATCACGACGATTACGCAAAAATCAAAGATTATCGCGGTTGGGAGCAGATTTTCGACAAAACTTGGCTTAATAAAGGCAAGAAGTACGACACGGTATTCAAGGAAATCGACGGCAAAATTAAAACGGCATGCGACGAACTCGCGGCGATATCCGACCTGAACAGCGAATTTGAAACTGTGCTTTTGGTAAAGTACAAAAACGGCGCGAGCCTTACCGAAATATTGTCGGCGAACCGCGAATTAAAAAAGCAGAAAGAAGAACTCGAACGTAAAAAAGCGGAACAACAGCAAGCGGCGGTTAAACAAAGTGTTGAAATGCCGACTGTTGAACAGCCACAAGCGCAGACCATGCAAGCCGAAGTTACGGAAACGGACGAAGAACTTATCTCGATCGATTTCCGCGTCGTATGCACGAAAACGAAATTAAAGGCTCTCGGCGACTATATGAAAATAAACGGAATTAAATACGGCAGAGTGCCGAAAGGAGAATAAACATTATGGCAGTAAATAATACTCTCGCGCCGGTCAACGGCGAAGAAAAAGTAAAATTCGGTGTGGCGATACAAAGCCCGAAATATCAGGCACTTATAAACAGTACGCTACGCGATCCGAAAAGGGCTAACCGTTTTGTCGCGTCGGTTATGTCGGCGGTAACGGCTAATCCGCTTTTACAGAACTGCACACCGGCTTCGGTTATCACTGCGGCGTTGCAAGGCGAAGCACTTGAATTAAGTCCGTCGCCCACGCTCGGCGAATATTATCTCGTTCCGTACAAGAAAAGCGTAAAAGACCCCAATACGGGTGATTGGATAAAAATCGCCCAATGTCAATTTCAGATAGGAACTGCCGGGCGCATACAACTCGCCATGAGAACAGGGCAGTACAAAGACCTTGACGCGGTTGACGTAAGACAGGGCGAATATCGCGGAAGAAACCCCGAAACGGGAAAGCCCGTTATCAAGTTTTACGAAGACGAGAATATGCGCGAGAATTTGCCCGTTGTAGGGTATCTCGGATATTTCCTTTTAACGAACGGCTTTTATCATTCGGTGTATTTCACCGTCGAGCAGTGCTTAAAGTGGGCTGAAAGATACAGCAAGTCATTCGACCGCAAACTTTACGAAAAAGTTAAGGACGGCGAAAAACTCGATTGGAAAGAAGAGCAGGCAGCAACTCAACCGTGGATAGCGCACACCGAAGAAATGTGCAAAAACCTCGTATTGCGCAGGGCGTTAAAGAACGCGCCGAAATCAATCGAAATGCGTAATATAGTCGAGGGCGACGAAAAGACCGAAGCAGATATTTCTTCCGCGTTTAACGGAACTATGCCGCCCGCAATAGAACCGAAAGACAAAATTCAGACAGAGCAAAAGCAAGCAGAAGACGACTTCTTCGGCGATGAACCGCAGGAAGACGAGCAACAATCGCCCGTAGAAGAGAAGCCTAAGCGCGGGCGTAAGAAAGCCGAGCCGACGGCAGAAGCAGTAGAACAAACCGAAATAGGCTGAATAAAAGCAAAAAGGAAGAATAATGTTAATTCAACAATATTCTGAAAAACTAAAAAAATGGATGGTACTCGGCGTAGGTTACGTTTGTTGTAGAGAAGGTCAAACTCCTATACAAAAAACTATTACCCCTTTGAGAAACGGAACTACGTCGCGTATCCATTTTTCGGTAACGGTCGGCTCGGTACTTAACGAGAACAAACAGGCTGTGTACCACAATGTACCTTGCGCCATTTACGCAAGCGAACGCACGAAAGAAATCTATAATTTTGCACTGTCGTTAAGGCGAAGAGATTTAGTGCAGTTTGCCGGATATATGTACGAAGGCGAAGTTATCGATAATCAAGGCAATCCGAGAAGATTCAGAGAGGTACGGCTTAACTGGCTATTGCCTTTGAAGATATTTTTTAACGGAAACGTATCTATTCCGACAACGAATTTCAACGGAAAAGTTGAAAATGGAAATGAAAATATCAACACTGTTGATTTTTCTAATGCAGGCGAGAGCGACGATTTTTGGGAAGACGACGCAAAAGGAGAGTAAGTTATGAGTTACAGAATGTGCTACGGACAGCGAAACAAACTCGGCAATAAGAAAGTCGTAGTAGACGGTATAGAGTTCGACAGCAAACGTGAAGCGGTAAGGTATTCCGAACTCAAACTTATGGAACGGGCGAAACTTATAAGCAACCTCGAACTGCAAAAGGAGTTTGAGTTGATACCTTCTCAACGCGAACCCGATACGATCGGAAAGCACGGTGCTATCGTTAAAGGAAAAGTCATTGAAAGAGCCGTCAAATACATAGCCGATTTCGCTTATATAGACAACAGAACGGGGCAATTAGTCGTAGAAGACAGTAAAGGATATCGTAACCCGGCAAGCACGGAATACGCAAAGTTTGTAATCAAACGCAAACTTATGCTTTACAAGTACGGAATAAGGGTAAAGGAAGTATGACGAAAGGAATTACCGAAAGTGTTTTAGAAGAAATCGAGAAAAGCGGAATGTCTATCAAATCGATTTCCGAAAAGAGCGGCGTAAGTCGCACGACGATTATGGGTTGGATAAACGGCGGGAATACGCCGACGATAGAAAACGCGGATTTTGTTCTTGCGGTATTGGGTAAACGATTAGAGATTGGAGAGTTGGGTAATGACTAAAAGAAAAGTAATTCGTTGCGAACACTTAAACGCCGCTAAACAAAAATGCGGCAATTATATAGGCAAATTCGTCGGCGAAACTGTCATAATCAAGCGGCACGGCAGAGAGATACATATCGGCGCGGGGCAGTCCGTCGAAATCAAATGCGAGCGTTGCGGGGGCATAACGAAAGTCGAATGGAAACTCTAATCGAAACAAACAAGGTTTACAACTGCGACTGTATAGAACTCTTACGTAATATGTCGGCAAGGGGGGTAAAGGCAGATTGGTGTATAACCGACCCGCCTTACGGAATAGGAATTGAATCAATGTCGTTTACTAACGGCAAAGAGATTGCGGGGAACGCGAAAGCGAAAAGAAGAAACTATTCCGATACCAAACCGTGGGATAAACAGAGAATAACGAAAGAATATTTCGACTTAATCTTTAAGTGCAGTAAAAATCAGATTATTTTTGGCGGTAACTATTATACCGATTATTTACCGCCGACGGCGAGTTGGGTTGTGTGGGATAAGCGTTGCGACGATAAAATGCGAAACGATTTTGCCGATTGCGAAATCGCGTGGTGCAGCAAAGGCGTTGCAAGAGTGTTTCATTACGTTTACAACGGAATGATTCAGGGCGATATGAAAGCCAAAGACGAACGATTTCATCCCACGCAGAAACCCACTCAACTATGGGTCAACCTGATTAACTACTACACAAAGCCCGGCGATTTAATTCTCGATCCTTTTATGGGAAGTTTCACTACTGCGATAGCCGCGTACAGAACGGGCAGAAATTATATCGGGGCGGAACTCGACAAAGACTATTACGAGTTGGGAAGTAAACGGCTCGAAAAAGAAAAACAACAATTACGAATTTTTGATTTATAGGAAACGATATGAGCAAAATCGATTTAAGGCTTGGCGACTGCTACGAACTCATAAAAACAATACCTGACAAGAGCATAGATTTAGTATATTGCGATATTCCTTACGATATCGAGGGTAACGGCGGTGGCGGGTGTTTCGGCGAAAAGAAACGCGATTACCACGCCGAATACGAAAAAGTCTGCGAAAACACAAACAGCACGGCAAGCCGAGTGTATAAGTCCACAATGAAAAGTATTGACAATATCAAGGAAATTGCTTTCGGTATAGATTACGACATTTTGGACGAGTTTTGCAGAGTGTTGAAAAATATTTACGTTTATATCTGGTGCAGCAAAGCGCAGATTTTACCGCTTATGAATTATTTCGTCGGCGAGCGTGGGTGTCGCTTTGAAATTCTGACGTGGTTGAAGTCAAATGCAATACCCACTTGCAACGGCAAATATTTAAGCGATACCGAATATTGCCTTATGTTCCGCGACGGCGGTAAGACCAAAATCGGCGGAACTATGAAAACGAAACAAAAGTATTACATAAGCCCGTTAAACGTAAAGGATAAAGGCAATTTTCTTCACCCGACGATAAAGCCGTTACCTTTCGTAGAAAATCATATTCTTAACTCGACGAAAGAAGGCGACACAGTTCTTGATTGCTTTATGGGTAGCGGAACGACAGGTTTAGCGTGTAAACACTTAAAACGAAATTTTATCGGTTTCGAGATAGAGGAAAAGTGGTACAAGATAGCAAAAAGCCGAATCGAGGGTTACAACGCGTTCGGGCAGGGCAACTTTTTGGAGATAAATGGATTATGACGGAAATCAGCGAGAAAGAGTTTTTGCAGTTAAAAGCAAAGCGACTAATGGAACAGTCAATCAAAAGCGAACAATGGAACGGCTTACCTGCCGAAACCCGGCAAGATATATTCGTTTTTGCATTGTTTGTAAATAATTATTTAGACAAAGTAGAGGGAAAGAAAAATGTACAATGAACAACAACAGAAAGAAATAGCGGAAATGGCAGAGTTTATTCACGGTAGGCGTGATAAAAACGGATCATTAAAAACGGCGCAGGCACTTTACGACGCGGGTTATCGTAAAGTTGACGAAAAGACGCGGCAGTATTTGGAGTATATACCCGAAATGAAAAAAGCGTTTGACAAGGTTGCCGCAGAAACCGTCAACAAGTTCGCGAAAGAAGTAAAGAAAGAAGCAAATCGTTGCTACGAGTATGATATTGAAAGAAATAAACGAAATGGCCGAAAACAGGAAATGCACTTAAAAGGTGCTA
>OQVS01002326.1_pt1 | contig 12239 bp, 10 predicted proteins | sample 1691601 | NCBI WGS metagenome assembly OQVS01 (sample SAMN03418268, study PRJEB22391) | human gut metagenome | biome: human-gut; feature: organic feature; material: feces | host: Homo sapiens | place: Tanzania | collected 2013-01 | reverse complement strand
GCCTCCGCTCAATACGTAATCGCCTATGGGGACAGTGGGACATAAATGAAAATGAACCGAAACGAGACAAAAGTGAAACGGTCGGTTGCTTTGGGGCGACCGACCGCGGGTTTATAATTTGCAAACTTAAAACCATAGTTTAGATAGTCCTATGTTTTTAACGGACATGATGTTTATTATGACAGCGATAGGCTTGTGGTGATTTTACCAATGGAGGTCTTTCAGTTCTGACAAATCATTGTAAAATCTTTTATAGACTCGTTTGGTCATATCCCTGTAAGCTTTGCGTCCGGCACTGCCATCACGTTGTCTTTCGGCTATTGCGTCCCGCACCTTACACCAATTATTCAACGCTGTCTCATAGAGCGATACCATCTCGGCAACTTTCTCGAAGTCTAAGTTCTCATCTATGCTTTTAAGCATCTCTTCCCTATTCGGTGCAGCAAATCCTTCCTCCAACTCTTCCGCAACAGTCTCACGGTTTCTCGTTTTGAAATATTCTATCAACTCATCGAACTCTTTCTTCGACACACCGGACATGCTCACATCAAAATACTGCCAATCGTCTTCTCCCAATATCTGTTGCTCTATCTTCAATTCTTCAAACCTGTCGCAAGACCATCTCTCAAAAGTTTCTGTCCGTTCCATTGGGGCATACCTGTAATGAGCCATAGAGTAAGAATAATATTCCATTATGGCGTTCAAAGCATTGGTAAGGTCGAACCATTCGCAAAATTCCATGTAATACAAATCCTGCAACCTGAAACAAGACCACATATTGGTATTGCTGCTCGCAAAAGCCTGTTCTTCAAGATATGCAATAGGCTTCATGTAGAGATTTATCGTTTTATATATAGCAAGTATGGAATTCTCATAGCTGAATAGCGGCTTATAGTAATTGTAAAGCATTTTCTCCCATACTGTATCTGTGTTTCCATACTCACGTCTGCCGGTAAAGCCACCCGAATCGATAAATTCATCGAGATCGTTTATCGCTCTATTCACGGAACCTATCTTCCTGCCCGAACGACGGTTGTATTCAAACACGCAATCCTCCATCATCAACGCCCAAGCGTAAGCATCTTCCGCCGTTCTTATCTCTTGGACGGTCTGCATCATGCGGTTGAGCAACCAATAGGCATGCGGATCCGCCGTCTTCATGACATCATCACCGGTAAAGACGAAGTTATATAAGGTATCCGGCACTGCGGCAAGTTCCTTCCGCTTTTTCTCTATCTGTTCCTTGCTATCCCTGAAGCTCTTGTGCAGCGTCTCTTGCTTTGGAACTTCCTCGCTCGTCTGCCCTTGCAGCATTACGCTGCAAGAGAGAAGAAGCGACACAATAATCGTAACTTTACTTTTCATCTTTCTTCGATTTTTCGGTCGGTGCAAAGAAATTTCCATCTTCTTCCATTGAACAGAAACACTCGGAAACTATACGGTCATACAGCTCCCGACGACCCGTGTTTACTCTTGAGGTCATTTCTTCCACGCCTTTCGCATCGGCTGTAAAACTTGTAACGTTGCCAATATTCATTTCCATTGCAACCTTCTCCACATCGTGATTTGCTCCGATATAAACGAACACCCAATCCCGTTTTTTCAACTCGGAAACGAGTTCTTTTATATTCTGCACATTGAAATGCCTTGAAGCATTCTCGTAACCATCCGTAACGATGGTTACCAAGACCCTGTCCCCTGTCTCGATTTTTGAACGCAAATTACTGATGGACAACCCCATCGCATCATAAAGAGCCGTACAACCATCAGGGGTGTAATCTTTCTTGGAAAGTTCCTTGACTTCATCTGCCGGAACGCAATCCGAAACCGTCTTCATCTCATCATTGAAGGTTACGAAGCTGACGAATTGTTCCGTTTCATCGTTTTGCTTTTGTGCCTTACGAATGGTTTGCACGGTTTCGTTCACACTGTCCACAGCCTGCTTTCTTATGCTTTCCATGGAACCGCTCTCATCGAGAATGATTAAATTGAAAATTCTTGTCTTCATCTTTGTTGATTTTTTAGTTGTTTCACCAATAAAGAGAAGTCGAGAAACGAAAATCTATCACACCGAAAGAAAAATTTTTTACGCCGTGAGAATTTTTTCTTCCGCTGCATCGAGAGAACTAATCGCCGCAAGGGATTTCGCAGATGGAAGCACCGAAGACATCATACAGTCCGTTCTTCTTTTTCAACATTTTATAGTCCATCTCTATTCGGTACGCACGTCGGCTTTCAACCGTGAACTCAAATGGAGTGGAGATAATGCCGTTGGGAGCATAGACGGTTATGGTATGCTTTCCCGGATAGGTTCTGCGTTTCAGGGTGTAGCCCTTGATGAAGTTGCCCGTTCCGACTTTCCTGCCATCGAGCAGCACTTCGTAGAAGCTGTCTATGTATGGGATTTTGTACTTCTTTTCATCGAGATGTATCTCCAAGCGTACGGATACGGCTTCCGAACAGCTTTTCGCATATATGTCAATTATGTCTCTAAACCATACGGCAAACTCTTCGGCACTGTATGCTCGTGAAGACGGTGTTTCGGGCAGGAGGAATGCCGGTACACTGTTGCGAACACCCGCCGATGAAGCGACAGCACGGCATTCGGACAACTTTCCGAGGCGTTCCACCCTACGGATTACCTCAGCGGAAAGCAGCTTCTTCGGCGGACGTGAGTAACGTCCCACGAGTCGCAATGCCCGATAAGGTTCTCGAATACAGATACCCTCGGATTGCAAACATTGCATGCCCCAATGAACAGCCTCATAATTGAAACCGATGCAGGCACCATGCAAAAGGGTTCTTTGCAGAAGTGCTTTCCCCGCATATTTCGCCGCAACATCATCTGCATCATACTCCATCTGCCTTGCCAAACGTGAATACGCCCTGTCTATACGATTACACATTCCGAGAGCAAACCAAGTATATAAAAGTAACTGCGTCTTGGTTTGCATTTCAAAAGTACCCGATTCCCGCATGTTCTCGGTCGTCTTGAACGAACGGGCGAAACGACCTGCCGAATAAACGGATACCGACTTTTGCATTTCCTTTTGGGCATAATGACCGAACTCATGATAAAGCACAGCCCTCAATTCATCATCGTCCATCTGCGTCAGGAAACCCAAACCGACCGCAAGATTACGCTTTGCCGGCAAAAGCAGGTTCCGCAATGTCGCCTGAACGAACACAGACGCATTCGCATCGGGACAGATATAAACCTCATGAACAGGAGAAAGCTCGAGCTTGGCTGTAACCTCGTCTATGATGTCGAAAAGAGCAGGATAATCACAACGGCTTATCTTCCGGAAATTCTCAGGCAGCGGAGCCTTGACCCGAAACGCCTTACCCATCTCCCATAAGAGCAGAACGCCGGCAAGGGATATAAGAACAAGCGACAAAGGCAAACCATGCTCACGGCGATAAGCCAAGAGGTAGAAACCGAAGCACACAGATGCCACAGCGAAAATGAAAAACAAGAAACTACCGACCGCATACACCGCCAGCAAACGGGTGAGGGAACGTTTCAGAGCGGTAATATCCGAAGACATATCAAAGCCTCATCTCTTTAATCGTCCTCTTCCTCGTTATCCTCAAAGAAGTCCGCATTGAGAAAACCTGCCATGGGAAACTCATCACGTTCCAACCTTTCCTTTATCTCGGCAATTTTTCTCTTATTCTCATCATTGAGCAAATCTTGTCGAGAAGGAAATTTCTCCATTGCTTTGCGAGACACATTGAGAACCTCCAAGGTATCCACATCCTCCGCAATGTTTTGCTTGGCTCTGTTCGGCGATGAAACAGGTCTTATTCTTTTCCTCTGCGGTGGAGCAAAGAAATACATCGTTTCGGAAGCCGACTCCGAAGCCGGCTCGAAACAACAGCAAGAAGCATCATCGTAATCACAATCCCTTTCATAAACTTCATCAACATCATAACTCGGCGACAACATATCGTCCAAATACGCTGCCAACTCCTCGTCTGATAATTTATCTCGCCGCTTCATAAGCATTGGTTTTATCGTTGAACAATCCGATTGCCCTCATAGCAACCGCAAAACACTCCCCGAACATGGCATCCGCCTCATCTAACACTTCCGAATCGCAATCACGACTCGCTGCAAGCCTGTCAAGAAGCAACCCTGCCAACTCGCAACAATCCATCTTCTTCACTTCATCTCCCATATCCGCAATCCATCATTTGTTTCTGCAAACCCTTTCTCACACGATTGTAACGCGTGTATATATATCCGGCGAACTGCTGCCTGTTTCGAGCCATGGTGCAGACGAACTCGTCATTCACCACCAACTCCGCAGCCTCCTCCAATATATCCCCGGGCTTCTCCCCCTCTATCAAGATACGTTGAACGAGAAATCTGTCCAAAGGTTGCATGCGTTCTATCAAACGCCGGAGATAATCCATGAAAAGCACATCGCCCGCAGCCTCCACCCGCATACCTTTTGCAAGCACGATATCCTCGTCCAAAGGCAACATCTCCTCATTACGTTTGTTCTGAAAATAACGGGAAGCAATAATGGTGATATAAGAGTTCAGCGAACAAGTGAAACGAAATATCCTCAACCTGTGCCAATCATCTGCGGAGAGAAACTCGTAGAACTCCCCTATCAACTCCTCCGGCATCTGCCGACCGTGGCAGAAATACTGCCCTATGTAGCACAACGCACCGCGACACCGCACAAAGAAAAACTCCTTTATCGTGTCCTCGTCATTCGCAATCAACTTATCGACAATCTCCCTGTCTGTTTTGGAAACCATACCTTTCATATTTTATAACCTCCCGAACCTCCTACACATCAATTCCTCAACCCACTCTCAAAACACCTGCAAAGGTAAAGGAAAAAAACGATTTCAACCTAATTATATCCCGCCAAACTATTTGAGAAAACAGAAAAAGTCAAAACATTATTTGCTTTCCGTTTTCAGATGAAACTTTTCGACAACCCTGCATTCCGTATCGATCACTCCCCAAAGCCTTATATCCTTCTCATCGGTGGTCTTTCCGTTTCCATACCTGTTGAGATAATGATAACTGCCGTCCGGACTCACCTGCCACATCACCTCCGCCTTGCCATCTTTATATCTAAAGACGTTGAACTTGTATTCCGCTCTTCGTCCTTTTATCCTCTCGATGACATCAGACGGCAAACTCTCAACCGACTGCCAATCGATATCTTCCGGTTTAACAAGCGGCAGTTGTCGCTTGCTATTCACCACGATGTATGCCCGTTGCGTGTTGCAATTGATGAGTAATTGCAAATACGATGAATACAAAAAATATTCGATATTCGGATAAACCCACAGGATATTCTTTCCTATAGGCCACTCCGTCCAAGAAATTCTGCGTGAATCGGATTTATTATCGACCCAAAACCGATAGAGTTTCTCCGGAGACATCGACCGCATTTTACGATATAACAATGAGCCCTTGGGAGACTTGATCATAAACGAGAAAATTTCTTTGACACTATCTGCAATCGAAGAAATCTCATCTGCCACAGCTTCCCGCCTCTCCTTCCCAGCTCCGGAAAGTGCCTTCCAAAACTCCTCCGGCAAACTCACGTTGGGTAATTTCGAGGCTTTCCGAAACATCGGACCGATAATCCAAGGACTCCACCCTCCGCCACCGCAACCGATGGGCGTAACGAGAAAATGCAGTTCGGGGTGTCGGGCAGCATATTTTGTAAAAGTCCCAACCGACTTTTTGATTGAATAATAGCCGATACTGCCTCCGATGGTAGGAATTGCATACGACCTACCCTGTCTGCCCTCACGCTGTCCCATGATTGCCCCGAAGCGTCGCAGTGCAGTGGCAGACGCTCCATCAAAATGCCTGCCCGAATTACGACATCCGAAAACAAAAATCTCATTCTCTTTGAGACTGTCTATCCATTCGGGAGTAATATTTCTGTTCATCTTAAATACCAAAATAAAAATTTTACCATTAAACACAAACCATCGCCTGCCTTAAACGCGAAACAAAAGCATGCAGACTTATCGATGATAATACCATAATTACCAATCGCAAAATTACTGATATTTCTTTAAATCTCCTCCTGAGGGTGCGTTACCGTAACCGTTATAGTCCACGTCGTCGTAACCGTAGGTGGTTGACTTTCATGTATCACCACCCAAGGTTCTTCTTCGCAGGCTGTGAAAACAAACATCAAGGCACAAAGCATGCACAACAAAATCTTCTTGATCATACTCCGATATTTCTCTTTGATTAGACCACAAGGTTCAGCTATTTCGACATTCAATAACCAGCTTTCGAAATCTTTTAACACAGGAAAAACGAAACTTCACAAGAAACAATCACAGTTTCTTGCAAAGTTTAAGCCTTTCAGATTTGTTTAGAGAAATATACTGATTCAAATGAGAATAAAGTTTAGTCTTTTTCTCTAACAGCCTTCTTCGAATACTCTTCTAAAATAGGCTCCGCTATTTTCTTCTGAAACGTTACTATAATATCAAAAATACTTTGATTAAAGCCAAGAAATATTGTATCGTTTTTAGTATCTAATGGCTTTATTGCTTTTTGAAAAACTTCGCGTTTAGTTGAGTTGCTAACAACAGATAAAGTCTGAAGTTTTGCTGCTTGCTTTTTCATAACTTCCGTTTGTTTATTGTGTTCAGAACTGTAGATAGAGAGATATTTATATGCTTTTTCAAGTTCTGGATATGTATAATAAAGAGCTCTGTTGTAGTTACTGTAAGTAACTGTATCCGATGAAAGTATAGAGGCAATGTTAATAATATCAATCAAAACATTTTTAATTGAGTTTCTATGAGTATTACCTTTTTCTATGCATATTAAAGCTAAATTACCTGCCGCAACACAATTATCAGGTTTCATATCTCCAAAACCAAATGAAGAATAAACTTCTTGCCATGTTTTACAAGTTTCCAAAGAATGCTGATAAAATCGTTTTATATTAGAGACCAATTTTATTGTATCAACATCCTGTGAAATTTGTTCAGGGTGAAATGTACTTTTAATAATTGCGACATCTTTTTCTATTGCTTTAAGCATCTCTTGAGGTGGATCAGTATGTTCGCTTGAAGCAATGAATATAATGATAGGCACCATAACTCCTATTATAGAAGTAATAACTCCTACTTTTGTCCAAGAGAACATTCTTTTGAGTATATCAAGAAAGTTTTGTTTTTTCTTCTTTTTGCTGTTCTCTTGTTTTACTACTTCTTTTTGTATGTTTTTAGCTACAATTTGCTCTTCTATTTTCGTAGATTGCATCTTGGGGATTTCTGTTTCTTGTTTATTCATTTTTTTGATATTTATGATCAACTATTGTTTTTTCTTTTGCCCAAGTCCCCAAGGCGATATGTTTTTCTGATTTTTCTCTGACTTGCGGGCATAAAAAAAACGTGGGACTTTTTTCTTATCAGTTGTACGAGGTCTTCGACTACCTAACCAATCAAATAAGTAAAGCCCACGAGGTTCATCGTGAGCGTTTACCACTTTACCTTGATTGGTATTTTGTCGAAAGGGTCGAAGTTTCGTACAACTCAAGTATAAGCAATAACGCTTTATTATGTCATTAAATTCGCAATATTTCTACGTAAACAGTTCTTTGTCTCCTTGTTTTACCTCCTTGTTACATGGTTAATAAACTACTATCGTATCTTTGTTCAAGGCTGCAAAGATAAACACTTTTCGGACAATGGCAAAATTATCGGCAGAATATTTCGCCCTCACCTCGCAGGCTTAACAAACCCTGTTCAGATATGCCATACTCGAAATTTCTGTGCATTTGTAACAGTTTTTCCGAGTAGAGATATATTCTTGTTTCTGTGCTATAACTCCAATGAATTTTCTTTCAGCAGAAAATCGTAAATGCCGATAGTTGTAATGCCTTGTTCGTCTCTTGTTATAGGGCATTCTTCGCCAAGGATTATAATCTTTTTGAATGAATCATCGACTTTCAGCAGTGAGGCTCGTTCTTGTTTCATTTTCTCTGACGAGTCCATTCCGTATGCCGATTGTATATAGTATCGGCGACTGCCGAGGTTGCACACGAAATCCACCTCCAAGGCAAGACGTTGCCGTCTTCCCTCATCGTCCGTGTTCACAAAAGGTACGACACCTACATCCACATTGAAACCACGGACTCGCATTTCATTATATATCAGGTTTTCCATCAGATGACTTTTTTCAAACTGCCGGAAATTGATACGAGCATTGCGTAGTCCCAAATCCATGAAATAATACTTGAAAGGAGAATTGATGTATCGCTTACCTTTTATATCATACCGGGTTGATTTTTCGATGAGAAACGAATCGCATAAATAGTCCGTATAGTTCTTTATCGTGTCATAAGATATAATGGATTTCTTCTCACTGCGGAATGTGTTTGCCAACTTATTGGGATTGGTCAAAGCTCCTATATCGGAAGCCATTATATTGATAAGTTCCTCCAAGTCATCATCTTTTCTTATGTCGTAACGTTCCCTGATGTCTTTGATATATGTTTCATCGAACAAAGACTTCAAAAAATTCACTTTTTGTTCTTCCGTTTTATAGGACAATATTTGTGGCAATCCGCCATAGAGCATATATTCATTCAATCCGGCATGAACCGAGCCTTCATAAACTGACATATATTCACGAAAGCACAACGGGTACATCTTTATTTCATAACCGCGTCCGCGAAATTCGGTAATGATGTCTTTCGACAGGAACTTGGCATTGCTTCCCGTAACATACACATCCACATTGGATATTCCGAGAAATCCATTAAGCACATCTTCAAAACAATCAAGCATTTGTACTTCATCAATCAAAATGTAGTACTGTTCATCGTCCTTTATGCAGCTCTCTACATACGAATAGAGGTTGTTCGGATTTCTCAACTCCCTGCTTTTGAATTCTTCAAGGTTTATCTTTATGATATGGTCGGAAGCGACACCTTGTTTTTCAAGGTATGACACAAATATTCGAAATAACAAATACGACTTTCCACATCTCCGCATTCCAGTTATAACCTTAATCATTCCGTTTCCATGCAGAGAGATAAGTTCTGCCAAATATTTATTGCGTTCTATCATGTCCTACTCGAAATTTTTGTGTGTTTGTAACAGTTTTTCCGAGTACAAAGGTATCCTTTTTCCCGCACATACCACTTCATACTCGAAATTTCTGTGCATTTGTAACAGTTTTTCCGAGTAGAAACGAGTGAAAACGAAATCCATAATCTGCGAAATCGTAAGTAACAGGGTGTGGGGTTCGCTTTTGTTATCTAATTAACGAAAAGTGCAATTCATTATCTTTGTTTCGTTAACGACAAACTATGAAAGCAAAATGAGCAATTCAGTGAAAATTTTCCGTGTTTTGAAGTGATTTTCTGCCAAAACAGCGTTTTTCGAGAGGCAAAACCAAATTCAATGGAAAAAAGACAGCGTTTTTTCTGAAGAAAACGAAGTCTTTTGACTCGAAAGACTTCGTTTTAGCACTGCTAACTCTTCGTTTTTTCGGGAAAAGACGGCGTTTTCCGACCGTCAAAACGCCGTCTTTTTCCGGTCGGTTTTCGATATGCTTGCAAGGTATTGAAATACAATCTTTTGCTTAACCCTTGAATACTCCGAAAATTTCGAGTAAACTCCCTCCGGCGGAAAATTCGTGAGCTATGAAGTTAAAGGAATTGAAAATCGTTAATTTGCAATGCTCTCAGAGGAGCCGAATTGATAAAGAATGCAAAGAAGATATAGGACCATTTTGCGAATACGAATAACACAGATTGACATGGTACTCTCTATTTTTTCACTGTTTTTCGTGATGGAAACAGTAAAAAGTTCATACCTTTGCAAGGAAAAATTTCAATAAAATATAATATGAGAACACAAATATCAGGCAAGCCACTGTGCCGTTTTCCCTACACCCATCAAGGAAAAACACTCTACTATGACATTACATCAGATAGTACGGTTAAAGTAACGTATTATTCTTCCGTTGCAACTTTTAATAACTATGTGAACGGCGATGTTATTATTCCAAGTTTTGTTGAATACAACGGGACAATGTATAGCGTTACGTCCATCGGAGAGCGGGCGTTTCGGGATTGCAGCGGTTTGACTTCGGTTACCATACCGAACAGTGTTACTTCCATCGGAGAGTTGGCGTTTCGGGATTGCAGCGGTTTGACTTCGGTTACCATACCGAACAGTGTTACTTCCATCGGAGAGAGAGCGTTTTATAATTGCAGCGGTTTGACCACACTGAACTTCAATGCCATCAATTGTCAGGATTTCGAGGCATATTGTGATAATTATGACTATTATGACTCATATTGTGATAATTATGACTATTATGACTATTATTACCCTTTTAGTGGCACTTCACTAACCACAGTCAATATCGGAGACAGTGTACAACGAATACCTGCAAACTTTGTCAGAAATTGCAGCGGTTTGACATCGGTTACTATTCCGAACAGCGTTGCTTCCATCGGAGAGAGTGCATTTTCCGGTTGCAGCGGTTTGACTTCGGTTACCATTGGCAATAGTCTTACTTCCATAGGAGAGAGTGCGTTTTTCGGTTGCAGCGGTTTGACTTCGGTAACCATACCGAACAGTGTTACTTCCATCGGAAGTAGTGCGTTTTCCGGTTGCAGCGGTTTGACTTCGATAAATGTCGCTTCGGGCAATACGCATTATTCATCGATAGACGGAGTGTTATACAATTACGTTCAAGATACTTTGATGCAATGCCCGGGTGCAAAAACTTCGGTTACCATTCCGAACAGCGTTACTTCAATCGGAGGTTCTGCGTTTGAAGATTGCAGCGGCTTGACTTCGGTAACTATCCCGAACAGTGTTACTTCCATAGGATATAGTGCGTTTTCCGGTTGCAGCGGCTTGACTTCGGTTAGTATTCCGAACAGCGTTACTTCCATCGGAAATAGTGCGTTTAGAGGTTGCAGCAGTTTGACATCGGTTACCATACCGAACAGCCTTACTTCCATTGGAAAGAGGGCGTTTAGTGGTTGCAGCGGATTGACCACGCTGAACTTCAATGCCATCAACTGTCAGGATTTCGATTATGCTTATGCTCCTTTTATAGGTACATCTCTAACCACGGTCAATATCGGAGACAGTGTACAAAGAATACCTGCATACTTTGTCAGCGGTTGCAGCGGTTTGACTTCGGTAACCATACCGAACAGTGTTACTTCCATCGGAGAAGGAGCGTTTAGGGATTGCAGCGGTTTGACTTCGATTACTGTACCGAACAGTGTTACTTCTATCAGATGTGATGCGTTTAGAGATTGCAGCAGTTTGACAACGCTGAACTTCAATGCCATCGATTGTCAGTATTTCGAAGCATTGATAGATGATGATAACTATTATTTCCCTTTTAGTGGCACATCTCTAACCACGGTCAAGATAGGAGACAGTGTACAACGCATACCTGCAAACTTTGTTCCATATTGCAGCGGCTTGACTTCGGTTACCATTCCGAACAGCGTTACTTCTATAGGAGGTTGGGCGTTTTGCGGTTGCAGCGGTTTGACCTCGGTAACCATTCCGAACAGTGTTACTTCCATAGGAGAGAGGGCGTTTTGCGGTTGCAGCGGTTTGACTTCGGTTATCATACCGAACAGCGTTACTTCCATCGGAGATAGGGCGTTTAGTGGTTGCAGCGATTTGACTTCAATAAATGTCGCTTCGGGGAATACGCATTATTCATCGATAGACGGAGTGTTGTACAATTACGTTCAAGACACTTTGATACAATGCCCGGGTGCAAAAACTTCGGTAACCATACCGAACAGCGTTACTTCCATCGGAGATAGAGCGTTTAGTGGTTGCAGCGGTTTGACAACACTGAACTTCAATGCCATCAACTGTCAGAATTTCGAATCATATCGTTATAATGGTAACTATTATTTCCCTTTTAGTGGCACATCTCTAACCACGGTCAATATCGGAGACAGTGTACAACGAATACCGGCAAACTTTGTCAGCGGTTGCAGCAGTTTGACTTCGGTAACCATTGGAAACAGCGTTACTTCCATCGGAGAGTGGGCGTTTTCCGATTGCAGCGGTTTGACAACACTGAACTTCAATGCTATAAACTGTCAAGACTTCGGCTCTTTTGGCACTTCACTAACCACGGTCAATATCGGAGACAGTGTACGACGCATACCTGCATACTTTGTCAGCGGTTGCAGCAGTTTGACTTCGGTAACCATTGGAAACAGCGTTAC
>OQVS01002324.1_pt1 | contig 12244 bp, 10 predicted proteins | sample 1691601 | NCBI WGS metagenome assembly OQVS01 (sample SAMN03418268, study PRJEB22391) | human gut metagenome | biome: human-gut; feature: organic feature; material: feces | host: Homo sapiens | place: Tanzania | collected 2013-01 | reverse complement strand
GGTAACTTTCCAATAGAAAGTCCGTAACTTTCTCATAGAAATTACGTAACTTTCTAAAAACGGTACTTTTTACGAGTGTTTTTACTTCATTAAAATTTAATAACCAGAAATGCTTTTCTGTTAAATTGAAAAGATATAATTTTGCAGCGTTGGAAAAAATAATTTCATCGTTTGGCGGATGGCCATACGATAAGCAAACCATTAAAACAAGTTAAAGGAAAGGAAACACAAATGAGAAAGATTATCATTTCAGCCGTCGCAATGGCTGCTTTATGCTTTTCTGTAGACGCAATGGCGCAGAACACAGTACAGAAAATCAACACCCTGACGACCCAGTGCGACAAGACAAAGAAAGAATGCAAGAAAGCAGCTAAAAGCTGCAAGTCAACGGTTGATGCCGTCACATCGGCAACGGCTCAGACAAAATCATGTTGCAAACAGACCAAGAAGGCTGCCAAAGCGGAACTGAAGGAGTCTAAGAAAGCCGTCAAAACAGAATTGAAGCAAGCCAAGAAGTTGACCAAAGCGGAGTTGAAAGGTGCGAAAGCAGAGCTTAAGTCTACAAAGATGGCAGCCAACGCCAATTTGAAGACAGCAGAGAAACTGACAAAACAGACAGTTAATTCAGCTAAAAAGTCATATTAACAAGTCGCAGAACGACAGTCGAAACAGATTTAAAGCAAAGGCTGCAGAGATATTCTCCTGCAGCCTTTGTCTTATCCTTTCCCGAAGCAGCAACCTGGCTTCAGAGTATTGCCAACAGACTAAATATGATATTTATACTTCTTAGTGGCACGACGTGGTGTCATACCTCCCGCCCCATAATCAGCAGCTCCATCGTCAGTCACCGACGGACCGGTATACTGTATGCCACGGTATTGTGCATAGCGTTGGCGGATACGGTCTACATAATCCACGGTTTCGCTTCCACGCATATAGCCGTATCTTACAACCGGGTCGTTATAATACTGCGGCTGCTGCAATTTCAACACGTATGGTGCCACATGACTCCAGCGACGAGGGTTTCCTCCATACTTCGATGTCAGAGCCATAGCATCCCTGATATGGTTGGCACCTCCGTTATAACTTGCCAAGACGAAGCATCGTCTTTCTTCAGCAGAAGGTATGTCGCGGAAATGTCCCGACAGCTCCGCAAGAAGTCTTACAGCCGCTTCCACGCTCTTCTCCGGGTTGGTCATCTCCGAACGTGGAAGTCCGAGATGGTCAGCCGTAGAAGGCATTATCTGCATCAGTCCGCAGGCTCCTGCCCATGAGCGTGCATTGGGGTCGAAGCAAGACTCCTGATAGCTTTGTGCCGCAAGCAGCCTCCAGTCCCATCTTGCCATTGGAGCATAGCGCCGGAAGAGGTGGTCGTACTTTGATATCACCCCACCCTTTCTGTCAAGGAACGGAGCATAGACATGTCGCCTTACGCTTCTGGCAGAGAAGAGGAAGCGTTCCTCCTTCTTCACCTGCTCCATCATGGAGGGGGAATACCATTTGTCGATGAGTGAGGCAAGTTCCGTACTGCATTTTCCTACCGCCCATTGCGTATTTTGGGAATCCACTCCCGCTCCACAGAAAAGCAGCCGGGAACAGAACTTCTTAGTCTTCGGCAACATATACATTATCATGTCCGCCTCTCCTTTTTCCAGACGGTCCACCATCTCCGCAGTATCTTTACACAATTCCACACGCAGCGACACCCCTAACTTCTGTGCAAACTTCTCGCACAGCAGATACTGTGTACCCACTCCATGACCATGATAGTCAAAATAGGTGTCAGGTCCCGACATGGTCAGTACTATCATCTCGCCGTTAGACACTATGTCGTCTACAGAAAACAGTCCGTCGTCTGTCACCGTATCAGCCACCACCTCTCCCCAAGGCGCAACGACACGCTCACTTTTTTTGCCCGTACACGAAGAGGCTGCGACGCACAATATGTAGCATAATGAAGCACCAAGCATAATATAATTATGCGATTTGAAGGGATTGGTAATATTTTGATACCACATGGCAAATAGCTTTCTCATTACAAAGAATATTTATACTAAAATCATTTACTGCAATCAGCAATAATATACAAAGATACACCTTTTCTTGCAGATATTACAATAAATCGCTAATTTTGCGTTGATTTTATAAATCATCTACGGTCAATATGGGTTGACAGCCGTATGTCATGCTCTTTCACCGGGGACATGCTGACAGTAGAAAAAAAATAGACGAGCAGACAAGTAGACAAGGGAATCTGCATTACTTGTATAAGGTTTGCGAACAGCGTTTATCAAGGAAAACCAATATCCTTGTCAACTCGTATCCTTGTCAACCCGTCTACTGTTGAGCAAGTTGAATACTGGCGAAAACAGAAATCAAGGAATATATATACACAATACACAAAAAGAATAAAAGAACATGATTAGAATTGCTGTTCAGTCAAAGGGTCGTCTGGCGGACGACACAATGAATCTGCTTGATGAAGCAGACATAAAAATCAACGCGAAGCGGAGAACACTGCTCGTACAGTCGTCAAACTTCCCTCTCGAAGTGCTGTATCTGAGAGACGACGACATTCCGCAGAGCGTAAGCACCGGGGTGGCAGACCTCGGCATTGTGGGAGAAAACGAATACGTGGAGCGAGGCGGAAAAGCAGAAATCGTAAAACGTCTTGGATTCAGCAAATGCAGACTCTCTCTTGCCATTCCCAAAGCCCAGGAATACAACGGACTGGAATGGTTTGACGGAAAGAAGATTGCCACATCATATCCTGTTATATTGCATGAGTTTCTTGAGAAGAACAATATAAAGGCAGAGATACACGTCATAACGGGAAGTGTGGAGATCAGTCCTGGCATCGGACTGGCTGATGCGATATTCGATATCGTAAGCAGCGGCTCAACACTGGTAAGCAACAATCTGAAAGAAGTAGAAGTGGTGATGAAAAGCGAGGCTCTGCTCATAGCCAACAAAAGTCTTTCTGACGAAAAGCGCGCCATTCTCAACCAGATGCTATTCCGTTTTGAGGCGGTGATGAATGCCGTGGACAAGAAATACGTGAGGATGAACGCTCCGAAAGCAAGTCTAAGAGCCATAATAGAAGTGTTGCCCGGACTGAAGAGTCCTACCATCATCCCTCTGGCTGATGACGACTGGTGCTCTATCCATACCGTACTCGACGAGAAACGCTTCTGGGAGATAATCGGCAAGCTGAAGGAACTTGGAGCACAGGGAATACTCGTCACTCCGATAGAGAAGATGATTCTCTAACAACAGCCTCAACAATTCAAACAAATAGATACGCAGCATGAATATAATAGAATATCCGGAAAGGGAACAGTGGGCAGAGATAACCCGCCGCCCTCATATAGATACAACGCAGCTGTACGACACCGTAAACGGAGTGCTCAGCGACATAAGGGCAAACGGTGATTCGGCAGTAATGAAATATGAAGAAAGATTTGACCATGCCAGGCTGTCAGGTCTGAAAGTGTCTGAAGAGGAAATCAAGGAGGCTCTCGACAACACTCCCAAGGAGCTGGTAGATGCCATACGTCTGGCACACGCCAATATCAGGAAGTTCCATCAGGCACAAGCGTTTTCCGGTATCGACGCCGAGACGCAGCCCGGAGTAAGATGCTGGCAGAGAAGTGTACCCATCGACAAAGTGGGACTATACATCCCCGGTGGCACCGCACCGTTGTTCTCCACCGTACTGATGCTTGCCACCCCTGCCGTAATAGCAGGATGCAAGGACATCATTCTCTGTTCTCCGCCAGATGCGGAGGGAAAGATAAACGGAGCCATCCTGTGTGCCGCCCACGTGGCAGGAGTGAAACATATATATAAAATAGGTGGTGTGCAAGCTATCGGCGCCATGGCATACGGAACGGAAAGCGTGCCTAAGGTATATAAGATCTTCGGTCCCGGCAACCAGTACGTAATGGCTGCCAAGCAGGTGGTGAGCGTGCATGATGTAGCAATAGACATGCCTGCCGGTCCGTCGGAAGTATGTGTGGTGGCAGACGATACAAGCAATCCGGTCTTTGTGGCTGCCGACCTGCTCTCACAGGCAGAACACGGTCCAGACTCACAGGTAATGCTCATCTCCACATCAAGAGAGCTGTTCCACAAGGTAGAGAAAGAACTTGCCAGCCAGCTTGCCGTACTGCCAAGAAAGGAGTTTGCCGAGAAGTCACTTGCCAACAGCAAGTTCGTCCTTGTACACGATACCGAGGAGGCAATGGCGTTCTCCAACGCATACGCACCGGAGCATCTTATAATATCCACCGACGACTATGAGCCGCTGTGCGATATGGTAAGAAATGCAGGCAGCGTATTCCTCGGCAAATACGCCTGTGAGAGTGCCGGAGACTATGCCAGCGGCACCAACCACACCTTGCCTACCCACGGCTACGCAACGGCATACAGCGGAGTGAACCTCGACAGCTTCTGCAAGAAGATTACCTATCAGCATCTGTCGGCTGAGGGAATAAGAAGTATAGGCCACGCCGTAGAGCTGATGGCAGAAAACGAATCGCTCTTTGCACACAAGAATGCAATGACACTAAGAATTAACGAATTAAACAACAGATAAAATGAAAGACCTCAACTTGCTTCTACGCAAGAACATACAAGACCTCGAGCCATACAGCTGTGCCCGAAACGAGTATAGCGGCAAGGGAGCAAAAGTTTTTCTTGACGCTAACGAGAATCCATACAACTCTCCGATAAACAGATATCCGGATCCTTTGCAGAAAGACATCAAGGAGAAGATTTCCCGACTGAAAAGAGTACATCCGGAATGTATCTTCCTCGGCAATGGTTCCGACGAGGCCATCGATCTTGTCTACCGCTGCTTCTGCGAACCGCGCATCGACAATGTCGTTGCCATTGAACCTACCTACGGAATGTATAAGGTATGTGCCGACATCAATGATGTGGAATATCGGAAAGTATTGCTCGACGAGAACTTCCAGTTATCTGCCAACCATATCCTTAACTCCTGCGATGAGCACACCAAAGTAGTGTGGCTCTGTTCTCCTAACAATCCTACAGGCAACGAACTTGACAGAGGCGAGGTGGAGAAAATATTACAGGAGTTTGAAGGCATCGTTGTCGTTGACGAGGCTTACTCCGATTTCTCTCACGTCCAGCCGCTGCGTCTTGAGCTGCATAAGCATCCCAACCTTATAGTACTCAACACCTTCAGCAAGGCATGGGGATGCGCCGGACTACGCCTTGGCATGGCTTTCGCCTATCCGGAAATCATCGAAGCCTTCAACAAGGTGAAATATCCTTATAACGTGAACATACTCACTCAGGAGCGTATCAGGCAGCAACTCGACAACCATTGGGACGTAGACAAATGGGTGAGCATACTGCTGATGGAAAGAGAGAACATGGTGGAGGCTTTCAAACTCCTTCATTCATGCAAGAAGGTCTACCCTACCGACGCCAACTTCTTTCTTGCCAAGATGGAGAATGCCGATGTCATATACCAGTATCTCAAGGACAATGGTATTATCGTGCGCAACCGCAGCAACGTAGCTCTCTGCGAGGACTGCCTCCGAATAACCGTAGGAAGCAAGTCTGAGAATGCGGAGCTACTGTCCGTACTAAGAAAATATGACGAACAAAACGATAATAAATAATCAACCAAAATGTATTTTACAGGAATAATAATCGCCGTTATGGCACTGTTGATAATAGGAATATTCCATCCTATAGTGATAAAGACGGAATACTACACCGGAGTGAAGTTCTGGTGGATATTCCTCCTTCTCGGCATTGCATGCATTGCCAGCGCACTCTTTGTGGAAAACACTATAGCTTCTGCCGCCCTCGGTCTCACCGGAGCATCGCTGCTATGGAGCATACTGGAGCTGTTTGAACAGAGAGAGAGAGTGATAAAAGGATGGTTCCCCATGAACCCGAAGCGGAAACATGAGTATTCCGACAAGAAATAAATACAGCAAGAGGACATCATAGATTATGAAGACAAAACTAATTGTTGTAGGCAAGACCGTTGACAAGAATATAATCAAAGGCATTGAAGACTACGTAGGCAGGATTGGTCATTATATGCCTTTTGAGATTATCGTCATACCCGAACTGAAGAATACGAAGAAGCTGTCTACGACAAGTCAGAAGGACATGGAGGGCGAGCTTATCCTAAAACAGCTGCAACCCTCTGACACGGTGGTACTTCTCGACGAGCACGGCAAGGAATACCGGAGCATAGAGTTTGCCTCATGGATAGAGAAGCAGCAGCAGACAGCACGCACCTTAGTGTTCGTCGTCGGAGGGCCGTATGGTTTCTCCGATGCGGTATATGCCCGGTCAAACAGTAAGCTGTCGCTATCAAAGATGACATTCTCCCATCAGATGATACGCCTGCTGTTCGTAGAGCAGATATACAGGGCATGCACTATAATAAAAGGTGAGCCATATCACCACGAATAACATTTCCGGCAACAAAAGAGAAAGGGAAAAACATTTGCGCATAACATCCTCAAGAAGATATCTTGCACTACTGTTTATGGCAATACAAGGGCTGACAGCCCTCTGCATGCCGCCCAACGCCTTCGGCAGTCTGTCTGTCGATAGCGTGATAAAGCGTATTACCCTTTATCACGACAGTGTGGCACAATGTCCTTCCCAAAAAGTTACAACAAACATATATGCCGGCTTTCACATAAACGTAGACAAGAGGAACAGTACTATGATGCTGATTCCCTCAATGTATAGCATAGCGAAAGGTGACAGGGAATACGTGACGGAGTTCTACACCACCTTGACTCTGGAAGGCGGCAAGGTGAAGGAAGTTGATACGAAAGTCAGCACAGGCACTGTGCCCAAGAACCGCGATGTGATGACGATAATGAAGCAGTTTGCACTGCCTACAATATATAGAGAAACCATCTATGGGGAATACCTTCTGTCGCCTTGCAACAAATACAACCGTAAGGTATACCGATACCGCATAACCAAGCTTACGGCAGGGCGTGCAGAGGTCGTGTTCAGACCCAAGGTAAGAAACACACAACTCGTAAGCGGTAAATTCATCATGGATCTCAACACCGGAAAGATTCTCTCAATAAAATTCCGTGGCGAGCTCGACATGGTAAAGTTCATCGTCAGTCTTAAGATGAGTTCTGACGACAATATGCCTTTGTCGCCAAAGTCAAGTCATACCAACATTAAATTCAGTTTCCTCGGCAACAAGACAAGAACCCAGTGCATCACTTACTATAACTGCCAGAAGCAGCTCCCGACAACAATTCACGACAGCCACGACCGTAGTCTGATGGACAGTCTGCGCCCTATAAGACTCAGTCCGGCTATGGAGAAAGTATACGAAAGGAAGTTCGGCTCAAAGTTATATATTGTTGTAGACACAACCGACAGTATCACCCCGAATACAGACGACAGCACAGCAACTGACAGCATACAGCAATACGAGCCGATGACAACCAACAGCAAATTCCTTAATAAGCTCGGTGACTATTTCATAGAAAGGATAAAAGGAAGTTTCGGAACGAAAGCACAGGGAAGCTACCGCTTGTCGCCGCTCATAAACCCTCTCTATTTAGGATACAGCAACAAGAAAGGCATTACCTACAAGATGAAGCTCAATGCCGGATACAACTTCAACGACATATCAAACATCAGCATGACTGTAAATGCCGGTTATTCTTTCAAGCAGCGACAGCTGTACACCAAGATTCCTATGCGCTATACCATCAACAGGAAACTGTATGTGGAAACACAGTTCGGAATAGGAAACCGCATCACTTCATCTGAAATCCTCGACCGTATAAAGCACGAGAAATACGACTCCATAAGATGGGACGAGATGAATCTCAACTATTTCAAGGATATGTACTGGACGATAAAGTCGAAATATACCTTCAACAATAAATGGAGCATCATACCGGGAATAGCATACCACCGACGCTCCGCAGTGGATAAAAGCGGATTCATCCTCTCTGGCGAACCGCACAAATACCACTCCTTCGCCCCGCTCATCAAGTTGCAATACAGTCCTCTTGCAGAGCGCGGCCCAATAATCAGCATCGACTACGAACGGGGAATAAAGGGAGTGATACACTCCAACACCAACTATGAACGCGTTGAAACCGACGTGGCATGGAAGAAAGAACTACATCGCATGAGACTGTTCTCCATGAAAGTAGGCTACGGATTATACACATCAAGAAGCAAAGGAGCATATTTCCTCGACTACACCAACTTCCACTATGAGAACATTCCCGGCGGATGGGACGACGACTGGACGGGAGAGTTCCAGCTGCTGAACAGCAACTGGTATAATGCGTCGAGGTATTACCTTAGGGGGAACTTCACCTATGAGTCGCCACTGCTTATCATGTCAAAGCTGCCTCTCGTAGGGCGATATATAGAAATGGAAAGGATATACTCCAACATACTGTTTACGGACCAGCTCCACCCATACATAGAATGTGGGTATGGCATGACTAACAAATGGTTCTCTACAGGAGCATTCTTCTCTGTAAGCAACAAGAAGTTCGGCGAAGTGGGAATAAGGTTCGGACTGGAACTCTTCAGAGACTGGTAACACACCCACGCCTACAGGTCTTCAACATGCAAGACCGATGACAAAAAAACAAGCAAATGAGGAAACAAGGAAGCTCCACTTCCCTTAATATAATTCATAAAACAAAAGACATGAGCTCTCTCACAGTATATAAAGCAAGCGCAGGTAGCGGCAAGACGTTTACACTTGCCGTCGAATACATAAAGTTTCTCATAAAGAACCCAACGGAATACAGAAACATTCTTGCCGTGACCTTTACCAACAAAGCTACCGACGAGATGAAGACCCGAATCCTTGGACAACTCTTCGGCATAGCCAATTCTCTTGGAGAGTCTGACGACTATCTGAAGAAGATAGCAGAAGAGACACACTCGGAGATAGATGAAGTAAGACAAACGGCACAGCTCGCCATCAGACTACTCATCCACAACTACGACTATTTCCACGTGGAGACAATAGATACTTTTTTCCAAAGCGTACTGAGAAACCTCGCAAAGGAACTGGATCTCTCCGCCAACCTTAGAATAGAACTCAACGATACCGCCGTTGAGCAACAGGCTGTTGACCAGATGATTGAAGACCTTGACAGCAAGTCACCGCTCTTCTTGTGGCTCATGAAATACATCATGGACAATATCGATGAGAACAAGGGATGGAATGTGTTGCGCTCCGTAAAGGAATTCGGCAAGATGATATTCAACGATGACTACCGCAGGGAGAGCAAAAGCATTAGCGAGACGCTTTCAAAGAAAGGGTTCATCACGGAATACAGAAAGGAACTGACTCTGCTGAAAGCCAAGTCAAGAGAGGACCTGAAAGCTGTAAAGGAACAGTTCTTCAACACCATCGGAGAAGCAGGCATCGCCGCTGAAGACCTCGCAGGAGGCAAGTCGAGAGGCATACACAGATACTTTGAACGACTCACCAACGACAGTCTTGACGACAAAGACTTCATGCCGAAGACTGTGGAGAAGCACCTTGGCGGTGCTGACAACTGGAGCTCTAAAAGCAACAAGAACCGACAGGCCATCATCTCGCTGGCAGAAACAACACTCATACCGTTGCTCGAAAAGGCGGAGAACCTTAGACATGAAGCACAATTCACGGTATGCTCCGTTGATGCCACATTGCAGAACATCAACAATCTGCGACTGCTCAACAACATTGAAAAGAGAGTACACGAGATGAACATTGAGGCTAACCGCTTCCTGCTTAGTGACACTCAGCACCTGCTACGCCTTATGGTTGACGACACGGACTCTCCCTTCATCTTCGAAAAGATAGGCACAAGACTGGAACACATCATGATTGATGAGTTTCAGGATACAAGTACCGTGCAATGGGAGAATTTCAAAATCCTACTTAACGAATGCATGAGCCACTGCAACAACGGTGGTACGGAGGTCAACAACCTTGTTGTAGGTGACATCAAGCAAAGCATCTACAGATGGAGGTCGGGCGACTGGCGATTGCTAAACGACATTAACGGCAGCTTCCCCGAAAGGCATCTTGACATCAGGGAACTGAAGACCAACTACAGGTCGGCGGAGAACATCGTCCGCTTCAACAATGCCTTCTTCAAGATTGCCGTTGAAGATGAAGCCAAAGCAGAGCAAAAAATCAGCGAGACGGAAGCCATGCTGATAAAAGCTGCGTACAACGACGTTAAACAGGAAGTCGGCAAGCAAAGCGGCAACGGACTTATAAGGATGCAACTGCTGAAGAATGCTGACTACGAGTGCCGTATGCTCGAAGAACTGGAAAGCACCATTGATGAAATAAGAAGCAACGGCGTGCCACAGCAGAAGATAGCGATACTGCTCAGATCAAACAAATATATCCCACTGATTGCCAACTATTTCACAGAAAAGCGCCCCGACGTGACCATCGTGAGTGACGAAGCCTTCAGACTGGACCGTTCCATTGCCATCAACACCATCGTGGCTGCTCTGAGATTCCTTCACGACAGCGACGACAAGATTACGAAGGCATGCCTGATAAAATACTACAGACAGAACGTGAAGCAAGAGGATATTCCTCTCTTTGACATGCTGCAGGATATGGAAAGCATGGAATTCCTGCCAAAAGACTTTGCCGACAACATCGGCATGCTAAAGGAATTACCGCTCTACGACCTCGTGGAAAAGCTTTATGCCATATTCCATCTCGACGAGCTGCAAAACGAAAATGCCTACGTATGTGCTTTCTTCGACTATCTGTCAACATACATCAACGACATGTCGGCTGACCTTGCCGGATTCCTGCAAGAGTGGGATGACAACATGCATGCAAAGAAAATACAGACTGACGAGGCGGACGGCATACAGCTTATCAGTATACACAAGAGCAAGGGACTGGAGTTTGACAATGTCATAGTGCCGTTCTGCAACTGGAAGCTGGAGATGTATCAAGGAAACTATATATGGTGCAGACCGCAGACGCTGCCTTACAGCAAGATTCCATTGATACCGATAAACTACAGTCCGAAACTCGCCAACTCCATCTATGCCGACGACTACAAGAAGGAGCACATGCAGAACACCATAGACAACCTGAACCTTCTCTATGTGGCTTTCACAAGGGCGGGGAAAAACCTCTTCGTGATAGGAAAGCGAGATGACAGAAACTCACGCTCCGCTCTCTTGCAAAACACCATAGAGCCGCTTGCAAAGGAACTTCATGACACAACGCTTGAGGGTATGGACGACAAGGATGATGACATATTCTTTGAATACGGCGAATTTGCTGAAAGCAATGTCTCGGAAGAGAAGAAGGCAACGGAAAACGTATTCCTGCAGCCTGACATGAAGATAGATGCCACACTGGAAACATACGACATTCCGATTGTGTTCAGACAAAGCAACAAGAGCAAGGACTTTATCGCCCAGGCGGAAGGGGAAGAGCAGACTGCCAACTCGTTCATAAAGATTGGCAATATCCTGCACCAGGTGTTCTCAAACATACAGACTGCCGACGATATTCCGCAGGTGCTCGACCGCTTTGAACAAGACGGTATCCTCTACGGCGAAGACCTGAACAGGGAAAAGCTGCAGAAGATGCTCTCCGAATATATCTCGACAAACGAGATGGTGGCGGACTGGTTCTCGCCACACTGGAAACTGTACAACGAATGCAGCATACTTACAACAGACAAGAATACCGGAGAGGTTTGCGAACGCAGACCGGACAGAGTAATGAAAGACGGAAACAGAGTTGTTGTGGTAGACTTTAAATTTGGAAAGATGAACGATAAGTATATCGCTCAGGTAAGAGAATACATGCAACTCCTCCGCAACATGGGATATTCCGACGTAAAAGGATTCCTGTGGTTCGTAAGAAAGGGCATAATAAAAGAAGTGACATTATAATCAACGTTAATCAGAAAGACAATGAAATCATTCCTTCACTATATAGCAAAAGATATAATAGAGAAATACGGAAACGACCTGTCGCACATCGCACTCGTTTTTCCTAACAAGAGAGCTGCCTTGTTTCTTAACGAGGAACTTGCCCAATGCTCCGACAAACCGGTTTGGGCACCCAACTACCTTACCATCAGCGACCTCTTCAGACGATACTCTTCTCTCACCGTCGGCGATCCCATAAAACTTGTATGCGAACTGTAATTGATCAAAAACAGGAAGCGATAAACCTTGAGCGAAAACA
>OQVS01002322.1_pt1 | contig 12252 bp, 8 predicted proteins | sample 1691601 | NCBI WGS metagenome assembly OQVS01 (sample SAMN03418268, study PRJEB22391) | human gut metagenome | biome: human-gut; feature: organic feature; material: feces | host: Homo sapiens | place: Tanzania | collected 2013-01 | reverse complement strand
GTATTATCGTGCCCGCCGATGCCGTCACCGTCACAGCCGCTATTACCATAACTTTAAATCTCTTCATTTTTCAAATCCTCCGGGATTTAAATTGTTTTTGTTTACGAAGATACTATCCAAGCTCTTTTCAAAGGCCACACCATGCGGCACGGCCTTCTCCGAGCCTTCTTTATAAAAGACGTACCAAAGCCGCAAACGCAACAAAAAAAATATTAAAAAAGGTTAAGCACGGCAACTTTTACTCGCCATGTTTTTTGCGGCGAAAAACGCGGTATTCAGAGACAGTCCGGGTGTCCCGAACAATCGATGCAACGCCCGATGCAACACCGGATAACCGTAGTTTTCGCCACAAAACCGCCTTTTGCACTCTTAACACATCTTAACCCAAAAGCGCCAAACGAGGCCTGATTTAACCGAGATTTGCTAAAACGACAAATATTTAATAATATTAAACATTTGAAGGGCGGTTTTTACCCGAAAATCTTTTCCTATCTGAAAAAGTATGTCTACCTTTGTCCCACTTTTTCGGAGGTCCGTCCGCGATCCCCTCGGTATATTACCCCCGATTGCGTCGATGCCGAAAGAGTCTGAAAAACTACAAAAATAGAAAATACACGTAAACCACTTATCAACTATTATGAGCAATCCTAATGTTAAGCCCGCCCAAGGCAAACTGGGCGTGATGGTAGTCGGCCTCGGCGCCGTCTCCACAACATTTATGACCGGTGTGCTGATGACCCGTAAAGGCCTGGCCAAACCCGTAGGCAGCATGACCCAATACGACAAAATCCGTGTGGGCAAAGGTGCTGACAAAAAATACCTCCACTACAAAGACATCGTGCCCATCGCCGACCTCAACGACATCGAATTCGCCGCGTGGGACGTATATCCCGCCAATGCTTACGAGTCGGCCATCAACGCCGAAGTGCTCAAAGAAAAAGACATCGAACCCGTAGCCGACGAGCTCAAAGCCATCAAGCCCATGCGCGCCGCTTTCGACCACAACTACGCAAAACGCCTCGACGGCGAAAACTACATGAAGGGCGCCACCCGCTGGGAAATGGTCGAGAACATCCGCAAAGACATCCGCGACTTCAAAGCCGCCAAGAATCTTGACCGCATAGTCGTACTGTGGGCCGCTTCCACCGAAGTTTACGTCCCCGTAGACGAAAAAGTACACTACAAACTCGCCGCCCTCGAAGCAGCCATGAAGGCTGACGACAAAGAGCACGTAGCTCCCTCCATGTGCTACGCATATGCAGCTCTCAAAGAAGGCGCTCCCTTCATCATGGGCGCTCCCAACACCACCGTCGACATCCCCGCAATGTGGGAACTGGCCGAACAAACCAAGATGCCCATCGCCGGCAAGGACTTCAAGACCGGTCAAACACTCGTTAAATCCGGCTTCGCCCCCATCATCGGCACACGCTGCCTCGGTCTGAACGGATGGTTCTCTACCAATATCCTGGGCAACCGCGACGGCCTCGTACTCGACGAACCCGCCAACTTCCGCACCAAAGAGGTTTCCAAACTGTCCACCCTCGAGACCATCCTCGAAGCCGACAAGCAGCCCGACCTCTACAGCAACTACTACCACAAAGTACGTATCAACTACTACCCCCCGCGCAACGACAATAAGGAAGGCTGGGACAACATCGACATCTTCGGATGGATGGGATACCCCATGCAAATCAAAATCAACTTCCTGTGCCGCGACTCCATCCTCGCCGCTCCCCTGTGCCTCGACCTGGTACTGCTCAGCGACCTCGCCGCTCGCGCCGGCCGCTTCGGCATCCAGCGCTTCCTGAGCTTCTTCCTCAAGAGTCCTATGCACGACTACACCCAAGGCGAAGAAGCTGTCAACCACCTGTTCCAGCAGTACGTCATGCTCAAGAACGCCATCCGCGAAATGGGCGGCTACGAAGCTGACGAAGAAATCGATTAATACCGCCGCGGCTTCCGCCGCGACATTCTTCCCATAATCGGTGGGGGATCCGGCCATACGGCCAAGTCCCCCACCCTTTTTTTGTGTACCATCCCCGACTTAGGGCTCTACCCCCCCCTAAAAAAAAGGTCCTTAAAGTCTTGTCGCTAAAGTCCCTAAGGTCCTTAAGGTCTCTAAGGTCCTTAAAGTCCTTAAAGTCCCTAAGGTCCCTAATTTTTTTTTGGAGGGCTATAATAGCGCTGACGTTGAACAAAAAATTGTGCGCGACAAATTTGGTGGTTTCAAAAATAGTTGTTATCTTTGCGGTGTACAAATATGCCATTCGAATTTCAGGCATATATATTTATTATTCACCAACTTTATCCACTCAAACACACACAACCATGAACACAAAACAAGACATGCAAAACACACAACTCGTACAAGGCACACCGCAAGTACTGACCGAGCAAGCACTGACACCGCAAGACCGGACACCGCAGCCGCTGCAAGACACGGGCGCCAACGCCTGCATCCCCGGATGCGGATGGCTCAAGCTGTTCCGCTGCTTCACCGAATGGGAATGGTACAGCGACACCAATACCGTGCGCCTGTTCCTGCACCTGCTGCTGAGAGTCAATTACCGCGAACGCCGCTGGAAAGGCATCGTCATACCGCGCGGCTCTATGGTCACGTCGCTGGCCGCGCTCGCCGCCGAGACGACACTGTCCGTGCAGAACGTCCGCACCTGCCTGGCACATCTCAAATCCACGGGCGAAATCAGAGTAGAAACAACACCCTGCTACACGCTCATAACCGTCAATAACTATGCGCGTTACCAAGACGGCGGAACGTGTTCCAACACCTCGGAACAACAACCCGTCAACAACCCCTCAACACACCCTCAACAGACCTGCAACAAGCCGCTAACAACAACTAAAGAAATAAAGAAAGAAATAAATAAAGAAAATATACGAGAGAATAGCGGCTTCGCCAAGGCTCAGCCCGCGCTCGCGCCACAGGCCGAGCAGTCGTTTTGTGAAGTACCATGTTCGGAATGCAAGTCATTCGCGACAGACGGTTGCATCAAGCGCCGAAACGCAGCTACGCCCGGTACAAATACTGTGGAAAAAAAGGGGGCCGGCGCCGCGGCAAGCAAATCGGCTGCAAGTACACCCATGGCGAGCAAACCGGCGGTGAGTACACCCACGGCAAGCAAATCGGCTGCAAGAATATCGGCAGTAAGCACATCCGATGGTCGTCGCGGCGCTTTCGTAGCTCCGGATGTCGAACAGGTGCGCCAATACGCCGTAGTCAAGGGTTTGGAAGGCTTTGACGCCGAAGCATTTACCGATTATTACAGCTCCAACGGCTGGCACGTCGGCAAGTCCCCCATGCGCGACTGGCAGGCAGCGGTGCGCAACTGGGCGCGTCGCCAAGATCTGATGGACGCTTGCACCCTGCGCCGCAGCGATACGGCACGCACCACCCGCGCCGCCGGCACTACCCGCACCACCCTCAATGTCAACGACCAGTGGAAAGGCTTCGTCCTACCACAGAGATAAAGCCATGACAATGTGGAATGTCGAATACCATGATAAAGTCGAATGTCGAATGCCATGATAAAGTGGAACGTCGAATGCCATGATAAAGTGGAACATCGAATGTCGAATACGAAATCGGTTTTGTGGATTAAACGGTATATTTCATACAATATCGAGGGAAATGTTTGGGGGCGAAGGGAGATGCCCGTAACTTTGTGTCGTCAGAAGCGTCAAGGCGACCATCTTCTCACTCATTCTCCCCCTCCCCGCCTTACGCCTTGACATCTATTACAGGCCATAGGCCGCTAATCGTTAAACATTACAGGCCATAGGCCGCTCATCAACCAATACTAATCGTTAGACAATGGGCATGTATTCAGACAACCGTTTTGATAATGGTCTTTCGGAAGACGGCAACGGACTTACCGAAGAAGAAATGGCTCGGGCTACGGAAGTGATTGTCCCGGCGCCGGATGCAACGCCGACACCCGGCAATCAGGCGTCCGGCAATCAAGCGCCGGGTAATCAGGTGGCTGCGGATGTTTCGCAGGAGGATTTTCCGTTGGCGGCGTTGCTGCCTAATGCCGGGCAGCGTATGTCGCTCGGCCGTGCCATGGGTGTGAGCGCCGCCGTAGGTGTCGCCGGGGTTTGTGTCGCGTCCGTATTGACCAAGGAGGATGCCTCGCTGAGTCGTGCCGCCACGCCTGACAATGAGAAATCGGCAGACGATATTGCCGCCAATGCAGGCGCGGGAGATGGCACAGAGCGCATCGAAGTGCCTGCCGCGCCGCATGTTACGATTAGTTACGAGGACACGCCGATGAATAGCGGTATGGAGACATGCGATGCCGGGGATATCGCCGATGCAAGCGCGAACCATGTAGGCGGCGCCGAGGCCCCGGATTCGCTATTCGGCGGATTCGGCAGCGTGTGCGCAGACATATAGCGGCAGCGTGTGCACGCAGCCTCCCCGTATGATTATGGGACAGGAACCGTTATGAAACAGAGACTGTTATGAAACAGAGGCTGTTATAGAATCGGGACGACTACGGCTGTAGCCAGAGCTGCTATGCCCTCTTCGCGGCCTACAAATCCCAGGCGTTCGGTGGTAGTGGCCTTGACGCTCACCATATCGGCATCTATACCGAGGTCGGCGGCCATATTGGCACGCATGGCCTCGATGTGCGGCGCCATCTTAGGCGCTTGTGCCATAATGGTAATATCCATATTATAAGGCATATATCCGTGGTCGCGTATCAGCGCAACCACGTGACGCAGCAGCCGGCGCGAGTCTATGCCCGCATATCGCGCGTCCGTATCCGGGAAATGACGTCCTATGTCGCCCAGCGCCATTGCGCCAAGCAGCGCATCGCACAGGGCGTGTATGGCCACATCGGCATCGCTGTGCCCCAGCAGGCCGCGGTCGTGGTCAATGGTGACACCGCATAAAATCAAACGGCGTCCCTCGGTGAGGACGTGCACGTCATAGCCGTTGCCGATACGTGGATATTGCATATCTTCAAGTGTTTATGGAATATGGAATGCGGAATATGGAATGCGGCATTTCGCACAGGTTGCGCCTTATGATGCCACCTGCCTCGGATGCGAGTGGCATCAGAGCCGAAGGCGACAGCCGGTGTCAACGTTTGCGCTTGCCCAAGAGGTCGCGCAGCCCGTCCATATCGAAAGTCAGGGTGAAGCGCAGTGTCTGATCCAGAGGCGAAGTCTGCGCCGTGGCCAGCATATATGACGCATCCAGACGCACGACGTTGAGCGAGAAGCCGGCACCTATGCCGAAGTACTGGCGGTTGCCCTTGAACTTATTCTCGTAGAAATAGCCTGCGCGCAGGAAGAACTGCTGGTTGTAGCTGTATTCGGCACCCAGCGACCAGGTGATTTCGCGTAACTCCTCCTTAAATCCACCCGGGGCATCACTGAAGCTCTTGAAAATGCCGGTGATTGGCGACATATTCTCCCAGTCTTCGAGTGCATCAAGATATGCCTGCTGTCCCTCGGTGGTCTGAGTATCGTAATCGCTTTCGCGCGGCTTGGCCGGCACAAGCAACTTATTGGCATCGAGGTTGATAGACAAGTTATGATAATCAGCCAGCGGGAAGGTGAATGATGTACCCAGACGCAGGTTGGTGGGCAGAAACGCCGGATAATTGCCATTGTCGTAAGACACCTTGGTGCCTATGTTCGAGATATTCCAACCCCAGGACCATTGACATTCGCTGCGTCCGATGATAGGATAGGTCGTGTAGTATCCCGAGATGTCGGCCGAGAAAGCACTGGCACCCGAAGTTTGATCGCCTGCATAGCTGTCGCTGAAACCCAGGTCACTGTAGATGTAGCGGAAAACAACGCCCATGGAGAATTTCTCGGAGAGTTTGCGCGAATAGCCGACATCCACGGACATTTCGTAGGGGTTGAGGCTCTGTCCGGCATCCCCGGAAGGCCCGGCTGTATTGACTTCGCCCAGCGAGAAATAGCGCAGCGAGGCACTGATGGCCTGATTGTCGCCCGAGCCGATTTTGTAGTATGCCGACAGGTTGGCCAGGAAGATATCGTTGACCAATTTGCGCAGCCACGGCGTGTAGCTCAGGCTCACGGCGGCGCTTGAGTAGGCAAAAGCATATTTTGACGGGTTCCAAAACTGCGAATTGACGTCCGGATCCGAAGCGACACCCAAGTCACCCATGGATGCGCCGCGTGCGTCCGGGGCTATACCCAGCGAGGTCACGCCGGTGGTGATGGGGTTGAATTCGTCGTTCTTAATATCGTCGGCGGCCATGACGCCGAAAGCCGTCGCCAAGGCCAGGGCCACGGCGGCACAGCGTCCGCAATTGTATTTCTGTCTCATGGACATTGTGTGATGTGTTTGCTTTGGTGATACGGATGACGGCCTGCATGCGTGAGCGAAGGCCGGTCTATTAGTAAACGCAACTTTGCGCTTAATATTGTGGAGCACCGCCATATCATTGCGCGTCGGCATATCATTGCGCGTCGGCGAGGGTGCGGTTGGCCTGCATGGCCAGGAACTCCTTGCGCGTGTACGGATAGGTGGAAGTGCCTTGGCGCACCCAGTACTTGCCGCCGTACTCGGTGCCGAACTGGTTGGGACGAATCTCGACGACAAAAACGTTCTTGCCGCCGGATTCGGCCGGGTCGAGCCACAACGTGGATATGCAGTCGTTGGCGGCTCCGCCGAGATTGATGCGGATATCGTTGCGCACACGTAGTTCGTACTTGTCGCGGTCTCCACCGAAGAGATGGTGATATAAGTCGTCATTGCCCACCACGTACCCGTATCGGTTGACACCGATATACAACTTGCCGCCTTGGGCGCTATTGAGAAATCCGCAGATACGTTGCAATATATGGTCACGCTGACGCGGCATGTCGATGTGCAGTCCGTCTTCGGGGCAGATGTAGCTGCTCTTGAACTCGAGCGTCTGTGTTTCTTCGCCCAAGAATATGGGCTGCTGTATTTTGACCTCGATGTTCAGCAACTGCGATATGCGCCCGGTGATGGCGCCTTGGGCTTCGTCCACATCCATTTCCATGGACAGGTTGGCCGTCAGAGCCAATTTGGCCAGGCCGACGGAGGTCTCGTCGTAGTCACCGGCGATGATGTCCCATAGAAAATCGTTTTTGGACGAATCGTAGATGTAGCTGAGTATACGCAACTGGCGGCTGCGCATTTCCAGTACCGGATAGTCGCCCGAATTTTCTTCGTCGGCACGAATATCATCCACGTTGATGTATCCCGAGCTGACGAAGGTGCGCAGGCGTCGGACAAAAGACATGCGCCGCGCATAGTATTGCACCAGACCGTTGTTGTCTATGAGTCGCGCCAGCATACGCGCAAAGGCCATATAATTAAATCGGCGCAAATAGCTTGACTCAAGCGACCCCACGCGGTCTATGATGTGTATCAGCTCGACCACGTGCTCGGGCTCGATAGTCGATTCGGGCAGGTCGTCATCGGTATTTTCCGATGCCAGGTCCATGGTTTCGGGAATATGGAACACCGAAGACTTGAGCAGGAACAGCATCGTGCGTATGGCATCGTGCGGCGAGAATGTATTAAAATCCTCGTCTACCGGCCTGTTGTATCGGCAGAGCAGTCGCCCGGTGGGCTCCATAGACATGTACGTAGCCACTACGTAGTCGCCTTTGGAAAGTTTGGTACTCTCAGTGACGATATTGACCGGGTCGCCCTGCGCCGATATACCCAGATAGGTTTCGCGGCCCTTGTACTTGGTCCATCCCATGACCAGACACTCGAGGGGAGTGTCTTCGTCGAGGTCGTTGCGCACCATATCCTTGATGGCCGGCAGCATATTTCCATCATAGTCAAAGAGTGCCTGGTTTGCCCACTCATTGCCGCATGGTCCCGGATCGTTCATATACTTTAGCGAAGCAGGTGTTGCCCATCCTGAGCCCGGTACAGGAATCCACGCAGGCTCCCACCAGAAAAATCCTTTTCCGTGGTCATCCACCACATTTGCCACTCTGTTTAAGAAATCCTTTGTAAAATCAGCCTGACCCTCAATAGTCATAGGATAATCTATTTTCTCAACAAGCTCCGGTTTTGTCGCATAGCCCTTGCGCTCAGAGTCTGAAAGCTTCTCGTACTCTTTGTAGCTGTCCATTGTAAAGCCCATGGATACCTCAGCGATGATAAGGTCCTTATTGAAACGCTTTGCAATGTCATTCATGTTGAACTCAAGCTGGTCGAGAGAGCCGTGCCAGAAAGGATAGTATGACAATCCGATATAATCAAACTCCTCTCCTCTTTCGATGAAGTTTGTAAACCATCTGACATAAAGCTCATTATTTCCACCATTATCAAGGTGAATCATAATCGGAATATCAGCATTTACCTTGCGGCAGGCACGTATTCCGGCATTCACAAATTTAGCTATATTATCGTAATTTGGCACCTCTCCCTCAGGCCATAAAAGTCCGTTTGAGAGCTCATTACCTACCTGAATCATTGTGACATTTACACCTGCCTCAATAATCTTTGTCAGATTTTCAAGTGTAAAATCATATACAGCCTGCTCCAGCTCGTCCACACCGAAATCCTTCCAGGCCTTTGGCTTGATCTGCTTTCCCGGATCTGCCCAGAAATCACTGTAGTGGAAATTCAAAAGCACTCCAAAGCCTGCATCTGTAACCTTTTTTCCGATAGCGATAGTCTCAGCCAGGTCATTGTTACCCGCACCGTAAGGCTCACCATCCTCTGATTTTGGGTCGTTCCACAGACGAATGCGGATTGTGTCGACATCATGCTCCTTCATGATGTCAAGAATGTCCTTCTCTTTTCCGTCCTCGTAGTATTTTGCTCCGCAGCGTTCCAGCTCGAGCAAGGTTGATAAATCCATACCCTTAATAAATTTTGACATTTTAATCCTCCTTAATTCTTATATCATTTATTCTTATATAATTTATTTACACCATGAGAGCAGTCCCGGTAGTAGTACCATCCTAGATTCCGCGGAAACAGAATGTGAATTCCATTTTTTCTGAGGCATCAAGCAGATACTCCGGATGAGTATGTGAGCCCCAGCTGTCGTCTCCGCCTACACCCATCTGCTTCTTTGCCACACGGACAACAGTATAGTGTACAGGTGGAAGCTCAAAATGATGAGCCGCATTTTCCAGCTCATGCGGTGTATATGGCAGTGCTGAGAACGAGAGCTCATCACCAAAGAACAGCATACCTCTGCCCTTCTTGTCCATAACCTTTGCATATCTTACACTGCACTTGTTGCCGCTCTCCTGCGGAACGAGATACTCTGCGATATTGTCTGCCACTTTATTCTCGTATACACCATACTTTCCGCCATGCTGTCTGTCAGCATATGTCTCCTGCGGTCCGAGTCCGTACCATTTTACTGTATCATAGTCGGCATCCAGCTTGAACATCATGCCAAACTCAGGCATATCACCAAGCTCCTTTACAGGGTCATATGACAGCGTTGTCTCGATGGTTCCATCGCCAAACACTCTGTATGTCACCTCGCATGAGCTCTGCGGTGTGGTAGGCATAAAATAAGTGTATGTGATGGCAATATTGTTGTCATTTTTTTCTACCCTTGGTGATGTATCTGCAAAGCGCTGGTTTTCTCTGGTGGTCACATACATGCTGGCAATCTTCCACTGTGCATAGCGCTGTGGCATCATATTGCCGGAATCATTGTTGGTAGGTGTTCTCCAGAAATTCGGCAGTGGGATAGTATTTGGAAGCATCTCGACGCCACCGTATACATATGAAACCATTCCCAGATTCATTCTTGAGAAAAGTGCCTTAAAGTTCTCACCTCTTACAAGGATATTTCCGTTTCCAACAACAAGCTCAACTGATTTGTCGCATGAATACTCACTTACAGGCTTCTTTATCATATGCTGTCCGAATGCGATCTCATATCCTGCCTTTTCCCAGATAGTGTTTTCCTTCAATACAAATGATACCACAATACAGTACTCTTTTTCCACATCTATCATGGAATTTTTAAGAGTCACCGGCACCTCATAGCTTGCCCTCTCCATAGGTGGAACAGATACCTGAAGCTTTGTCCTGTAAACCTCCTCACCGTCTGCAAGAAGAATGGCAAAAGCATCAAAAACCGATGTATTTACAAAGAGATTTTTGTTCGTAACTGTAAAGATGTAGTCGCTGTCAAAATCAACCGAGATATTCTGATAATTGAACTTCACCTCCTGCATCTTTGGAGAAGCCTCTCTCTCTCCGCCGTAGCAGATGCCGTTTCCGCTGAAATCTCCATCAGTAGGCCTGTCGCCGAAATCTCCGCCATATGTGAGGAACCACTTGCCGTATCTGTCCTTTTTGTAGATTGACTGGTCGATATAATCCCAGATAAATCCACCCTGATATCTAGGCTCGCGGTCTGAAAGCTCTGTGTATTTGTGCATAGCACCGCAGGAATTTCCCATTGCATGCGTATATTCGCAGCAGATAAACGGTTTCTCAGGATGCTCTGCCAGGAACTTTTCAATGCCTGAAACCGGTGTATACATCTGGCTTTCCATGTCGCTTGTGTCATTATAGCTTCTATCGTTAAATACTCCCTCATAATGCACCAGACGATGCTTATCAAGCTGTCTGAAAAGCTGTGACATCTCATATATTGTCTTGCCGCCAAACGACTCATTGCCGCATGACCAGATAAGGATTGCCGGATGATTTTTATCTCTCTGATAGCATGAGTTTGCACGGTCGAGCATCATTTCTCTCCACTGTGGCTTGTCCTTTGGCACAACAAAGTCAAGGTCCACATAGCCCTTATTGTATGCCTCCCATGTGCCGTGACTCTCAAGATTGTTCTCAGCTATCATATAGATTCCATAAATATCGCAAAGCTCATAAAGCATGGAATCATCAGGATAGTGGCTTGTTCTTATCGCATTGATATTGTTCTTTTTCATTGTGACAATATCCTTTATCACCTCATCACGGTTTGGCACACGGCCTGTGACTGAGCTGAACTCATGGCGATTGACACCCTTAAATACAATACGCTTACCGTTTAGCTTCATGAGTCCGTCAACCATCTCAAAGCGTCTGAAGCCCGCCAGCTGGCTGATAAACTCGGTCTCATTTCCATGTGAGTCCTTAACTATAATTTTAACCTCATACAGATTTGGCTTTTCAGCGCTCCATAGCAGAGGATTTTTCACATTACATGAGCCCTCGCAAAGCTCCTTGTCCCTAAGCTCTATATCAAACTCTTCCAGTAAAAGCTTTGCCCTGTCGTATTTTTCCACAGACAAATCGCCCAGCTCGTACAGCTTTACACTTGCAACGCCATCACCGTCTGCCTTTATTGACACGCTAAGTGCACCCTCGTCAAAGGTATCATTAAGTGTAGGAACAACTGACAGATCCTCCACATGTGCACAAGGAACAGCATACAAAAATACATCTCTGAAAATGCCTGAAAATCTGTAAAAATCCTGATCCTCACACCAGCTGCTGGATGTCCATTTCCATACTCTGACCGCAAGCTTGTTCTCACCCTCAACAATATAATCCGTCAGTTCGAAATCAGACGGATCAAAGGTATCCTCACTGTAGCCCACATAGTGTCCATTCAGCCAGAGTGCAAAGCCGCTCTCCACTCCCTGGAAGGAAATGCAAACTCTCTTGTTCTTCATATTCTCAGGAATTGTGAAATACTTCACATAGCTTGCAACCGGATTAAAAATCTCAGGTACCTCGCCCGGCTTTATAGACTCATCAGCCTCCCACGGATATGTGGTATTCGTATAGATTGGCACATCATAGCCTTCCATCTGGATATGTGCAGGAACCCTGATCTCATCCCAGCTTTTGCAGTCATAATCAGCTGCCTCAAAGCCACAAGGAGCCAGAGACTGATTCTTTGCATACGCAAACTTCCATAAGCCGTTCATATCATATCTCAGGCTTGATTTTCCTTTGATCTTCTCCAGTTCATTTTTATAGCACACATGATCCGAATGAGCCGCAAGTCTGTTCTGCTCAAATATTTCCGGATTTTTAATGATATTTGGATCAAAATTACTCATATTTATACACTTCTTCCATTCTTATTTATTATTTGTCTGTTTTAAAAACAAAGCCCTCTTAACCATATATATCATTTATATGTTAACAAACTTCACGCAATTACGTGCATATTCAATCATAAATGTACAAAATTATACGAAAGTGAGTATTTTCTACCATCCCTTTAGTGCAGATATCCTAAAATTGAGCAGTTTATGCTCATA
>OQVS01002321.1_pt1 | contig 12253 bp, 8 predicted proteins | sample 1691601 | NCBI WGS metagenome assembly OQVS01 (sample SAMN03418268, study PRJEB22391) | human gut metagenome | biome: human-gut; feature: organic feature; material: feces | host: Homo sapiens | place: Tanzania | collected 2013-01 | reverse complement strand
AATCTGACAGTTGAATCCGGCAAGACGCAGCAGCTGCTCAGCAAGAGCAATAAGGTGAAGAGCCTGACGATTAAGGGTAAGAACGCAGGCAGCGGCCTGATGGTTAATGGCGTAACCAGGTTTAACGGTACGACGGATAATCTGCTGGTTACTGTTGATGATTCTCATATTAAGGGCGATGTCCTGATTGAAAACTACCAGGCAGATACCGGCAAGATTACCATTAATTCCACTATTGATACCTCTAAGTATAATGATGAGCATACTGGTAATATTACAGTTACGACCGATGGCGATATTACTACGGCAGATGGAGTTGCTTTGAATGCAGCTGATAAGGTAAGCATCAATTCTAAGAAGGGTTCCGTTGCAACTGGCGGTAACGTAACAGCCAATAACGAAGTAGACATCGATGCAGCGAATAATATCACTGCCAACGGTAGCCTCACTTCTACTAATGCTAACGTAGATTTGCTTGCAGGCGGCAGCATTACAACCCAAGGCACAGTAAATGCGCTTAACAACGTAATTGCCAACGCTAACGGTAATATCAATACCAATGGCGATGTTACTGCAACAAACGGTAATGCAGTTCTCAACTCCAATGCAAGTAGCGTAACGACGAAGAACGTAACTGCTGGTCAGGCAGTAGATATTGACGCAGCGCAGGATATTACTGCTAACGGCAATCTCACCTCTAACAATGGTGAAATTACTCTGGATGCGGGCGGCAAAATTACGACGAATGGCACAGTAAATGCTCATGATGACGTAATTGCCAACGCTAACGGCGATATCAATACCAACGGCGATGTTACTGCGGAAACTGGTAAGGCAGTGCTCAACTCCAAGGGTGGCAATGTAAATACCGGTAACGTAAAAGCCAATAAAGAAGTAGATATCGACGCAGCGAATAGTATTACTGCTAACGGCAATCTCACTTCCGAGACTGCTAACGTAGATTTGCTTGCAGGCGGCAGCATTACAACCGGCGGAGAAGTTAAGGCGCAGAAGAATGTTGATTATAATGCCAAAGGCAGCATTACTACCAAAGGTATTATCAACAGCAAGGCTGGAAACATCCACCTGCAGACAGACGCAGCTAAAGGCGACATCACCTTCGGCGGCGATGTAACTGCCGATCATGGCAACATCAATATCGACGTACTGCAGAACGGTAGTGTAACCGACCATGACAACAAATTCAAAGCTCTTGGCGACAAGGGTGATATCAACAGCGGCAACTTCGCACTGCAAATCAAGGGTGCCGGAGATGTTGACCTGCACGAGATTTATGCTACCAACAATGCGCTTATCGACGTTGCCAACGGCAATCTTACCTTGGCAAAAATCGACGGCAATCTGGTAGCTCTGCAGCTGAAGACCGAAGGTAAGCAGCTGAAGGTTGATGAGCTTATCGCAGGCACCAAGATTATTGCTCAGGGCAGCGACATTGACCTGAACAAGATTCAGCAGCGTCTGGATGCTGACGGCCTTCTGACCATCGTTCCGGACGGCGCACAGCCTGATAAGCCTATTGACAATCTGAAGATTGGTGAGATAATTACCAATAAGGGTGTCCGCTTCGAGCATCTGTGGCTGAATAACGGCTCTATCAAAGTTAGCGAGGGCATGTTCCATATCGATAAGCTGGTAGTCAACAATGTTGCGCATTTCAGCAATAAGCATATGAAGACTGCTGTATGGGGCGCACCGCCGCAACGTGACGGCAGCGACAGCGTTTACTGGAACAACATTGCAGTGAACAACCCGGCACAAAATCTGGATGAATGGCGGCAGGAGGGTACTAACCCGAATAAATGGATGTACCTGCACTTCACTGCACAGCCGAACGTTCAGCACAGCAACGGCGCGCTGCTTGACCTGCGAAATTACGATTATGTTTATGACCAACGCTTTACCGCTGTAGACCATATGCTGCAGCAGCTCAACGAAAACAAAGCAGAGGAATATGACATCAATTACGCACCGGATGTAGTACAATACTTCCGCTACGACCTGTATGACCTGGATGAAGAAGATAGCAAGAGCGAACCCGCAAAAATCACTGTAGAAGCATAGGAGGAAACGCTGATGAACAAAAAGGCAGAGGCTTTTATCAAATATCTGGATGATAAGAAGATTACCTGCTTTGCCATTGAACAGATTAGCGAGGATAAGCTGAACACAGTGGTCTTCCGTTCTCACATTGTTGTTGAAGGCCAGCGTCTGCCGACGCTGGTCATCCTGGACAGCAGTATTTATGGTATGCTTCGCGTGCAGCTGGCAGCAAATGCTGTCAATGGGACTAACGAAGTGGCTATTCTGAGGGAAATCAACAAGGTGAACCGTCAATATAAGGTGTTCAAATATTATCTTACAGATGACGGTTCACTCTACCTGGACAGCTGCCTGCTCTGCCAAAATGGCAGGCTGGAGGGCGACATGATTTATACCGTGCTGGATGTAATCATCAAGCATCTGGAAAAGGAATATAAAAAAATAATGCAGCTCATCTGGCAGGCCAATTAGCCTGCCGGATGCAGCAAAATTTTGTATATCAAAGGGGTGTTGTCGATGATTACTAATAAAACAAGCTTGCTTCTGGTTACGCTTTTGCTGGGATGCAGTGCCGTTGCTTTTGCAGGGCCTACGGATGAGCAGGCAGCAGAATTCCATAAAAGCGGCTTGAACAACGCCGGTGTGGCAGCCAACAGAGCTATGGAGTATATGGAGCGCCAGCGTGTTGCCAGACAGATTGCTGAGGACAAGGCTAAGGCTAGCAGCAAGGTAGAGCAGGGGACCCAAAAGCCTGATGCAGAGCAGCAGGCGGCAGTGACCTTTAAGCTGGAAAAGCTGGAGCTGGATGAATCCACCGTACTGGAGCAGGCAGAGCTGCAGAAGCTGACGGACGAATATATCGGTAAAGAGGTTGGCGTCAAGGATTTGTACGAGCTGGTGAATAAAATCAACAAGCTGTATCTTGATAATGGTTACTTTACCTGTCGTGCCATTTTGCCGGCACAGACAATTAAAAACGGTACGGTAAAAATTGAGCTTATCGAAGGCAAAACGAATGCTGTTGAGGTGCAGGGCAACAAGTATACCAAAAGCAAATACATCAGTAAGCGTATGAGCCTGAAGCAGGGCGAGGTTGCCAATATCAACAAGCTGAATGACGATTTACTGCGCTTTAACGCTGCCAATGACGTGCAGCTGCGCATTTCTCTGCAGGCCGGCAGTGAGCCGGGGACGACAGATTACGTCATCAGCGCCTATGAACCGCAAAACATTACCTGGACTGTTTACAGTGACAACGCAGGCAGTGATACGAGCGGCGAATACCGCGGCGGTCTGTTCTTTACGGACAGAAGCCTGACAGGTGTGCGTGACGCACTGACGCTGAACACGATGCTGAGCGATGGCACTAAATCCTTCGGCTTTGGCTACAGCAGGCCCTTAGGCCATAGCGGTACCAAGCTGAACCTGCAGTACAGCACCAACAGTGTTCACATTACGGACGGACCGTTGGAGCCTTTGAATGTACGTGGTCATGCTTACGCAATGAACGTTGGTCTGAGCCAACTGTTGGTAGCGACGGAAAAGATTCGTACTGAGGCAACGCTTGATTACGGTCAGCAAAATTCCAAGACTGATTTCAGCGGTCAGCATTGGCTTGATGATACCATTAAAGGCGTTACGGCAGGCTATTCCGTAACTAATTACGGCGCAAGCTCTGTTATCTACCAAAAGCACAGCTTTAATGCCGGTACGCATACCAATATCGCCGATAAGGACAAGGATTTTTCCCTGTACCAGCTTAACGGCCTGTACCAGAAAATGTATCAGCATGGACAGCTTTTGAGCCTGCGCCTGGACGCACAGCGTGGCTTCAACAATTATTTGCCGTCCGCCCGAATGTTCTACATTGGCGGTATGTACAGCGTACGCGGTTACAAAGAAAGCTTGCTTGGTGGCGACAGTGGCTACAGTGTAGGGCTAGAATATTCCATGCCTGTGACGAAGGACAGACAGACCAGTGCTTTCGCTTTTGTCGACCATGGCCAGGTCTTTGGCGACAGTGCCTATGACAGCCACGTGCTGACAAGCTGTGGCCTGGGCGTGCGTAGCAACATCACCAAGCATATCGGTGCTGTGGTAACACTGGGCGTGCCTTTGATTAAGGAAATCAATAACACTGACGTTGATTCAACACGCATCCATTTCATGGTAAGCGGTCAATTCTAAAAAAATATTGTGTAATAATAGGACTGGGGAAGCCTAGTCCTATTATTTTTTCTGTAAATAAGTAGGACAAAGCAGCTTTTCCTGTAGCTGATATACTATTATATGAAAAAAATTTCGATAACTGATGACAATTACCGCAATTAAAGCTATAATAGGTATATAAACAAAAAATTATTTTATGAGGTGACATACAATGCAATTTCCGATAGTTTTAGGTGTTTCTGCACGTCACGCACATCTGTGCCGTGAGCATATGGATATTTTATTTGGTGAAGGCAGCGAGCTGCACGTTAAAAAGCCGATTGGCCAGCCTGGTCAGTTTGCTTCCGAAGAACAGATTACCATGGTAACTCCCAAGGATTCCATGAAGCTGCGTATCATCGGTCCTCTGCGTCCGGAAACTCAGATTGAGCTTTCCTTGACCGACGCGCGCAAGGTTGGCCTGGATGCTCCTATCCGCAACAGCGGCGATATCGCAGGCAGTGCCGGCGCTAAGCTCATCGGTCCGAAGGGCGAGCTGGAGCTGAAGGAGGGTATTATCATCGCAGCACGTCACGTGCATCTGTATCCGGAAACTGCTGAAAAATACGGTCTGAAGGACGGCGATATCGTTGATATCCAGACAGAGGGCGAGCGTTCCGTAACCCTGCATAATGTTCTGGTACGTGCGGGCGTAAAGCATGCCGACGAGGTTCATATCGATACCGACGAAGCTAATGCCTGCAACCTGGGCAGCGGCGTGATGGTTAACATCGTTTATAACAAATAATTCCACCGTTTTTTCAACAAAAGGATGGTGAGTATATGAAAAAAATTACAGCCTTGGCAGCAGCGCTTATTTTGTGCGCTGCGCATGCTTCCGCCTACGAAAACAGCTACGCAGGCTACAGTGTTAATGACGGACAGCCTTACTATAAGCTGGAAGCGAAGAAGGTTTATGCGTATACCAATATCAGCAGCAAAAAGGTCTATCAGGACGAAGAGGATTTAAAAAATACCGCAGTTAACATTGTTAACTATTACACAGCAGAGGATATGGAGCAGATTTTGGGCGAAAAATTCTCTACTGCTTATTTTGATGCGGAATATGAGAAGCTGGCACTTTTGGAGCGAGCCCAGCTCAATCCGAAAACTGTACCTGCGCCGCTATTGGAGCTTGATAAATATGCCGAGCATGACAGTAACGGCAATCTGACGATTCAGAGCAAGGTGCTCAAAGAAAAGCTGGAAAAGCTTACGCCTCTTATTAAGACAGGGAAAATCGCCGGCAAAAAGGCGATAACTATTTCTTACCTATATAAACAGGGTGATGTGCTGGTTAAAATTGACACCAGTCTTGTTTCTGCCAACGACAGACTTTATCTGCTTTCTACCGTAAATACTGACCAGGATCTTTACGCGCCCAAGAAGGACGAAAAAGACGCTGATACCGATGCAGATATTGATGATATCGATACTGACGAAGAAAGCGACGAAAATGACGAGGCAAAGACCGAGCCGAAGGATGCTGCTTCCGCTAAGGAAGAGATGGAAAAGGCTCTAGAGGTTGAGAACGTTTTTGTCCGCGACGTACCGGCCGAAACAATGCAGCGCTTTGATAAAGCACACACTGATCTGCTGAAGGGCTTTAAGGCTTTTGCTCCGATAAGCACGCCGAAGGCCATCAGCTTTACTGATGCCGCAGCCGGCAAAAGTGTGCAGCTGCCTGATGACTGGTTCTACGGCCAGCTGAATCTTAAATATAAGGATAAGGGCACCTTTTACCTTACTTTGGCTTCTTCAATGAAGGAAATGCAGGAGGTTGCCGCAAATACTGATTATGACAGTGTTTATTCCGTATTAGCTATTCCGCAGGCTGATCCCGAATACCAGAAGAAGGTTACGGAGCTTTACAGCAGCGGTGCGCGTAATGTTCTGCAGCACTGGAATCATCTGCTGCTTACTGCCAGTGTTGACAACATTACCGACGCTGAAATCAAAGAGATTCTTTCAACGCCTGTTGCCAACAGACTTGCTGTCGAGAGCTTTATCTCCGAAGGTCTGCAGCGCATGAAGGGTTTCAGCAACGAATACTTTGCATTGAAGGATTATACGACAAATTTTGACTTCACTCAGGAAAAAGCTCTCATCGGTATCAATGCTGATACCGATTTGCTGAAGGAATTTGCTTATAACAACAAAATTTTGCTGAGCTGCAACCAAAAAGCTGCTACAGCAATGCTTTTTATCAAGAAAACCGACGTTGAGACAGAAAAAAGCCTTGAACAGCAAGTAAACGAATGGCACTTTTAACTACACAGGTGCAATGAGTTGCAGTGCATGAAAATTTCACGTCTGAGAAAAGGAAAATTTAACATAATATACATTATCGGACGTAAAATATTATTTTGCACTCAATGCACCGGAAAGGTAAAGCTATGGATAAAGTTATTTCCCTACTTTGGAAAATACTGAAGATATTGCTTCTAATAGTGGCTATATTTTATATTCTCATGCTACTTTTGACATTTTTCAGTGTTATTTTAATGAATTAGCCACCGTGCGCACTGCTGTTTGACGAAATTACTTTTATCTGTTATAATTTGTATAAGGTAACTATAAACACATGATTGGAGGGTCTAAAATGGGAAGAAGAAAAGCACTCCCGCCGGACTTTGATGGCAACTATACCGAAGATATGTTGTCTGAACGCCAACGTAACATTTTGAAATTCGTCCGTACTTTTATTAATCATAAGGGTTATCCGCCTGCTGTACGCGAAATCGGTGCAGCAGTAGGTTTATCCTCCAGTGCCAGCGTGCATAATCATCTGAAGAAGCTGCAGGAGTATGGCTTCATTCAGCGTGATGCTGCCAAACCGCGTGCTCTGGAGCTGATGAGCGAGAGCGATGCCTGGAGAAACAAACTCCTTGTTCCGGTACCGCTGGTTGGCAAGGTTACTGCAGGTGTTCCTATTCTTGCTGTCGAGAACATTGAAGAGACCTATCCTATTCCTCGTGACTTGATTGGCTGCGACGATGATGTTTTCATGCTTTCCGTATGCGGTGACAGCATGATTAACGCAGGTATTCTGGATCATGACTACATTATTGCACGTAAGCAGAATTTTGCTAATAACGGCGATATTGTTGTTGCTTTGATTGACGGCGAGGAAACCACTGTTAAGCGTTACTTCCGCGAGCTGCGCAGCGTGCGCCTACAGCCGGAAAACGATAAGTACGAGCCTATTGTCGGTTCTGACAACATTAAGGTGCTTGGCAAGGTTATTTCTGTATTCCGCATGCTTTAATTGCCTGACTGTAAAATGCCTGTAAAATGATGTCACTTTAATGTCAAATACAAAAAACAGCTCTTTACAGAGCTGTTTTTTTGTTATATATTATAGTTATGAATATGTGTAAACGAATTTTACAAGGAGATGACGCTTATGTTACATCCATCTACTGATATTATCATGAACGCTCAGCAATTCTTTGCTGCGGACCAGAGCGAGGCGAATCTGGTGAAGCTGCTGCATGCAGTCAGCGTAATACTGCAGGAAGGTGCCGAGGTGCTGATTCCTACTGCTGCCGATGCGCCGGAGGGCCAGCTGCTGCTGCAGACGCAGACTACGGAAAGCGGCTTGGAATATATGACTGCCTTCAGCAGCAAGGAGGCCTACGAGCAGGGCGAGCCCTGCAACGTTATCAGCCGTCCTTTAGTCAACTATTTTGAAGCTATCCTGCAAATGGATGGCATTGCGGGTATTATCTTTAACCCTGCTTCCCCCGCTCCCTTCAATATCCAAAACCAGATGATCAAGGAGCTGCTGGCCGATGCCAAGAAGAACAAGCAGCAGAACGCTATTTCCGTTTGGCGCGGTGATATTACTACTTTGGACTGCGACGCGATTGTCAATGCTGCCAACAGCACGCTTTTAGGCGGCGGTGGCGTTGATGGTGCTATTCACAGCGCTGCAGGACCGCAGCTTTTGGAGGAATGCAAAACCTTAGGCGGCTGCACAACCGGTGCTGCCAAGATTACCTATGGCTATAACCTGCCCGCAAGCTACATTATTCATACAGTAGGCCCTATTTATAACGGTAAGGTTGAACAAAGACTGGAGCTGGCTGACTGCTACAAGAACAGCCTGGACCTGGCGCGCAAGCATCATTTGCACAGCATTGCTTTCCCGGCGATTTCTACCGGTGTTTATGCTTATCCTGTGGACGAGGCTGCCCGTATCGCTCTTTTGACCTGCACCGAATGGATTAACGCCAACGCCGACTATGGCATGAGCGTTGTGCTTACCTGCTTCAACAGCACTGTTTATAACGCTTATCAGGAGCTGGTAAAACAGGCGCAAAACGGTGAGCTGGACTAAGTAAATAGCGCTTTTTCCATATAACAAAACCCGTGACTTCCTTCGGAGGTCACGGGTTTTTCTTAGCTTTAGCGTTAGCTTAACAGCGTACAGATTTACGCATTGATGATATTGTTGAACAAAGATTTATTGGCTTCGATAGGCTGCTTGCCGCCGACTACACAGATCAGGCCGTCGCTGAGCATGTCCTCTACTACCTTAGCCAGTGCTTGCAGGTCTGCATTGCTTACCTGCAGGATTTCGTTGCGGATGCGTTGGCGCAGTTCAACGGGAACGTGCTTCAGATATTGCGCTGTGGCCTTGTCAAGACGCATGCTGTTGGTCAGGGGCTTATCCATCGTGCTGATGGTACCGATAACGTACTTGTTCAGCTCGCGCTCGGGGAATTCTTCGTTTCTCAGCCATTCTGCCAGACCTTGGTAAGCCTCCAGAGTTTTCGGCAGCTGCGGGTCGCGGTAGGATGCAAACACGCCTACGCCGTTCAGCTCAAAGCGTGCGGTAACACCGTAAGCGCCGCCCTGAATACGGATTTTGGTCCAGAGATATTCATAGCTCAGAATGGTTTCCAGTACAGCCATCGCGCCCACGTATTTATGGCCGTGCTTAGCAAAGTTGCCGCCTGCAGCAACATATTGTACCTTGCCTGCGGTAGCAATAGCCTCGTTAACAGTGCCTACGGGCAGAATCTCAGCCTTCTCCCCTGCTTCTGCCTCAGACAGCTTGCTGATGAAATCAAGGCACTGTTGTCTTACTGTTGCCTGCTCCTTCATGTCACAGCTATAGCTGAGCAGGAAACGGTTCTTCTGGAAGAAGCGTTTGATTAACAGGCGCAACTGCTCCAGTACCTGCGGTGCCAGCTCGTCGAAGTTATCGGTCAGCTTTTTGAGGAACTGGTAATAGCTGAATTCATCCTGCTCGTTGACGCGTGCGCCGGCAGAGCAATAGGAGAACAGTCTGGTGATAGCAACGGTCTGACCGCGGTTGAAGAAATTGTCATCCCAATCGGTTTTCAGCTCGGATACCAGCTCGCGGAAGCGCTCCAGATCGTCCATCTTGCTTTCCAAAGCAATGGCCTGCAGGATATCCAGCATTTTCGGCAGGTTATCGGTGAGGCATTTGCCTTTGGTGGAGAAGTAAATTTTATAATCATCCGTAGATTCTGCTTCGGTGAAGGCGCGTACAGCGAACGCAATGCCACCGGTATACATGATGGCGTTGGTTGCCAGCTCCTGATAGCTGTAGCGCTCGGTGTTGAACTTGCCCATGATATCTGTGAGCAGATAGCACAGAGGCAGCTTTTCGGCTTCCATATCGGTAATATCAAAATAGAAGCTGGTATAAGCGATTTTATTGGTGTTGCGCGGAAGATACAGCAAATGGCTTGCGCCCAGCTCTTCCTCCTGCGTTTCAATCTTCTCTACCTCCTGCCTGATGTCGCTGCGCTTCAGTACAGGGATGGTTGCGCGTGCTTCCTCACTGTCGGGAGTAGCCTGCAGACGGTGCAGCTCGGCGCATTCGTCGATATGCTGCTGCAGCTCCTCCTGGCTCATGGTTGCCTTGATAGCGCTCATTTTGGCAGCAGCGGCTTCCTGGTCTGCCTCCTCCTTGCCGGGCTGCGGCAGCAGGGTTACCAGCACCTTATGGGTGTTGTCCAGCAGATAGTTTTCAATGATGCTTTCGTAATAATTGGTTTTCAGGCCCTCGCGCAGAGCTGCCAGATATTTGTTATAGCAGAGGCCTTCAATTGGATTGCCGTCGTACAGCCAGTTATCCATAACGCCGATACCCAGAATCAGTCCTTTGGGATAGCCGCCGAAATCTGCCTCGCGCAGCTTGAATTCCATGGAGTTGATGTTGGCCTCCAGCAGCTTTTTGTCGATGCCGTTGATAGTGATGTCCTGCAGTGTTTTATAGATAACGCTGATAAATTTATCGCGCAGGTCCTTCTCACTGCCGCTAGCACGGATAGAAAATACCGGCTGATACATGCTGGAGGTATAGCTGCCGTTGATAATCTGGCCTACACCTGCATCCATCAGCGCACGGCGCAGTGCGGAGGATTCGCTGTCCAGCAATGTGCTTTTCAGCAGGCTCAGAGCCATGCTGGTCTGCAGGTCGGTTGCCTTGCCTGTTACGATAGAAAGCTCGTGATATGTTTTGGCAGTGCAGTCCTCCTCTGCCCCAACCGGATAAAAGGCTTCGATATCCGCAGTACGCGGCAAGGACTGCTGTTCTGCGATGGCGGAATCAACAGTACCGGTTTTCTCGAAGCTGCTCAGATATTCGCTGTCGAGATATTCCAAAGTAGCGTCGATATCCATATCACCGTATAAATAGATATAGCTGTTTTCCGGGCTGTAATAGGTTTTGTGGAACTGCTCGAATTTTTCCTGAGTCAGCTGCGGAATAGCGTCCGGATAGCCGCCGGATTCAAAGCGGTAGCAGTTGTCGTGGAACAGCGCCTTCAGTGCTTCGTTTTCCAGATATGCGTCCGGCGAAGAATATACGCCCTTCATTTCGTTATAAACAACGCCGTTGTAGCTCAACTCGCCGTCGAGGCTGTCCAGATTATAATGCCAGCCCTCCTGACGCAGGGTGTATTTGTTTTGGTAGAAGGAAGGATAGAACACAGCGTCCAGATATACGTCCATCAGGTTATGGAAGTCCTTATCGTTGCGGCTGGCAACGGGATACATGGTCTTATCCGGGAAGGTCATTGCGTTCAAAAAGGTGTTCAGAGAACCCTTGACGAGGTCTACGAAGGGCTCCTTTAAGGGATATTTGCGGGAGCCGCAGAGAGAGGAATGCTCCAGAATATGTGCTACACCTGTATCATCTGCAGGCGGAGTTCTGAAGGAAATAGAAAAAACCTTGTTATCGTCATCGTTAGCAAGGTACAAAAGGCGTGCGCCGCTCTTGATATGCTCCATGATATATGCCTGGGAGCTGATTTCATCTACAAATTGTGCTTGTAAAACCTTAAAGCCGTGGTATACGGCATTTATTGCTAAAGTCATTGTTGCCTCCTAAAAATTTACACTATGGTATTTATTATAACATATTTGCATATCTATTGTCTGAAATTCTTGTAAAAACAGTTAGCTGTTGCTAAAAAAGATTATCTCCTTGCCAAAAGCGCTGTTCTTGCCTATAATAATTAGTAGAATAGTCAGAATCTGGAGGGAGTATTCATGGAAGAAGCACGCTTTACACTGCGCATTCATCCTATTATTATGAATAAGATGAAGCATTTGGCAAAGATAAATGGCCGTTCGGTCAATAAGGAAATCGAACAGATTTTGAAATGGGTTATTGATGATTACGAGCGCCAATACGGCAAAATTGAGCTGACCAAGGCGGAAATGCCGGGCTTCAGCACAGGCGCGACGGTTAAGGAAGCGCCGGAGCAGCCTATGGAAATGCTCTTCGGTTTGGATAATAAAAGCAAAAAATAATATGTAGGCTCCCCTGCCCTACGCTATACAAATAATTAAGGCACTACTGCGCTCACAGTAGTGCCTTTAGTGTTTATGCTTATTTTGCTATTGCGTGCTCCTTCAGCTCCAGCTTTTGCTTTTCTTCTACCTCTTTGATGCGGCAGCTGGCGAAAATAGAACCGGAAACGTTATGCCATACGCTGAA
>OQVS01002318.1_pt1 | contig 12260 bp, 9 predicted proteins | sample 1691601 | NCBI WGS metagenome assembly OQVS01 (sample SAMN03418268, study PRJEB22391) | human gut metagenome | biome: human-gut; feature: organic feature; material: feces | host: Homo sapiens | place: Tanzania | collected 2013-01 | reverse complement strand
GGGCAGATAACTTTTCCCCGCATACGCGGGGGTGATCCTGGATGGGCACGATAAAACCGCTGCCAGCGCGTCTTTTCCCCGCATACGCGGGGGTGATCCTTACGTGTCACTTCTGTCGCTCGCATCCAGCCTCTTTTCCCCGCATACGCGGGGGTGATCCCTGGAGCGAATCTGCAATCCGTCAGTGGCTCAACTTTTCCCCGCATACGCGGGGGTGATCCCGACAATGACCAGCTGGCCGAGTGGCGCGGCTACTTTTCCCCGCACACGCGGGGGTGATCCCTGGAACGTAGAACCGCCGCCGTAGGTGGTGTCTTTTTCCCCGCATCTGCGGGGGTGATCCTTTGCTTATATCTAGTTTCAGGTAATACCATCCCTTTTCCCCGCATGTGCGGGGGTTTATTTGTATGCTCATGCATGAGATGAAAGGCGTTTGCCGCAGGGCAAAAGTGTGCCCGGGCGTGATTGATTCAGCTTGTGCATTGTGGTAATATAAAGAAAAAACAGGAGGCTTTGGTATGAAACGTATCTGGATGACCGCGGCGGCTGCGGTGCTGGCGCTGGGGATGCTGGCCGGTTGTAGTGGGATAGACTATCCGCCTTCCTCTTCTCAGCCGTCCTCGCGCCCCAACAGCGGGAGTTCGTCGTCAAGCTCTGCGACCGGCGGCAGCACTGGCGGCACCGGCAGTTCCAGCAGTTCCGGAAATGCCGGCAGCTCCGGCAGTGCAAGCAGCAAGAACGATGGTGCAAGCACATCGTCCAGCTCGACTGCTGCCAGCTCCAAACCGGAGGAAACATCGCCGTGGCGATATTACAAAAAAGACGATGGCGTTATCATAACGGGTTATAATGGCGAGCTATCCGGGAAGGTAACGATTCCGAGTAAAATTGGAGAGTATCCGGTTGTTAGTATTGGAATAAATGCTTTTAAAGGAAATGATAAGATTACATCGGTCGTGATCCCAGAAGGCGTTAAGTCTATTCAAAATTGTGCGTTTATGGAATGCAAGCAGTTGACGAGTGTCAGCTTGCCCTCTACAGTAAAGTCTATCGGGTATGGTGCTTTTAGAGAATGCAGAAAACTAAAGGGCATTAAACTTCCAGCTGCGTTGGAAGTGATTGAAAGCTATGCATTTGAATGGGATGTGGGCCTTACGGAGATCACGATTCCGGGAAGCGTAAAAGAGGTTGGTTACAGTGCCTTTAAATGCTGTCTCGGCTTGAAAAAAATCACATTGCAGGAAGGCATAGAAAGTGTAGACGCTTATGCGTTTACTGGTGCGGAGATCACAGAGTTGGAGCTGCCATCTACACTGAACCATATCGGAGTATTGGCATTTAACTGTGTATCGCTGGAGCAGCTTGTTTTTCGGGAAAGTCCGAGCGGGAAAAGCCAGGAAGTGACGATCGAACACTGTGCATTTGATTGCTGCTTTCATATGAAGAAAATATACTTTCCGAAAACATTGAAAAAAATAAATGATTTTTTGCCGATAATGCCGGATTATGTTTACTATGGTGGAACAGAAGAGGAATGGCAAAAGATCGAGGGAATGCAACGCTATCTTGATTCGGTGGTTTGGTATGGCAAAAGGCCGGAAGAGATCAAAACACCGCCGATAAACAGCTGAGAAAAAACAGACAGGAGGTATTATCATGAAACGTATCTGGATGACCGCGGCGGCTGCGGTGCTGGCGCTGGGGATGCTGGCCGGTTGTAGTGGGATAGACTATCCGCCTTCCTCTTCTCAGCCGTCCTCGCGCCCCAACAGCGGGAGTTCGTCGTCAAGCTCTGCGACCGGCGGCAGCACTGGCGGCACCGGCAGTTCCAGCAGTTCCGGAAATGCCGGCAGCTCCGGCAGTGCAAGCAGCAAGAACGATGGCGCAAGCACATCGTCCAGCTCGACTGCTGCCAGCTCCAAGCCGGAGGAAATATCGCCGTGGCAGTACAGAGAATCGGGCGATGTGCTTTATCTGACGGGTTACAGGAATGCGGACGGCAGCGGATTGAGCGGCGATGTGGTGATCCCGGACAAGATCCATGGGATGACCGTTGTTTCGATCGAAAGCAGAGCGTTTGAAAGCAATACCGGTATCACCTCTGTTACCATTCCCGGCACAGTGATAACTGTCGGGCAGTATGCGTTCCGGGGCTGTACCAACCTGAAAAAGATCACCCTGCAGGAGGGTGTGTGGCAGATCGGCTACTATACCTTTGCAGGCTGCACGAACCTTACGGAAGTAAAACTCCCCTCGACGCTGAATTACATTGAAAATCTGGCGTTCGGCGGCTGCGCGAATCTGGAACAGATCGTTATCCCGGAAAATTCCAAAGGGAAGGAAACGAAGGTCCAGCATTGCGCCTTTGAAGATTGTCCCAAGCTGAAAAAGGTCTATTTCCCCAAGACGCTGAAAACGATCTACTATCCGTTTACCGGGAATACTTGTGTGGATTATATCTATTATGGCGGCACCCAGGAGGATTGGGCAAAGATCAATATCACAGATGGAAGCATAAGCAGTGCGACGGTGATCCTGTATAAGCAGAAACCGGCAGATATCAATACGACACCGCAGGAGCCGCAGGAACCGGAGGATGATCTGGGCGACCCGAACGCGGACGAACTGCTTTACACCTTCCGGCAGGATGTGTTGAGGACCTTGAATGTCCGCCGTGCCAAAGCGGGCCTGAAACCGCTCAGGATGAATAACAAAGCGCTGAACGAGGCAGCACAGCAGTGCACACGAAACCCGGATCTGAATCCCTGGCAGCTGTTAAACGAGAAGAAGGTCTTCAGGTCTAAGGCAGGGTCGTGTGTGTCATGGTCGTGTGGCGGATGGTTCGCATTCGGCGAAGTGAGCAAAATGGCAAGGGACGACTGGTATCCGGATGCCGTTCTGAACGCAAACTACAAGACGATCGGTGTCGGGATGCTGGACGGCGCATGGCGCATCTATTTCATCGGCTGATCCTATCCATAAAGCAAATGTACCGCCCCGGTTTCCACAGCAGGAAGCCGGGGCGGTTTTTTGCTGCGGAGCGGGGAAGATGCTCTGGCGGCAGCATCTACGTGGGAAAGCGAAAAATACTTGAAACATTCCTGTATTGGTGCTAAAATCATACTGCTGTAGTGTGCGAAAAAATAAGAGGGATAGCAGAAAACAGCCCGCTGCACATAGAGGGTGTGCAAAAGCGGAAGGATAGTGGGGGAAAGCTCTGCCCGGCGGGATGGAACAGTGCAGGAAAAACGTATCCGCCCGGACCGGTGCAGGAAGTGCAAAAACAGAGGGGATAAAATGGAAGAAGAACAGAATTTTGATGCAGAAAAATTTCTGGCAGAGCTGGGGATCCGCAATCTGCCGGGCGGGCTTCATTGCTGCGAAAATGCGCCGGAGCGCGGCTATCCGTTTATTTATGTCAGCGACCGGTTCCTGGAGATCCTGGGCTGGAGCAGAGCGGAGTTCCGGGAAAAATTCCACGACCGGTATCTGCCGCTGGTGCACCCGGAAGATCACGAGAGCGGGCTGCGCTACTGTGCGCAGGAAAATGCCGGGGCGTACAGCAGCCAGGGCGACAGCGTGTTCCGCCTGCTGGGTAAAGACGGCTACCGCTGGGTGACAAGCGCTGCCCGGGAGGTATTGCAGGAGGGACGCAGCTACATCGTAAGCACTATCTCGGATATCACGCGGTTTATGGAGCGCAAGATACAGCTGAAACAGCAGATCCATACCCAGAAAGAAGCGCTGGAAGCCGCCAACCAGAACCTGATGCGGATGATGCAGCAGATGCAGGCCCAGAAGAACCAGCTCGATCTGACCAATGCGCAGAATATCGAAAAAGAGCAGCTCTACCAGAAAGAGCTGAACCGGGATGCCCTGACCAACGCCTATAACCGCCGCTATTATGAAGAGGTGGCCCGCAACTGCATCGGCCCGGCAGGCATCGCGCTGATGGATGTGGATGATTTCAAGATCTGCAACGATACCTATGGGCATCAGGCCGGTGATACGGCGCTGGCAACTGCGGCAAAAGCCATCCGCTCCTGCATCCGGGAAACGGATCTGCTGATCCGCTATGGCGGAGATGAGTTTTTGCTGGTGATGCCCGGCATCCCCGGCGATTTTCTGCGCCAGAAGCTGGAGCAGATCCGCGATGCCGTGCAAAAGGCGGTGGTGCCGGGCTATTCCCACTTCCGGCTCTCGCTGAGCATCGGCGGGGCCATGCAGACCCTTGCCGACCCGATGGAAACGGTGGTGCACCGTGCGGATCTGCTGATGTACCAGGCCAAGGCCCGCAAGGATGCCGTGGTGGTGGATGTGCAGGGCAGCCGCCTGGCTGTACAGGCAGAAGATCTGCAGGAAAAGCCGCAGATCCTGCTGGTGGACGACTCCAAAATGAACCGCATGATGCTGGCCGAGATCCTGGGCCAGGACTACCGCATCCTGGAAGCGGAAAATGGGCAGGTGTGCCTGGAGATGCTGCGGGCAGAAGCCGGCAGCATCGCACTGGTGCTGCTGGATATCAACATGCCGGTCATGGATGGCTTTGAGGTGCTGAAAACCATGAACGCCAACCACTCCATCGAGGATGTGCCGGTCATCATGATCTCCAGCGAGGACTCGGAAGAAGCTATCCGCCGCGCGTACGAGCTGGGTGCCAGCGACTACGTCAGCCGCCCCTTTGATGCAAGGATCGTGTACCGCCGGGTGGCCAACACCATCAAGCTGTATGCCAAACAGCGGCGGCTGGTGCAGATGGTATCGGACCAGATCCGTGCGCGGGAAAAGAACACCGATATGCTGGTGGGCGTGCTGAGCCAGATCGTGGAGTTCCGCAACGGTGAGTCCGGCTCCCATGTGCGGCATATGCGCATCATTACCGAAACCCTGCTCCACCGCCTGATGGAGATCAGCAGCCGCTATGCCCTCAGCCCGGAAAAGCAGGATGATATCCCGCTGGCTTCGGCCCTGCATGATATCGGCAAGATCGGCATTGACGAAAAGATCCTCAACAAGCCCGGCAGGCTGACCCCGGAGGAATTTGCGGTGATGAAGACCCACAGTATGCTGGGGGCCGAGATGCTGCAGAAGATGGATAATTTTGCCGAGGAACTGCTGCTGCAGACCTCCTACGAGATCGCCCGCTGGCACCATGAGCGCTGGGATGGCCGGGGCTACCCGGATGGGCTGAAAGGGGATGCCATCCCCATCAGTGCGCAGCTGGTCTCCATCGCGGATGTGTACGATGCCCTGACCAGCGAGCGATGCTATAAAAGGGCGTACTCCCACGAGACCGCGATCCAGATGATCCTGGATGGTGCGTGCGGTGCGTTCAACCCATTACTGCTCCAGTGCCTGACCGATGTGCAGGCGGATCTGAAGCAGGAACTTTTACGATGGTAATGTGAGGAAAGTTGGCGTGATACATAAGCAGACAAATAAAAAGATCGCCCGCCGCGCATTTTTAAAAGCATGTGCGGTGCTGGCAGCCGCCGGCGGGCTGACCGCCTGCAGCAAAACGAAAGCTGCAGGGGAAAAACTGCCGCAGATCACGGTGGGAAGCGACACCTACCCGCCCTATATCTATCTGAGCAACGATGGCGTGCCCACCGGGATCGATGTGGACATCGCCACCGAGGCGTTCCGCCGCATGGGCTACACTGCCCGGTTTGAAGCCATTGCCTGGGAGCAGAAAAAGACCCTGGTGGAAAGCGGTGCCATCGACTGTATCTGGGGCTGTTTTTCCATGCAGGGCCGGGAGGAGCAGTACCGCTGGGCGGGGCCTTATATGGTAAGCCGTCAGGTGGTCGCGGTGGATGCGGCCAGCGATATCAATACGCTGGCCGATCTTGCCGGAAAGACCGTTATGGTGCAGACCACCAGCAAGCCCGAGGAGATCCTGCTCAGCGGCACCGACCCGCGCATCCCGCAGCTGGCAGAGGTGCTCAGCACCGAGATCCGCAGCGTGCAGTATGCCATGCTCAACTGCGGCTATGTGGATGCCATTGCCGCCCACGAGACTGCGATCCTGCAGTATATGCAGGACTGCAATGCATCGTTCCGCATTCTGGAAGAGCCGCTGCTGGTCACCGGTCTGGGCGTAGCCTTTGCCAAAAACGATAAAAGAGGGCTGGATACCCGGCTGAACGAGGTGCTTGCGCAGATGTATGCGGACGGTACGCTGGAGCAGATCGTCGGCGCATATCTGGAAAACGCAGCGCAGTATCTGGAGGTGGACGGCATTGGAACATAAAAAAGGCATGGCCCCCGCGAACCTGCGCCTTGCGGCAGTCTATCTGCTCGTTGGCGTATTGGTGCTGCTGGCTGCAACGGTCTTTTCCGGACAGCGCGCCCTGAAAGACACCGAACAATACTTTGTGCAGACCATCGATTTTATCAAGACCCAGTCCACCAGCTTTGAAAAATATAACGATACCATTACGGCAAAGGCACTCCGGCGTGCGGCGGTCTCGGTGGATCAGCTGGCAGAGGATGCTGCCATCGACCTGTACGATCCGGAAAGCCTGAAAACACAGGCCGAAAAGCTCTGGCTCAGCGGCATTGCCGTGCTGGACCCGGCAGGGGAGCTGCTGTGTGAGTACACGGCGGACGGCATCGGCTATGCACAGTTTGCCGGGAAGCTGAAACAGGACATGGCGCAGGATGCGGTTCATTATCCGCAAAAGACCTACCTCAAGCGCATTCTACTGGAGGATGGCACGGCGGTGGATATTGCCGCCCGCCGGGCACAGGCAGCGCAGGTGGTGCTCCTGGCCTACCGGGTGACCTCCGCCTCCTTTGTAAACGGTACCGCGCTGTCCATCCAGAGCGTGCTGGACGGCTATCCCCAAAAGGTCAGCGGCACTTTGTGCATCGTGCAGGATAACCGGGTGGTCGCCGCTAACGACCCCGCCCTGATCGGGCAGGATGCCACAGACAGCCCGCTGGTGCAGGGTGTCCGCAAGAATGGAACAGCAGAGACCCTGACCTGTACCCGCGGATGGAATGGCTCCGGCTGCTATTTTGGCATGTACAGCAACGGGCGGAACTTTGACCTGTATGCCTACGTGGGCGAAAAATCGGTCTTCCGCAATTCCCACACGGCCATCCTGGCCGCGCTGATCCTGTATCTGGGCTGCGTGGCGGTGCTGCAGATGCTGCGCCACCGCTCCATCAAGGCGATGGAACAGCAGAAGCAGGCGCAGGAGAAAAAGTATCAGACCCAGCTGGAGGAGCAGAACCGCAAGCTGGAGATCGCGCTCCAGCACGAGGGTGCGGCAAACCGCGCCAAGCGGGAGTTTTTGTTCAACATGAGCCACGATATCCGCACCCCCATGAACGCCATCATCGGCTTTACCTCGCTGGCGGCGACCCATATCGATAACCGGGAGCAGGTGCTGGATTACCTCAAAAAGATCTCCATCTCCAGCCAGCACCTGCTCTCCCTCATCAACGATGTGCTGGATATGAGCCGTATCGAGAGCGGTAAGGTAAAGCTGGACGAAAAGGCGGTGCATCTGCCCGACCTTATCCACGATGTGCGCTCCATCATCCAGCCCAACATCACAGCCAAGCGTCTGGCGCTGTTCATCGATACGATGGATGTGGTGGACGAGGATATCATCACCGACCCGCTGCGGCTGAACCAGGTGCTGCTGAACATCCTGTCCAACGCCATCAAATTTACCCCCACGGGCGGCATGATAAGCATCCGCATCGCCCAGAAAAACGGTGCGCCCAAGGGCTATGCAAGCTACGAGTTCCACATCAAGGACAACGGCATCGGCATCGACAAGGAGTTCCAGAAGCATATCTTTGAGGAGTTCAGCCGGGAGGAAAGCTCCACCGTCAGCGGCATCCAGGGCACGGGGCTGGGCCTGTCCATCACCAAGAACATCGTGGACCTGATGGGCGGCACCATCTCCATCGAGAGCGAGCCGGGCAAGGGCAGCGAGTTTATCGTGGGCCTCTGCTTTGCCCTCAGCGGGCAGAAGATAGAGCTGCGGCAGATCCCGCAGCTGGAAGGGCTGCGGGCACTGGTGGCGGACGATGATACCGACACCTGCCTGAGCGTGAGCACCATGCTTTCCAAGATCGGGATGCGGCCGGAGTGGACCATCTCCGGCAAGGAGGCAGTCATCCGCACCCGGTATGCGGTGGAGCAGGGGGATGCTTTCAGCGTGTACATCATCGACTGGCTGATCCCGGACATGAACGGCATCGAGATCGTGCGGCAGATCCGCAGGGTGATCGGGGACAGCTGCCCCATCATCATCCTGACCGCCTACGACTGGGCGGATATCGAGGATGAAGCCCGCGCCGCCGGGGTGACCGCCTTTTGTGAAAAGCCGCTGTTCCTCTCGGAGCTGCGCAGGGTGCTGGCGGAACCCTTCCGTGTGGAAACGGCGCATAAGCCTGCCATGCCGAGAGAGGCAGGCCTCCGAGGCAAGCGGATCCTGCTGGTAGAAGATAATGTGCTGAACCGCGAGATCGCCCAGGAGATCCTGCAGGAAAACGGTCTGCTGGTGGATACTGCCGAGGATGGTGTGGCAGCGGTCCGGAAGATGGAGCAGGCCGCGCCCGGGCAGTACGACCTGATCCTGATGGACATCCAGATGCCCCGGATGGACGGCTACGAAGCGACCCGGAAGATCCGCGCTATGGCGGATGCGCAGAAGGCGAACATCCCCATCTTTGCCATGACCGCCAACGCCTTTGAGGAAGACAGGCAGAACGCCCTGAAAGCCGGTATGAATGGCCACATCGCAAAGCCGCTGGACATCCAGCATCTGCTGCAGGTGCTGGCGGAGGCGCTGCAGTCATAACCACCGGCTAAGTCGGTGGCTTGAGTAAGCCCCAGAAGGGCACCTTACTGGCAAAGCCCCTGCAAGGGGCCATGAGCAAGCGTCTTTCATCTGCATTCCTTGCCCTGCCGCTCTAACGAGCTATGCCCATAAAGTGCATCTTCTAAGATGAAAATTTCTTTGTCATCTCGCTTCGCTCGAATCTTATAGCTAAAGCATTTTTACGCCACCAGCCTAGCTGGTGGTTTTGAAGCGCTCAAGCTAACCAATGAAACGTAAAAAACATCCCACAGCAGTGTGGGAGTTTTTTACGGCCAAAAGTGAACGGTGTTCAACTTGAGCGCTGCAGGGGCATGACCGCCGCAGCCTGCACATTACAACGATAAGGCTTTCCGCTGGATGTGGCTGACCATCGTGCTGAGCTTCGGCTTCTATATCCCGGTGGTGCTGTGGGCAGACATCAACCCCCTGATCGGTATGCTGATGATCCCCAAGACCTGCGCCTACGTCTGGACCGTGCTCATCGGCTACAACGCCATGAAGGCCGAAAACGGCAAGCGGAACTAAAGCCGCATCCCCATTGCTTAACAAAAAAGCCCGTTGACAGGCAGCGATGCACTGCTCTGTCCGCGGGCTTTTTGCTTGTGTGTTTTTAGGTGCGGCTGCTCAGCCTTCGGTAAAGTATTCCGGGTGCACGCTGCGCGCCTGCTCTACCGAGAGCTTGTAGCGGTTCAGGTGGCTTTCCAGCGCTTCGCCCAGCTCCTCGGCGGTGCCATGCACCAGAGCCTCCAGGATCCGGGTATGGGCGGCGCAGACGGACTTGTTCTCGTTGGTCTGCAGGCTGAACTTGCGGATCCGCTCCACATGCTGCAGCTCGCCCAGCATATGGTCAAAATGTGCCTCCATGCCGGTGATCTCAAACGCCTTGCGGTGGAACTGGTTATCCAGGTCCAGCAGCCGGGTCTCCCGGTTCGGTACGGTGGGGTCGGCTTCCAGCAGGCGGTAACGCTCGATGATCTGGCGGTAGTCCTGCTCCTGCAGGTCGGTCAGATGGCCGCGGGCGCGGTTCAGGATCTCTTTTTCCAGGGTAAAACGGGCAAACTGCTCCAGTTCCATCCGCCGCAGGTCGATGGGGGCCACATGGGTGCCGCTCTGGGGCTTGATGTCCACCATGTGGGCGATGTTGAGCATGATCAGCGCCTCCCGCATGGGGGTGCGGCTGATGCCCAGCTGCTCGGCCAGTTCCCGGTCGTTCAAGGGGTCGCCGGGTTTCAGCTCCATGGTGATGATCCGGCTGCGGATGGTCTGATACGCCAGTTCCCGCGCACTCAAAGATGCCATTGCAGTGTTCTCCCTTCGGGGTCTTTTGAAGTGTGATTGGTGATATATTAGTTATATGACCATATTACCCAACCACCGGGCGGCTGTCAAGAGCAGGAGCAACCGAAAATTGCGGCCAAATTTTTGCTATTTTGTTCAATGAAGTGTCCGGGCGGGGCGGTACACCACCGGAACCCACAAAAATGCCACGGCCAAACCGCAGAACACATCAATGACCGAGTGCTGCTTGGTGAACACGGTGGACAGGCAGATGAGGGCTGCCCAGACCCAGGCCAGTACCTTGCGCAGGGGCTTGCCCTCCGCCAGCTTGCTGTGGCTGAAAGCCAGTGCCATGCAGGCAGAGCTTTGGCAGTGGATGGAGGGGCACACATTTACCGCAGCATCCGCTTTCCACAATAGCTGCATGAGCCGCAGCGCCGGGTTATCCCGGCCAAGGGTCTCCACGGCGGGGCGCAGTTCCAGCCCGTTGGGCAGGATCATGTAGAGGATCAGGCAGAAGGTCATGCCCGAAAACATGGTCAGGCAGAGCTTATCATAGCTGGAGGTATCGCACCACCACAGCGCTGCCGTTACCCCGGCCAGCAGCAAAAACCAACTGCAGTAGGGGAGCACGAACCACTCGTTGAAGGGGATCAGGTCGTCCAGCGGGCTATGCAGGATGTATTTGGGGGCGGTGATGGTCAGATCCAGCCAGAAAAACCAGATCAGGTACAGTACCCAGTAAAGCTGATACCACAGGTGCGGGCGGCACCGGCTGCGCAATTGGTCAAGTTTCATGCCGTTTCTCCTATATTCCTAGATTTTGTATGAATTGACGCATTATTATAGCATATTCCGTCCTCTTGCGCAAATATCTGCGGTGCGATACAATAAAATAAACCACTACCCGCTGCGCCGCTGCAGGCGCAGCACAGTAAAAAAGGAGCAGCCCATGCCACACCATTTTCCCGCCATCCGTCTGGTCGCACTGGATCTGGACGGAACCCTGCTGAACCACGAAGGCCACGTAACGCCCCGTACCCGCGCCGCTTTGCAGGCCGCTGTTGACCGGGGCGTGTTTGTTGTGCCCGCTACCGGCCGCCCGCTGGCCAGCCTGCCGCCGGAGGTGGCGCAGCTGCCCGGCATCCGCTACGCCATCACCTCCAACGGTGCGGCGGTATGGGACCTGGGCGGCGACCCGCTGGGCGCGGTGTACAGCCGCTATGCCAACGCAAAGGAACACCAGACCAGCCAGCCGGTCTGCCTGGTGCACCGCCTGATGCCGGTGGAGATCGCCCGCGAGGCCTTTGCGGTATGCGAGAGCTGCCATGCCGACCTGCGGCTCTTTTCCGATGGATATGCCTGCACGGATGCGCGCAGCATCCGCCTGGCAGCTGCGCGTGCGGCCCAGAAAGACAGCACCGAAGCCCGCCAGCCCAATGATGGCCGCTTTACCATCCTGCGGGACGCAGCGGAGTGGATGAGCCGCCACGCCGCCGAGATCGAAAAGCTGTGCGTCTTTTTTGAAACGGCAGAGCAGGCCTCGGCTGCGCTGCCCCGCTTCCGGGCGGTCCCGGCGGTGGAGATCGTGCAAGGCTCGCCGAAAAACGTGGAGGTGACCGCTGCCGGGGTGGACAAGGGCGAGGCACTGCGTGCCCTGGCGGATCTGCTGGGCATCGACCATGCTGCCACCCTGGCCGTGGGCGATAGCGAGAACGACCGCGCCATGCTGGAAAAAGCCGGTGTGGCCGCCGTAATGGCCAACGGCATCCCGGCTGTAAAGGCCCTGGCCGACCTTGTGAGCACGGCAGACTGCGACCACGACGGCGTAGCGGAAATACTGGAAAAACTTGGTGTATAAGCCGGTTTTTGCAGGAAATCGTGCACAGTTTAACGAACTTTTCTCCCGTTTTTTGGGAGCATTCGTCATTTTTGTGCAATGTATACAAGCTCTTATTCAAAACATTGTGCTTGTTGAGTATTACCAAAGCCGGGTCGTTCGTTTATACTAGTATCATAAGCGCGTAGGGGGGCATTGCGCCCGCACGGGCGAGACCCGGCGCACCGAGAGAGTACAAATATAAAAGGAGAAATGCGTTATGAATCCCATCGTAGAAAAGGTCTATCAGATCGGCA
>OQVS01002317.1_pt1 | contig 12266 bp, 7 predicted proteins | sample 1691601 | NCBI WGS metagenome assembly OQVS01 (sample SAMN03418268, study PRJEB22391) | human gut metagenome | biome: human-gut; feature: organic feature; material: feces | host: Homo sapiens | place: Tanzania | collected 2013-01 | reverse complement strand
GTAAGCATGGGGGTAGACAACATTATCACTTTTGATGCTCATGATCCCCGTGTACAGAATGCCATTCCTCTGCACGGCTTTGAGACTGTACAGCCTGCATACCAGTTCATCAAAGGACTGCTTCGCAATGTGAAGGATCTGCAGTTAGACTCCAGCCACATGATGGTCATCAGCCCGGATGAAGGCGGCATGGGACGTGCTATCTACATCGCCAACGTTCTCGGTCTGGATATGGGTATGTTCTATAAGAGAAGAGATTACACCCGCATCGTCAACGGCCGTAACCCCATCGTAGCGCATGAGTTCCTGGGTACCAGTGTAGAGGGCAAGGATATGATCATTATCGATGACATGATCTCCTCCGGTGAAAGCATGCTGGAAGTCGCCGCTGCTCTGAAGGAGCGCAAGGCAAATAAGATCTTCGTCTTCTCCACCTTCGGTCTCTTCACCAACGGTCTGGACAAGTTCGACAAGGCTTATGAGAACGGCATCATCGATAAGGTACTGACCACCAACCTGATCTACCAGACTCCGGAGCTGCTGAAGAGAGAATGGTACATCAACTGTGATCTGAGCAAGTATATCGCTTACATCATTGATACCTTAAACCATGATTCTTCCATCAGCGATCTGTTGAATCCGAATGAGAGAATTCAGAATATCGTTGCAAAATACAAGAAGGGTGAGCTGTAAAGCTCACCCTTCTTGTATTGTAACTGGAAAGTCAGCATAGCTGCGAGCCATTTACAGCATTCCAAGCGCTGACAGCAAAGCACCGATGATAATGCAGAAATCCGAGCAGTTGAACACGATCTTGCGGAATCCCTGCCATTTCACCGGGAAGCTTACATAGTCCACCACGTAACCTCTGCGGAGGCGGTCATAGGTATTGCTGAAAGCACCGCCCAGCAGCAATGATAACCCCAGTCGCAATAAATTGTTGCCCCGGTGTCCCAGACTCACGATAAAGATAACGGTCAATATCAGTGTAAACGCCAGTGAAACAGCCGCCACCAGACGTCTTCTCTTCTGTCCGGCATTCAGCATCATGCCTTTGTTATGATGCTTGCGGATCAGAAGTCTTCCACGGCAGATCTCACGTTCTTCCCACTCCCCCACATGTTTTTCTATATAGTTTTTCAGTAGGAAATCTCCCCAGAAGATTCCTGCCAGAATCAATAGGCATACGACTGTCATACTTTCCGCTCCTTTTTCACCCGTTGGCCAACATTTCATATCGAAATCCGCTTATTCGCGCTCTGCTTTCCGATTCTTTATCTTCAAAAATGCCAGAAGTGCCCCATATAATACTCCGGCCACAGGCCATACGACCCAGGTAATATCCCACCGCATCGTCGGCAGGCTGACAGCCAGATAAAGTGCTGTCCAGACACACCAGTAAATTACTGTCACATGCTCATACTTCCGGTTGACTGCCTTATTCTCTACCGTGTAGTCTCCCTCCTGAAGCAGTTTCTGAAAACCACCCCAGATAATACCGGACCACACGAACAGCCATACAGCGATCGCCACTACAATGAGCAAAGCATCCGTAGCAAGGATTACCGCATAACCATTATTCCCCCAAAAAATGGATACTACCAGTAAAGGTACCACTCCCAGGATACACAATACAACACCCAGAGTTATGCAGATCCGGTAGGTTCCCGCAAAGGTTTCTTTTGCTTTTTCCACGATTCCGGACACCCCATATTGCAATGTCAGCTTTTCTTTTTCCAAATATTCATATTTGTTGTACGGGATTCCGGTGAGAAGGAATACCGCCACCGCAACTACCACCATCAGTAACAGTACGATGAGACCGATTCCTCCTGCGACATTTTCTGTGATCGCTCCTCTTCCGGCACCTGCCATTCCCAACAACCACAACAATACAACAGGAGAGAGCACGCACAGGGATACCGCCGGTGCGATCCGGGCAGCATATTTTTTCGTAGCTTCCAGAAAAGTATTGGCTTCCTCCACCGTGATCACTTTGCCCTCTGTGATCTCCGGTGTCATTCCATCTGCAAATTCCGTCTCTTCCATTTCATCTTTTAATAAGTAATCCGTAGTGACTCCGAACAGCTGGCTCATACTGACAATGCGTTCCAGATCCGGGATTGAGGCTCCGCTCTCCCATTTGGATACGGACTGTCTGGAAATATCCAGTCGTTCTGCCAGTTCCTCCTGGGACCACCCATATTTCTTACGCAACATTATTATTTTTTCTGACAGGATCATTCTCATTCTCTCTCTTTCTTTTATTAATGTTTTCTTGTGCACATAGATCGTCGACATAGGAAAATCATAACAAAAGAGCCAGTTGACAACTACCAAGTGCCCTTGTAATTTTGTCAACCGGCAGTTGCGTTTCCGGATTTTTCTGATATTTCCGGTAATATTATTGCACCTCACGGATCAGACAGTATTGCTTTAACGGAAAATTCTTTTCCATCACGCCATATACCTTGAATCCAAATTTTTCATAAAATTCCACGTTTTTCGGATTATGAGTCTCCAGGGAGATCATCAGTTTGTGCTTCTGGGCATAGTCGATGGCTTCCTCCAAAAGCTCCGCAGCAATCCCATGATGCTGCATGGCAGGATCCACTGCCAGATAGATAATATGAAGTCGCTGATTCTGATGCAGCTGGTCTGTCCAGCTGGAATTGAGATAATCCTCACCCTTCATAAAATTTCGAAAAGTCTTTAACGAAGGATCTTCCTTGATCAGATAGGAATCCGTCTGCAAAGCGGCCATAGCCTCTGTAAAATAGAATTGAAATACATTGTAAGGCTCCGCCTCATCCGATACCACCAATACACTGTTCAGATCTGCGCTGTCTGCGAAGATTTCACAGGTTGCATAAAATTCATCCATATCACATTTAAACAGCTCCGGCATCAGTTTTTTACGGACTTCCGGATCCGGAATCAGTGTCTCGTACAACGGATCGTGTGCAAAGCACTGATTCAGCATTTTCTCCACTTTCGGAAGATCTTCCTTCTGCACACGATATAGCTTATCACTTTCCATAATTGTATTTACTGTTATCTCCTTATTATTATGATGATGCAGTCCCCGCCTTTGTTGCCTGCGGATCGTTCCGGGCTCTGCCCTCGCCATCATTATAATTCGAATATCTCGGCCACAGATTTCTCCATTTGCTGTATGATATTCATCAGACTGTCCACAAGCTTGCTGCATGCATGTTCCAGGCTGCCAATTTCTTCCCGATAGTCCATTTCCTTCATACCGGATCCCGTCAACGCCTCCAGTTGTTTTTCTTTTTGGAGAAGCTGCTTGACCGTTCCATATAGATTTTCATGCTCTGGCAGCCTTCCGTAGCCCCATTTCAGGCGATCCTTCGGCTGATGGAATACATAATCCGTAAAATGTCTATATACTTCTTCATCAAAATTAAAGGCATAGGCATTGTTGTCTACCTGATAAAGCTTACGAAGTGCAGAGGAAAGTCTCTGTTCTTTCAGATTTCTCACCGCTCCGCCCAGAAGTCTCAAATTCGTACTGCATATCTCATGAGGATACAACACATTTCCGTACCAGTCAATCCGCACAAAAGCATCCTGCTCCTGCTTAAACTTCGCAAGAAGCTTCTGTTCCAGCGGTGTGGTCTGCCGGAAAAGCTCCTCCGCCTCTGCATACCTTCCCTCATGAAGCATTTGTCTGTAATTGCGGTTGTATTCCGCTATCTGCTCATAATCTTCACGGCATTTTCTCAAAGCCTTATCGCTCAGGCTTTCCAGCTCTTCTATTTTCTCCAACAGTACCTGTCTGCGGTCTCCCAATTGTCCCGTAACATCCGCACGGTAACAGATATCCCGGCACTGCTCCAGTCCTTTCCGGATTCTCTGCACCACCAGTGAAAACTGCAACGGCACCACTGCCGTTTCATCGAGTGCCAGGATCAGCAGGGCAAATAATTCATGATGCAGACGGTATACCTGTTCATCATAAAACTCATCGTTATCAAACTGAGAATGGTAGTGGGTCTCCATAAAACTTCCGCCGGTGAAATCATTTACCATGGAGGGCACTCCGGCTATCGCCATGGAAAAGTCATCCGACCAGGTCTCGATCGGAGATGTCACCGCCGTCTCTTCCGGGTAGGCTATCGTCAGATTCGGCAGATCTGCCAGATATTCCTCCAGAAAGCTGACATATTCATAGCAGCTGCGGATTCTCGCTCTGGTGCCATGTGCCAGTGCGGGAAGTTCAAAGTTCAAGTCTGCGATCACTTTTCCCACCCATTCCGGATGTGCAGTGAAAATCTGTTCATAAGCTCCCGTGGACCAGTCAAAATTGGAATCCACCACGCCCCATTCCTCGGAAGCCATGGCACAGATCACAATAGTATTGTTCGGTTGGAAGCCGCTGTCCCTCAATGCCTTTGCAATACCAAACATCAGGGCAACCGCTGTATTGTCATCCTGGAATCCGTCAAAATAGGAATCATAGTGTGCAGACAAAAGCACCATGCGGTCAGGATGTTTTCCGGGAATCCTTCCCACAATATTATAAGTCGTACAGTTCCTTGTGACCCTGGATTCTGCGTCAAAGGTAACCGTTATTTCCTCCTGATCACGCAGCAGCTTCAGCAGACCTGCAGCATCCTTGCGGGAAATGGAAAATGCAGGCGCATCCTCCGGTCCGGCAATATCCTGTGCATTCAGCGCTTCATCATCAATCTCACCGTAACCGCCACTCTGCACTGCGATCAGGGCTGCTGCCCCTTTTAAACGAGCCTGATATACCGGATAGTTGATCCACCACTCGTCTCTCTGATTAATTTCCACAAGTACCAGTTTACCCGTTACATCTTTATCGAGATAATCCTTTTCCGTTCCCTTTCCCAGATACATCAGAGAAAATTCCCTGGGTCCGTCCGTCACAAAGGTTGTCTGATAGGCTCCCAGTTCCACCGATACCGGTTCTCCTGCTGCATTTTCATAACGTAATGTAGCCTTGTGAAATTCCCAGCCGTCTACTGTAACCGCATCCTTGGTCACATCCGACAGTCCCAGAGCTTCCATCTCCGTTTTTAGCATCTCACCGGTCGCAAACTCCGCTTTCGATCCTGCCGGACGATAGCCCAGAATCGGATGGGACTTAAACTGTTCCATTCGCTTCGCCAATTCGTACGAATACGGTATATCCAGATTCTGTAACACTCTTTTCTGTAAAGTCACCCCGTTGTCATGCATATTCTGTCACTCCGTCTCTGTTATTTTCACATTCCGCCTGCCTTTTGTAAAATACTTTGTTACTTTGCGGTCATAGCGTTCATTTTCTCTGTGATCTTCTTCAAGATTTCGCTGTTTCTCTCCTCCGCTTCCAGAGTTTCACTGGCATGGGCCGATACTTCCTCTGTTGTAGCTGAGATTGTCTGGATAGAATCCACGATTTCCTGGTTCGCTGCTTTCAGGGCATCTACTATCTGAAGCATCTGTCCCAGATTATCCACGATTGTATAGCTGCTGTCTTCAATTGCCTGGAAGCTGTCCGCAGCACGCATTGTTCCTTCCTTTTGGCTGCTGATGCCATCTATCATCTGACGGATGACCGTTACCACCTCTTCAATCGCTCCGGATACATTTTGGATCAGCTCCGCAATATTACCGGTAGCATCCTTTGTCTGGGTAGCCATTCCCGAAATCTCCGTAGCCACTACAGAAAATCCACGGCCGGCCTCACCCGCTCTGGCTGCTTCGATGCTGGCGTTCAATGCCAACAGGCTTGTCTGTGTGGCAATCTTGCTGATGATCTCCACAATAGAATGCATTTCCTGCATATAGTGATCCAGTGTCTCCAGCTTTTGTGCTGCCAGTTCACTGTTTCTTGCAGAATCCTCTGCCTGCTCTTTCAGACCTGTCATTTCTTCCTTCCCGGTATCCAATATTTCTATCGTATGTTCCATATTGTTTCCGATTGTCTCTGCCACTTCACCCACAGTATTTACTTTTTCCTGAATAGCCTCCGTCTGGGCCGTCTGCTGTTGAATCGCTGCGGCAGATTCCCCGGAACCGGCGGATACCTCCTCCATAGCTGTTTTGGTACTGTCAAAAGCAGTTTCCAGTTTATTCAGCTCTATCGTTATCTCCTGTGCAGAAGTCTCCAGACGGGTACTCATTTCCATGACCTCTTGCAATGTCGCTTCCGTACGGTTCTGCGCAGCAGTAATATTCTCTATATTTTCATTCGTGTTCTTCTGATTGGATATGGTAGCATAGATAGATGTAAAGCACAGCAGAATCATTACAGAAATCTGTATAAATCCTGCATCCTGACCCAGATAGCCGAATCCGCCCTGTGTAGCTCCCAGGATCACCACCAGGATATTCTCTACTACCGTCCCGATGTTAATAAGCATAAATGCCTTGACATCATGATACGGCATGACTGCAAACATCATGGGGATCACAAATGCATACACCATATTGCACTGTGCCGTAAAAAGCAGTACCGTATAAAACAGCGCAAATCCGATCAGCGACAGATGTTTTATAGCTTTTGTCTCGTGATCCCTCTTCCAGCAAATAAATTCTGCCAGAACCGGTATGATTCCAAGAAGCATCAGCACTGCCAATACCGGAGCTGATACTGTGTGCTCAGCGAACCCGATCACGCTAATGAAAAGTATACATGCATTGATTATACCATGTGCTATCATGGCCACCCGGTTACTTCGTTCCAACTCTTTCATTTGCATTCTCCTTCTCTCCCGTATGATATGATGCCAGGGTCAAAAGGTCTAAGCCCATATGAGCTTGCTCATAAGTGGGGGAAAGACCTTAAATTCATAATGTAATTCCTCACGTCCCTTATATTGTAATTCATGATGGTATCCCCGTCAATAAAGCACACGAAAATGCAGTCCGGTTTTCTGTGAAAAACGGACTGCATTTTCTGTCATTTATATGTTATCTCCCTGCCGGACAGCTTCCGGCACCCTCTTTATACCTTGAAAACATCCAATACCTTTTCCAACTTGTCCGCCAATGCCAACAGGTTCTCAGAAGAATTCATCAGCTCTGTCATGGTATCACTCATGCCATGAGCCGCCTGCATGGTACTGTCTGCAGATGCTGCATTCTGTTCGGAAATTGCCGACAGTCCTTCCACTACATCGCGGATCGCACTTCCGGACTGTCCTAAGACATCCATCTTCTCCCGGATACCACCGATATGTTGCAGGGAATTCTCCACACCATCCGCTACTGCCGCAGTCTTCACACCGGTCTCCTCTAACTTACTCTGCTGGTGATTCATGTTGGCTTCCACTTCACCCATGATCTCCACCATTCTGCCGGAAGACTCCATGATATTTTGGATGATCTGCTCAATCTCGGTTGCGGAGCGCTTGGACTGGTCAGCCAGCTTACTGATCTGCTCTGCCACCACTGCGAAGCCTCTTCCCGCTTCCCCGGCTCTGGCTGCTTCAATGCTGGCATTCAGTGACAGTAGATCTGTCTCGTCCGCAATATCCTGGATCATGGATACTGCCTTCGTGATATTCTGAATTGCTCCGTTCATATCCTTAATCTGTTCCGCTACCCGCAGGACAGATTCCTTGGTACTCTCGTTGGAGCTGTTCAGTTCCTTCATGATCTCTTCGGATGCTTTCTCCGCTTCTGCCATCCTGCCGGCATAATCCGTCAGAGAATTCACTTTGTCGGAGATATATTCGATCTGTTCACCGATACGTACCACGTTCGTATTGGCATCCGTTGTTTCGTTCGCCTGATTCCTGGCGCCTTCAGAGATCTCTCCTACTGCTTGGTATACATCGTTGACAGATTCCTGAGTATCCTGCGCCATCTTGATCAGTTTGTTGGAAGATGCTGTCAGATTATCTGCGGAATCCTTGATATCCGTCACAATGGTGCGCAGCGTCTTCTGTAATTTCACAGAGATCCGGTAAACATCTCCCAATTCGTCCTTCTTTCGGCACTGCTTTTCATCCGGTTCTGCATCCAGTTCTCCGTTCACGATCCTGCCCAGGAAATGCTTCGTCTTCTTCATGGTCTTCACCATGCTGCGGGATAATACGCTTACCAACGCTGCCGCCACAAGAACGCATGCCACAGCGATCAGGATAATATCCTTCACCTGCGTATGAATCGTGTCCTGTACCCCCTGCACCGGTGTTGCCACCTCAATGGCGCCGATCACAGAACCATCGGAGTTGATCAGCGGCTGATAATACACATAGTAATCCACTTCGGAGATGTCGCAATCCTTAAGGAACAGCGGTTCTCCCGTCTGGATCTGCTCGTAGATCTCCGGCTCCAGACCTGTACCGTTGATACGACCTCCCTCCGGTTTCGTCAGCGTTGTGATCAGACGCATGTTCCCGTACAGGAAAGACACCTGGAATCCCGTCTTCTCCTGCAATCCGTCGATCAGCTGCGTATCTCCGGAGATGGTGACGCCGCCCTTTCGCACCTTGCCTCCCTTATCTCTGGTGTAATCACCTTCATACAGATTCGTATAGGTCTCGTCCACACTGACGCCTACGATCTGCAATGCTTTCTCAATCTGTTCCTCGATGCCTGCTTCCAATGCTCTGGAGCCCACGGTTGCCACCAGTGCACATACAATGATCATCGGCAGAAGGCTCAGCGCCAGTATCTTTTTGGAAATTGTGAAAAATGGCTTTTTCTTCCCTTTTACTTTCGTTTTCTTGTTCTCTGTCTTCTTCATACTTACCACATCTGCCTTTCTGTAAAAGACTTTTTCGCATTCGGTCCATCTCGAAAACGTTTAAGTATTTTCTCGGTAAATTCATTGTAGCATTTTCCATATGGTAATACAATTCGACAAAATAGCAATTAATACAACTATATTTTTGGTTAATTTTACTTAATGTTAAGGATGTTACTGCTTACATCTACGAAAATGTTAAGTATTTTCTCTTTTCCAGATGGGCATACGGAAAATTTTGATCAAAAGGGGAATGATCATAATAAACCACACAATAGGCTCCGCCGCAATCACACCCAGATAACCAGACCAGGGCACCAGCGTCGCTGCGATCACAATTTTCCCTATCATTTCCAGCGAGCTGGAGATCAGCGGTACGATCCGCTCTCCCAGTCCCTGCATGGAATTTCTCACAATACAGATTACCGCTGTCACATAATAGAACAACGTATCTACCTTCAGATATAATGTGGCATTGTAGATCACTTCCGGATTTTTGCTGCCGGTGACCAGCCATACCAGCCAGTCACCGATGGTATAAGCAGTCACAATATTAAGCGTACACCAGATGCAGGTATAACCGGTTGCCAACAAAATTCCTCTGCGGATCCGGTCGATCTTACCGGCTCCCAGATTTTGTCCGCAATAGGTCGCCATGGTCTGACCGAAGACGCTGAACATGATCATGAAGATCTCGGAGATCTTGCGGGCTGCCGTATGGGCAATGATAATATTCTGTCCCAGCTTGTTGATAGAAGTCTGCAGCGTCAGTGTACCAATATTGACCAGAGAACTCATAAATCCCATGGAAAATCCGGAACTTAACATATTACGGAGCATTCCGGCATCCTGCAGCTTCAAATCATCCACATGTATCCGCAGAATTTCATACTTTTTCCACAAGTAGGCCGCACACACCACCACAGCGATCAGCTGCGACAGCACAGTAGCAACTGCGGCGCCCAGCACTCCCATATGCAGCACCACGATCAGAAGCAGATCTCCTCCGATATTCAGCACCACCGACACTGCCAGCACGATCAACGGGGTCACGGTATCTCCGATCGCTCTTAAGGTCGCCGATAATACATCATATAATAGGGTAACAACAAGTCCCGCTATGATCACGGATATATACTGTGTGGCTGTGTTCAGCAGATTTTCCGGCACATTCAGGAATCCGAGGATTGGCTGTAAAAATACAAGCCCTCCTATCGTCAGTACCACAGCTGCCAATAGCCCAAGCACCAGAGAATTGCCTAAGGATCTGCGCAATCTGTCCATATCCTTCGCTCCGAAGCACTGTGCCGAAATAATAGCAAAACCATTGCACATTCCCATCAGGAACTGTACGATCAGATTGCTCAGCGTCGTCGTGGCCCCCACTGCCGCCAGGGCATTATCTCCCAGAAAAGTACCTACGATGCGGGTATCTGCCAGGCTGTATGTAAGTTGTAATAAATTGGCTAAAAAAATAGGAAGGGCAAACGTCAGTATCAAAACTGACGGTCTGCCCTTTGTAAGATCTTTCATATAGTTCCTCACTTCTACACTTCCGGGAAAAAAATAGATTTTCCCCGCATGATAGGGCTACAGAACTTTTTTAAAACTTTTTCTTGGCATTGTCAAGGTATTTCTTGGTCTCAGCTACCACAACACCGTTTAATGCCAGCAGTGCGATCAGGTTCGGGATCGCCATCAGACCGTTGAAGATATCTGCGATGGTCCATACTGCCTTAACAGTCATGTAGGGTCCGATGAATACGCAGGCAATGTAGATCCAACGGTATACTTTGATCGCCTTCGGCTTCTGACCGATCAGGTATTCCAGGCATCTCTCGCTGTAGTAATCCCATCCGAGGATCGTGGTAAATGCAAAGAATACCAGACATACCATCAGGATAAAGGATGCGATGGAGCTGTTAAAAGGCAGTCCCTGCTGGAAAGCTCTGGTGGTAACATCCACGCCGTCCAGACCTACGTTCCACGAATCGGTAATTACGATCGTAAGACCGGTCATGGTACAAATGATCAGCGTATCAATGATGGTACCCATCATGGAGATCAGACCCTGTTTGGCAGGAGAATCGGTCTGTGCTGCAGCTGCTGCGATCGGTGCACTACCGATACCGGCCTCATTAGAGAAAATACCTCTCGCAATACCCTTCTGCATTGCCATGATAACCGCTCCCAAAGCGCCGCCGGCTACGGCACGCATACCGAATGCACTCTGTATAATGGTCACAATAGCTGCCGGAATGGCAGTCACATTAAAGATCAGTACTAACAGACAGGCTACTACATAAGTCACTGCCATAAAAGGAACGATGACCTGTGCCACGGTGGAAATTCTCTTCAAGCCGCCGATGACTACCAGTGCCACACAGATGGTCAGAAGGATTCCTGAGATCACCACACTCCAGGAATAATCCATGCCAAAGAGCTGTACAGTATGTGCATTTTCCGCATCAAAGAAATTATGTACCGCACTGGTGATACCGTTGATCTGGGTAAAGGTTCCGATACCGAACAATCCTACGCATACACCCATAAAAGCGAAGATCTTCGCCAGCCATTTCCAGTTCTTGCCCATACCGTTCTCGATATAGTAGAAGGGTCCGCCGATAATGTGTCCGTCCTCTGCTACCACACGATATTTCACCGCCAGCAGACACTCGGAATACTTCGTAGCCGTACCTACCAGCGCAGCGATCCACATCCAGAACAAAGCTCCGGGACCACCTGCTACAATAGCCGTTGCCACACCAACGATATTACCGGTTCCGATGGTGGCGGACAATGCCGTACACAGTGCCGCAAAGCTGGATACTTCGCCGTCTTCGCCCGACTTTTCATTGGCAATTAAGTGTTTGATTGCATGGGGAAGCTTCGTGATCTGCAAAAAACGAAGTCTGGCTGTGAGAAAAAGGCCGGTAGCCAGAATGAGGACGATCAGGGGGATGCCCCAGACGAAATCATCCACTGTGGTCAGAAAGTTACTAATCATGTCTAACATATTCCCTCTCCTTCCGTCACCTCTTGTGACGTCCTATCGTAGATTGATTTCTTCCGAAGAGAATGGGAATAAGCATATAGATGCTCTGTCCTTTTGCCTGAGAGATTGGCAGCCTTACTGCCGTACACCTTCGGCGCCTTCTATACGGAAATATGAAAATTGCTTTCCGTGGAAGGACTCTCCAGAGTAAATCTTTACCGCACTAAAGCGGCAACAGAATCACAATAACATACTTTTTCGCCCATTGCAACGTTTTTTTATCTTTGATCATTGATCCGTGAATTGTTCCGATCATTGATCATTGACACTGGCATTTAAAATATATGATCTGTCCAACACAGGTATTGGCTTTTATAGTTCTTTTTTACTATAACGTGGGTCATATGAATACTTATATGAACAACCTCAAAACTTTATTTACAATGTAACTTGAGAGTTACAAGGCATGGCTTGTAATGTAGGGCTGACGTAAACCGGACGAACTCCCGGAGCAGCAGACCCTCATGCAGGTATCGGTCTCCG
>OQVS01002315.1_pt1 | contig 12269 bp, 9 predicted proteins | sample 1691601 | NCBI WGS metagenome assembly OQVS01 (sample SAMN03418268, study PRJEB22391) | human gut metagenome | biome: human-gut; feature: organic feature; material: feces | host: Homo sapiens | place: Tanzania | collected 2013-01 | reverse complement strand
CGACAAGCCCATTGGTAGAATTAAGTATGCACTAAATTAATTCCGCCAACAGGTAGAATTTGGTAAATAATGAAAGCATGGACGGCTGTGGGTATTGTATATTCCACACGCTGTCTATGCTTTTTTTTTATTAACGGACAATCTGGCTTCACCACACCACTTACGGATGAAAAAGGAAAAAACATTTTACAGAATCAGGTGGCAATACAGAAAAAAAACAGTAACTTTGTATCATGAAAAATATACTATTGATTATCTCGCTACTCGCGATTTGCGCCGGCATCAACGCCCAGACGGCGAAGAACGACGTGCGTCCGGAGGTGCTCATCGAAACAACGATGGGCAACATACGGGTGCAACTGTATAACGAAACACCATTACACCGCGACAACTTCCTAAAACTCATAAGGGAACACCACTACTACGACTCGCTGCTGTTCCATCGCGTAATACCCGACTTCATGATTCAAGGCGGCGACCCCTACAGCAAAAACGCGCCAAAAGGAGCCGTGCTCGGCGAACACTCGCTCGACTACACTCTGCCTGCCGAGATACGTCTGCCACAGATATACCACAAGAGGGGAGCACTGGCTGCCGCCCGCGAGCCAGACAACGTGAACCCGAACCGGGAATCGAGCAGCTCGCAGTTCTACATAGTCTGCGGCAGAAAGCAGAACGAGAAAGGGCTTCAGCGCGGAAGGGAGAACCTGCACAAGCTCTTCGGCGACAGCATCATGATGACCAAAGAGATGGAAGAACAGTATACCAGCGTCGGCGGCACGCCGCATCTCGACGGCGGATATACGGTGTTCGGCGAGGTGACTGAAGGTATGGACGTGGTAGACCGCATACAGCGGGTGGAGCGCGATGCCTACGACAGACCGCTGGAAGATGTAAGAATCATACGAGCCACTATTCTGAAAGACCTGCCGGGTATGGAAAAGAAACCCAAGAAAGCAATGAAAAGAGTAGTGAAGAAAACAACGAAAAAACGGTGAAAAAAGAAAACCTGTAAACATCCGCCAATCTACAGTCTATGCTTACGGACAATGCTTTTCGCGGATGAACCAAAGAAGAAGGATTCAAGAATCCGAGAAACTTCAAACAGAATTATGAAGACTCAGACTCTTGAATCCTTTGTTTTCCTAACTATGCTTCTTCCTTATTGTTCTTTTCCGCCGAGGAACACCCTTCTCACTATAGGCGATGTATAGGCATAAGGGATGTAGTCGATGGATGGGATTGGCTCCGTGATGAAGAAGTTCGCCACCTTGCCGGCGGCAATGCTGCCGTAGTCGCGGCTCTCGCCCATTGCACAGGCGGAGTTGAGCGTGGCGGCGTTGAGAGCCTCGGCTGGAAGCAGACGCAGCTTGATGCAGGCAAGCGAAACGATAAACTTCATATCGCCCGACGGTGTAGAACCCGGGTTGTAGTCGCTTGCCACAGCCACAGCAAGTCCGCTGTCCACCATCTGCCGCGCCTTGCCGTAGGGCAGGTTGAGGAAGAACGACGTGCCAGGCAATACGGTAGGCATCGTCTCCGTGCCGCGCAGCAGTTCGATTTCCTCCACGGTCATGCTTTCGAGATGGTCAACGGAGAGCGCACCATGCTGCACACCCACTTCCACACCACCCGACGAAGCCAGCTCGTCGGCATGTATCTTCGGCTTCATTCCCCATTTGTCGGCAGCTTCAAGTATGCGTGCCGTTTCGGCAGGAGTGAAGAATCCCTCATCGCAGAACACATCCACAAAGTCGGCGAGCTTCTCCTTGCCCACCTCGGGAATCATCTCGTTCACCACGAGATCAACGTATTCCGGCTGCGAATAGCCCCTGCCCACGGCATGCGCGCCGAGGAAGGTCGACTTTATGCGCAGCGGAGTGCTCTCCTTTATGCGGCGTATCACGCGCAGCATCTTCAGCTCGTCGGCTGTGGTCAGTCCGTAGCCGCTCTTTATCTCCACACAGCCCGTTCCCTTGCGCATTATTTCTTCGGCGCGGCGCATTGCCTCGCGGTAGAGTTCGTCTTCGGAGAAAGTGTGCAGCAGGTCGGCTGAGTTTAGGATTCCTCCTCCGCGCTTTGCAATCTCGGCGTAGCTCAGTCCGCGAATCTTGTCAACGAATTCACCCTCGCGGCTTCCGGCATACACGATGTGGGTATGCGGGTCGCACCACGACGGCATAACACATCCGCCCTTAGCATCAACCGTCTCGTCGGCAGCGATACCTTCGGCTGGCATTGCAGCCATCTCGCCCCACTGCGAGAAGCGACCGTCCTCAACGAGCAGGAATGCGTTCTGGAGTGTATCGAAACGCGACATCTCTTCACCACAGAGGCGCAGCTTGCGGTGGTTGTCTATACCGGCCAGAATGCCGATGTTTGTTATAAGAAGTCTCATGTCTTGATATAAGAATAAAAAAAGAGGGTGTGCCTCGTATGCCTTCTGATGCAAGGCAAGCGGCACACCCCGATATTAGCATATGAAAATTACTTTCTGATGAATTCAATAGAGTGCTGTATGTGCGGATACATCACCTCATCGTTCACTATGAACGGAACCACCTTGCGGTACTCCTCGAAGATTGCCTCTACGGCTGGCGATGACTTCAGCGGACGGCGGAACTCCAGTGCCTGGGCTGCATTGAAGAGCTCGATGGCGAGTACACGCTCCACATTGAGCACAATCTTGTAGAGCTTTATCGCTGCGTTGGCACCCATGCTCACGTGGTCTTCCTGACCCTGCGAAGACGGGATGCTGTCAACCGACGACGGTGTGGCGAGGCTCTTGTTCAGGCTTACAACCGATGCCGCCGTGTACTGTGCAATCATGAATCCGCTGTTCAGACCCGGTTTTGCAACGAGGAAGCTCGGCAGGTCGCGTGTGCCGGACACGAGCTTGTAGATGCGGCGCTCGGAGATGTTGGCGAGTTCGCTCAGACCGATTGACAGGAAGTCCATCGGCTGCGCGATAGGTTCGCCGTGGAAGTTTCCGGCAGAGATGATGAGATCCTCGTCCGGACATACTGTCGGGTTGTCGGTAGCCGAGTTGATTTCAGTGTCGATGACAGACTTCACGTATGCGATTGTGTCCTTCGACGCGCCGTGTACCTGCGGTATACAACGGAACGAATACGGATCCTGCACGTAGTCCTTCGGCACTGCGGCAATCTCGCTTCCCTGCAGCAGTTCGAGCATACGAGCAGCTGTGTCAAGCTGACCCTTGTGCGGACGAACCACGTGAACAGCCTTTGTGAATGGAGAAAGCAGACCGTAGTAGGCATCGAGCGACATGGCTGCGATCTTGTCTGCCCAGTCGCTCAGATGCTCTGCCTTGAGCAGCGACCAAACAGCGAAGGCACTCATATTCTGTGTTCCGTTGAGCAGGGCGAGACCTTCCTTCGAGGCGAGCTGTATCGGCTCCCAGTTGTTTGCCTTCAGTGCCTCGGCTCCAGAAATCACCTTGCCCTTGTATTCCACCTCGCCCAGACCTACGAGCGGCAGACAGAGGTGTGCCAGCGGCACGAGGTCGCCAGAAGCGCCAAGCGAGCCCTGCATATAGACAATCGGATAAACGTCGTTGTTGAAGAAATCTATCAGTCGCTCCACGGTGTCGAGCTTACAACCGGAATAGCCGTAGCTGAGCGACTGGATCTTGAGCAGCATCATAATCTTCACGATGTCGTTTGGCACGCGGTCGCCTACGCCACAGGCATGAGACATCATGAGGTTGATCTGCAGCTGTGCCAGCTGGTCGGCATCTACCGACACATTGCACAGTGAACCGAAGCCCGTTGTCACTCCGTACACCGGCTTTGTGGTTTCGGCTATCTTCTTGTCGAGATATTCGCGGCAGCGTGTGATGCGATGGCGGGCATCGTCGCTCAGTTCCAGTTTGTAGCCATTGTATATAATCTCACCGATGCGTTCGATGGTGAGGTGTTCTGCTGAAATTTTGTGTATCATAGTTGTTTCGAAATATGATTGAAGTGTTTTAGAATTTGTTTATTAACTCATCGTCAACCAGGTTTGGCATAGTAACGTGGAATCCCGGTGTGCGCAGCATTTCGCGCTCTATGCTGCTCATAGAGCCGCTGTTGCGTGCCCAGCTGCGGCGCGCGATACCGTTGTTCACGTCCCAGAAGAGCATCTCGCTGATGTGGCGTGCCGAATCATCGTCGCCGCTGATTACCATACCGAAGCCACCGTTGATAACCTCGCCCCAGCCTACTCCGCCGCCGTTGTGGATTGATACCCACGTTGCACCACGGAAGGAGTCGCCTATCACGTTCTGCACTGCCATGTCGGCGCAGAACTGCGAACCGTCGTAGATGTTGCTTGTCTCGCGGAACGGCGAGTCGGTACCCGACACGTCGTGGTGGTCGCGTCCCAACACAACCGGCTTGCTTATCTCGCCGCGCTTGATAGCCTCGTTGAAGGCAAGCGCAATCTTTGTTCTTCCCTCACAGTCGGCATAGAGGATTCGGGCCTGTGAACCCACCACGAGCTGGTTCTTGCCAGCCTCGCGTATCCAGTGGATGTTGTCTGCCATCTGTCCCTGAATCTCCTCGGGTGCGTTCTTCTTGATTTCCTCCATCACGTCGGCAGCGATGCGGTCGGTAACGGCGAGATCCTTCGGGTCGCCAGATGTGCAGACCCAACGGAACGGACCGAAGCCGTAGTCGAAGAACATCGGTCCCATGATGTCCTGCACGTATGACGGATAGCGGAACTTGCCGTCGGGCAGCACTATGTCGGCACCGGCACGCTTTGACTGCAGCAGGAAAGCATTGCCATAATCGAAGAAGTACATTCCCTTCGCCGTGAGGCGGTTGATGGCTGCCACCTGGCGGCGCAGTGACTCCTGCACGAGCTCGCGGAACTTCTCCGGCTCGTCTGCCATCAGGCGCTTCGACTCTTCGAGTGATACGCCCACCGGGTAGTAGCCGCCTGCCCACGGGTTGTGGAGCGATGTCTGGTCGGAACCCAGGTCAACATGGATATCCTCGTCGGCAAGGCGCTCCCACAGGTCAACCACGTTGCCCACGTATGCCATGCTCACCGTACGCTTCTCTGCCACAGCCTTGCGGATGGCAGGAATCAGCTCGTCGAGATTGTAGTGCAGCTCGTCTACCCATCCCTGGGCGTGGCGCTTTTCGGCTGCGAGCGGATTGATTTCAGCAACCACGCTCACCACGCCTGCTATGTTTCCTGCCTTGGGCTGAGCACCCGACATTCCGCCGAGACCCGATGATATGAAGAGCATTCCGTGTATGTCGTTCGGCTCGCCCTCTTTCTTCATCTGCTTGCGCGCAGCGTTCAGAACGGTGATGGTCGTGCCGTGCACGATACCCTGCGGACCGATATACATGTATGAGCCGGCGGTCATCTGTCCGTACTGGCTCACGCCGAGGGCGTTCATGCGCTCCCAGTCGTCCGGCTTGGAGTAGTTGGGGATTACCATTCCGTTGGTCACAACCACTCGCGGCGCGTTCTTGTGCGATGGGAACAGTCCCATCGGATGACCTGAATACATTACGAGCGTCTGCTCGTCGGTCATCTCGCTCAGATACTTCATCGTGAGGCGATACTGTGCCCAGTTCTGGAATATTGCACCGTTGCCACCGTATACGATGAGCTCGTGCGGATGCTGTGCCACTGCCGGGTCGAGGTTGTTCTGTATCATCAGCATGATGGCGGCAGCCTGCTCCGACTTGTGCGGATATTCGTTGATGGGGCGTGCGTGCATCTCGTAGCGCGGACGATAGCGGTACATATATATTCTGCCGTACTTGTGGAGTTCTTCCATGAATTCCGGTGCAAGCTGCTCATGCAGATGCTTCGGGAAGTAGCGCAGGGCATTGCGCAGCGCCAGTCGTTTCTCCTCGGGTGTGAGGATTTCCTTGCGCTTCGGCGCGTGGTTTATCTCTGTGTCATACGGCATCGGCTCCGGCAGCGTGTCGGGGATTCCGAGTCTTATTTCTTCTTGAAACTGTTCTTTTGTCATAATATTGTGGTTTTGTAGATTTTCCGAAAAAAAACTTCTCGTTCTTATTTTCTTATCATCTCCTCTACGGTCTGCGTTATCTCCTTCTCCTCGGCATTTGCCTTCTCGATGATGGCGTCAGCCTCGGCGATGAGCTCTTCCGCCTTCTGGCGGTCTTTCAGCGAACCGGCGTTGATCTTCACGTTCATTCCGGCACCGATAACGGCGGCACGTGCGGCAAGCGCACCCACTCCTGCGTCGGAAACGCTGTTCGGGTTGCCCGTCTGCACCATCTGGCGGCATACCTCAAACACTCTGACCGAGGCCTTCATTGTCTCCAGCGGCACCTCTGTCGCGAAGAGTGTGGCCTTCTGTATTGCCTCTGAGCGCAGTGCCTTGTCTTCCTCGGTACTCTTCGGCATACCGAATGCAGCCATGATACGGTTGAATGCCTCGGTGTCTTCGTCCACAAGATGCAGCAGCTCTTCCTGCAGCTCCATGCCCTTCTCTGCCCATCCGGCAAACTCTTCCCAACGCTCGTCCCAGCCCGGTTTGTGGCTGGAGAGGTTTGCCACCATTGTGGCGAGCGATGCTCCCAGTGCGCCCATGTATGCCGATACGGAACCTCCGCCCGGTGCCGGGCTCTCGCGTGCCGTCTCGTCGGCGAATCCCTTCACGGTCAGGTCTATCAGTCTGTTCTGCTTCTTTCCTGCCTCAAGCAGGTATTCTATCACCTTCTCTTCCGGGTTGAACGGGCGCAGGTCTTCCAGTCCCATCGACTTTATTGCCATCTTGAGCAGGTCCTCTTTCGGGATACCTGCCGAGCGGTTCTGCTTCTCGAGGAAATACTTTCCTGCCTCGATCAGGGCGCGCTCCGGCACGAGCCCCACGATTTCCGTTCCCGTCACACGCAGTCCACGGTTCTGTGCGCAGCGGCACACCTCGTCGAATGCCTTGTGCAGCGGAGTGGCGTTGATGTTTGTTATGTTCATCGACACCTGTGCGATGCCGTATTCATCGATGAACCATCCGATGGCCTTTGTGCCCTTCAGTGTTCCCGGCTGCATCACCACTTTTCCGTTCTCGTCGAGCTTCTTCTTTCCTGTGATAGGATTGCCCTCGCGCACCGGACGTCCCTTCTCTCTCACGTCGAAGGCGATGGCGTTTGCGCGTCTTGTGGATGTGGAGTTGAGGTTGAAGTTCACGGCGATGAGGAAGTCGCGTGCGCCTACTACGGTGCATCCGGTCTTTGCCACCTGCTCATCGTACGGGCGTGCGCCGAAATCGGGCTTCTCCTTCTCGTCCATGATTCTCTCGGCGATGCCCTCGTATTCGCCCCTGCGCACTACGGCAAGGTTCTTGCGCTCCGGCGTGCGTGCCGCTGCCTCGTAGCAATAACATGGGATGGCAAGTTCGTCGGCGATGCGCTCTGCGAGTTTGCGTGCCAGTTCAGCACATTCCTCCAGTGTTATTCCGCTCACGGGCACGATAGGCAGCACGTCGGTAGCACCGATTCTGGGGTGTGCTCCGTGATGGTGGCGCATGTCGATCAGCTCTCCTGCCTTTGCCACTCCTCTGAAAGCAGCTTCCACCACTGCCTCCGGCTCACCCACGAAGGTAACCACCGTGCGGTTTGTAGCCTCGCCCGGGTCCACGTCAAGCAGTTTCACACCGTCCACAGCCTCGATGGCTCCGGTTATCTGGTTGATTACATTCATGTCGCGTCCCTCGCTGAAGTTGGGCACGCACTCAACAATTTGTTTTTTCTTTGCCATACCTTAGATATGTTTTTTTAGTATTATGAATTAAAAATCACAGTGTTGTATGTATTAGATTGCAAACTTACACAAAATATTCGAAACTGTAATGCGTTTTTTGAAAAAAATAAAAATCTGCCGTGGCTTGCAGCGGCAGATTGGCGGTTTTACTCGAAATAGAATGTAAGAGCAATGATTTTGCTGCGCGATTTCTTCACGGAGTTTGCATACATGAAGCGGTCTGCCATGCTCGGGTCGTTGAAGCGCTTGGGGTGGCCCGTGTCCAGATTGTTGATGAGCCCGTAGCAGAATTTCAGCTCGGGGCGCAGCTTGAAGAACGGCAGATAGAAGTCGCAGCCCAACCCCACCTCCAGGAAGAGGTCGTAGCGCTTCAGCTTTATGTAGTCGCTGTCGCTTCCCGACAGGTTGAGCATCGGGTTGAAGCCTGCCAGGAGATACGGGCGGTGGTTGTTGAAGCGCGGCGCGCTGAACAGCAGCTCGGCAGCCCCCGACACGTATATCGTCTTCAGCTCCTGCGTCTGCGTCACGTTGGCTCCGCTGCCGGTCTTGTCGGTCAGATTGAGGAATCTGATGTTTCTTGTGCCGAAATACATTGCCGGCGCAAGACGGAAAGCGAAGTGCGTGCCCAGCCGGAACTCGCCTATCACTCCCACGGTGAATCCCGGGTCCCAGCGGTCCTGGTCGGTGGTTATCAGTTTTTCTGCGGTGCCGTCCACGGTGGTCACCGTCTGCGGCCCCACGTTCACGAACTCCAGGTCCTGCAGATGTGTGCCCACCATCACACCGAAGTGGAACGGGCGCAGATCGGTGTAGGGACGGTTCTGCACCTGTGTGTCCTGCGCCACGGATGCCGCCGCAAAGGCCATCAGCGCCGCTATAGTCAGTATTATTCGTCTTCCCATTTCTTGTTGCATGTGATATGTTTTGATGCTTGCATATTATATATAATAATGTGTAGGATATAACGGCGAAATCGCCTGTATATTGTGCAAAGGAAAAATTCTTTCTTCAAATTGTTAAAATTTGAAAATATACATACCAACTATTAGGTATTTAAAATAAAAACACTACCTTTGCAAAGTACAAAATTAAGTACTCGAATATTATTAACAACTAAAAAAATAAAAACATTATGGCTTACGTAATTGGTGACAACTGTATCGCATGCGGTACATGTATTGACGAGTGCCCAGTAGGTGCAATCTCTGAGGGTGAGAAGTATTCTATCGACGCTGACGCTTGCACAGAGTGCGGTACTTGCGCTTCTGTATGTCCTTCTGAGGCTATCAGCCTTCCCTAATAAAAAGGGCACACAGAATCAGGGAGACATAATGTCTCTTTCTGCATTTTGAAACTAAAGGAGCGGATTCTTCATCGAATCCGCTCCTTTAGTTTTTTCCCGTCCCGCGGTCAGCGCTTCTTCAGCTCCATGGTCAGCCTGCCCACGAATATTCCGCTCTTCCCGTTCTGGTCGTTCGGGATATTCTTGCCGTCGAGGTTCTCCACGTATTCCAGATTCTTCATGAACGAGTGCGAGTGTCCGCCGAGCACGAGGTCGATGTATCTCGTCTTTGCCATCATCTGCTTGTCGGCGTCGCTGTCGTCCGTCCAGCCGAGATGCGAGAGACATATCACCACATCGCATTTCTCCTTTTTCTTCAGAAGTTCGGCAGTCTGCCTTGCCGCGGCTATGGGGTCGAGGTATTTCACTCCCTCGCAGTTGTGGTCCGAAACCAGGCCCTTCATCTTCGGCGCCAGTCCGAACACGCCAATCTTCACTCCGTTTCTTTTCAGCGTCACGTATGGCTTCACCAGTCCTTCCACACAGGTCCCCCAGAAGTCGTAGTTAGCACAAACGATAGGGAACTCCGCCATACGGAAGAGCCGCGCCATATTCTCCAGCCCGAAGTCGAACTCATGGTTGCCTATCGTTGCCGCGTCGTAACGCATCCTGTTCATCAGCCCTATCTCCACGTCGCCCTTGAACATCGAGTAGTATGGCGAACCCTGCGAAAAGTCGCCGCTGTCGAACAGCAGCAGGTCGGGGTTCTTCCTGCGCTCCTCATTGAGCATTGCCACTCGCCTGAGGTATCCGCCCCTGCCTGCCTTCAGCGTGTCAGCGAGGGTCGTCTTCAGCGGCATGATGCAGCTGTGCGTGTCGTTCGTGTGCAGTATGAGCAGCTGCTTGCCTTGTGCTGCCGCCCCGGCCACTATCGTTGCCATGAGGAGCGAAAGTATAATGAGTCTTTTCATGATTGTCCTTTTCCTTTATTTGTGTATTCCTTATTATATTATATAGACATTATGGTGCCGAGAGGGCTATTCCGCCCTGAAGCGCCCCTCCACTCTCGCGTCCACAGCCTCCCCTTTTGCCGCCTTCTGCTTGAAGTAGTCCACGATGATAAATCGCACGTTGTTCTTCGCCTCTTTCGGGCTCACCACTTTCGTCTTGCTCAGGAATGCCGTCAGCTTGTCGTTCCCTTCGGCAAGATAGTCGAGCGTAGCTATGCGGTATTCGCGCTGCGGATCCACGGGCTTGCCGTTTATTTTCAGCCCCGTCAGCTTCCTCTCTCCGTTCATCACTGCCTCCACGCCATGGCTCACACCCTGTCCGCCAAAGCCCGCCATCTGCTGGAACAGCTCCGTCACCTTCTCTCCGCTCAGCGAACAGAAGCAGATCTTGTTTTCGAACGGCGCCACGTCGAGCACGTCGCCGTATGTTATCTCTCCTGCCGGGAATGCCGCCCTTATTCCGCCCATGTTGTACACTGCAAAGTCGGGTGTCTCGCCGAACGGCCCACTTCCCCACACCAGTATATCGGCAAGCAGGTTCGAGAGGGGACTCTCGGGCTGACGTGCCGCGAGCGGACGTGCCGTACTGCCCACCACCGGACTCATCACGCTGTCCACCTTCGCCCGGAACGGAGCGATGAACGCCTCTGCCCCGGCATCTCTGTTGCTGTCGTACCTACTGTCTATCAGTATACGGCTGCGGCTCACGCTGCCCACCTGGTAGTGGGATGCGCATCCCGCCACGGCGAGCACGGCAGCTGCCGCAATGGATGTATTGAAAATCTTCTGCATAGTATATATATTTTTTTTGAAACCTGCTGCAAAGTTAATGCAAATCTGCCATCTTCGTGCAATAATACTGCGCAATAACGCATAAACCGGTGCCGCATTGCACAAAAAAAGGCATCCCCACCCACTTTTTTTCGCTGAGAGGAATGCCGATGTATGTCTATAGCCGTATAGCCTTTTTCCCTACTTGGATATTCTTCTTGCCCCCACGTAGCGGCGCGAGTAGAACGGCTCGCTCGACTTGCTAACCGTCACTCCCATCGAGCTGCTGGCATGGATGAAGCTGAAGTTCTTCTTCATCGGGTCGTAGTCCACCACGATGCCCACATGGCCTATCCGTCTACCCGAACCCGGACTGGTGAAGAACACCAGGTCGCCCTTCTGCAGGTCGTTGCTTGCCACTGCCTCTCCCTGCGAAAACTGTCCGCGCGACGAGCGGCTCAGCTCCACTCCGAGCTGGCGGTAGAGATAACTCGTGAATCCTGAGCAGTCGAACCCGCCGGGCCCCGACGCTCCCGAACGATAGCGTGTGCCAATGAGCGAGAAAGCCTCGTCCATCAGGTTTTCCATCGATGCAGCGTCGTAGTTCTCCACGCTGCTGTCGTTGGTATAGAGAAAGTCGAAGTTCTCTATCTCGTCGGTTTGCTGGTTATTATTATCATTGTCGTTGTCGCTAATACTGCTCGACATGGCAGGCAGTGCCACGGCGCACAACGCAACAAGCGTTGTTCTGATTTTTCTTATAAACATTTTCTGATGACTTTTTTTAAACACTGCCGGGCAATGCCCCATGCATACGTGTTCTGATTCATTTTCGTTACAAAGATAATAAAAAAATCTCACTCCCTGAACACCTTTCACATCTTTTCATAACGCCCCACCAGGGCAAGCCACAACATTCTCCCCTCTGCATTCTCTCTGAAACCCAGCCATTTATACTTACATCTCAAACCTACAACTTTAATGTTGTACATTTACATCTTTTAACCCCCATCAGCAAATTATCGTACCCATATTTTAATATTCCCCTCCACCACATTCCCATTAACTATCCACCATTTTCCCCATCCATTTATTTTTTCTGTCAAGAATTAATGGAGATTAATGTTAGATTAATGTTCAAAAAAAACGTATGTCCACATTCTTAAATTCTCCAATTCTTGCCCTCCCAAAAATAATTCATGGATAATTCACGGATAATTTATGAAAATTCATGTCCCAAAAAAATACGCGTACAACATTCTATCACACGCCAAGCCTTTCCTTTTAACGTCCCTTCACGTTCCCCCACTCCAAATTTACTTGAATGTATCAATACGTTAAATTTTCGGGGCATTCCCAATACTATGACGGATGGAGGCTCCGTTATTCAGATTTTTTGTCTACTTTTGTAAATGCAATAAAAAAACAGAACGTTATGATCATAC
>OQVS01002313.1_pt1 | contig 12278 bp, 5 predicted proteins | sample 1691601 | NCBI WGS metagenome assembly OQVS01 (sample SAMN03418268, study PRJEB22391) | human gut metagenome | biome: human-gut; feature: organic feature; material: feces | host: Homo sapiens | place: Tanzania | collected 2013-01 | reverse complement strand
TCTGCCGTGCAATGTGCTGGTTCTCGTCCGGTGTCCTGAGCCTTGCATCCTTTGTATTCTTTGTGCTGGGCATTGTGGCGCTGTTTGAAAAGGATTATTTCAATGTAGGCGTTGGAATCATCACCGCATGGCTGCTCAGTCCCTTTGGCCTGCCGCTGGCTGCGGAGTGGATCATTGACCGGGTAGAAAATGTAAAAGACGCGATTGCAATGATATAAGAAAAGCAGGAGTGGGTGGTCAGATGACCGCCCACTCCTTTTCTACAACGCGCCATATCCGATGGTGCGCTACTTTGTGATGCTGATTATAGCACGGGAGGTGTTCTGTGGCAATCTCTAAAATCAAACCCCGACACGCCAGCGAGGGAAAAAGCATCGCGCAGATACTCAAAGACCGCTTGGACTACAATGAAAATCCAGACAAGACGCGGGATGGTCTTCTGGTGAAAACCTATCAGTGCAATGCTGATACCGCTTGGAAGGAATTTACCGTCAGCAAGCAGATTTACACATCCATCACCGGGCGGATGCGCAAGCCAAAAGAGGATGTCATTTCCTATCTGCTGATCCAGTCCTTCAAGCCGGGTGAGATCACACCGGAGGAAGCAACGGAGCTGGGGTATCAGCTTGCGATGGAGTTCACCGAGGGACAGCATCAGTTCGTTGTTGCGACTCATACGGACAGGCATCACATCCACTGTCATATTGAGTTCAACAGCACGACACTGGACTGTACCCACAAGTTCAACAATTACAAAGACACCTACCGGACGATTCGGAAAATCAGCGACAGACTGTGCGCGGAGCATGGTCTGTCTGTCATTTCCAAGCCAAAGGAAAAGGGGCAGCACTATGCGGAATGGGCAAACGAGCGTAGAGGAACAAGTTGGAAGGCGGCGCTCAAAAATACCATTGATCGCGTTCTCCCGACCGTCCTCACTTTTGATGATTTTCTCGCTGCAATGCGCCGCGAGGGATACGAAGTCCGGCAGGACGGCAAGTACCTGAAATTCCGCGCAGTCGGTGCCGGACAGGAGCGTTACACCAGAGCGAAAACATTGGGCGCAGACTACACAGAAGAAGCGCTGCGAGAGCGTGTCGGCAAGCCACTGATTCACGCAAAAAGCCGCACCGGGCGAACGGCTGGCCCTGCGAAAATCAACCTCATCGTGGATATTCAAAGCCGTCTGCGCGGGCGCGGTCCGGGGTATGAGCGTTGGTTGAAGGTCCATAATCTGAAAGAAGCTGCAAAGACGCTGACATACCTCACCGAGCACGGAATCACAGAGTACGCCGCACTGGAGAATCTGGCGGCGGAGCAGACCGCAAAACGGGATGCAGCGGTGACAACGATCCGGCAATATGAGCAGCGTATGGAGCGCATTGCGGATCTGCGGACGCATATCGTGAACTATGCCAAGACCCGCGACATCTATCTGCAATACCGCAAGCTGCCAGCCGCGAAGAAGGCGGCGTTTGCCTCAGCACATGAGGATGAACTGATGCTGCACCGCGCAGCGAAGCAGGCGTTTGGGGAATACGGCGAGAAGAAGCTGCCTGCAATAAAGGACTTGCAGGCTGAGTACAAGGAACTGCTGGAGAAAAAGCGTGTTGCCTATGCGGAATATCGTCCGCTAAAGCAGCAGGCGCAGGAGCTGGAAACCATAAAGAAGAATGTGGACAGCTTGCTTCAAATCGATGCTGCACAGCAGGAGCGTGAAGCGGAAAAGAGCCGGAGTGAACGATCGCAGGCGAGATAATGTAAAGTGCCGATGGAAAAATCCACCGGCACTTTTTTCTGTATTAAGACTCGTGTGCTTTGTCGTAATGTAATGAAGATAGCAACTCTGTGCACAGCCACCGCAGTTCTCAACCATACGCCTCGTAATACTCACCCAGCTGAACAAAAACGCCGATTTGCAAATCAATGCTGTTGTCTACACAAAAGAAATTGATATCGTGAAATTCGCTGTCTGGCAGCACACCTATACGCACAATATCGTCCGCATATTGAATGGGCGGGTATGGCTGAAAAATAAATATACAGGATATAAGAATGGAAACTACTTGGGATACCACAATCGTCCATAGACTTCTATGCGTCTTGAGTACGATGCGTACTAATTGAACGATGGTGGTTCCTAACAGTATCAGAGTTTTCGGTACACACATCCTATACTGATTGCCGCAGCAGAGTAGCAGCAAGCCATGATATATACACAAATACTGCGTTCCAAGCAGCGGGGTCATGCTGACTGCAAGAATACTAAAAATACCCCAATTTATCCAATACAGAATTTTCATGAACCGTTTATCTGAACCGTAACGAAAGCACATACCCTGTAATACAAAAAGCGGGATAATCAAGAGATAAAAGAACGGAATTTGCGGAATCCAAATATAATTTTGCGCTGCCAATAAGGACACAAATGCGAGGATGCACGAATATCCCACAGTGTAGGCGCAGATCACTTTATCTGTGTTTATTATTTCTTTCACTGCTGATATTGCTCCAACAATTCTAAAATTTCACCAGGCATTGTTATCACCCCTTCCAACTAACCGATTCGATTTTTGCAATACCGTGAACAGCGCAGAAAAACATATGTGCGCTAATTGTTTGAAACTCCCAGCGCATTTTCCAGTCTGCCGGGAGGAAAAGAGGCGTACGAAGATACTGCTCTAATTGTGAAACATTTTGAGTAGCTCGTAAATATGTAGCAGCATCTTCTATTTGCCGAATTGTGACATTCTCTCGTGCAAAATAACGCCATATGAAGTCTGCAAACATCCCCAATTTTTGGTCATCTGAAGATGCTTGCATTTTTCCCTTACTCCACACCTCAATTCTGATCTTCTGATTTTCTTGCATTGCCAGAAGACTTGCCTCTTTTTGTGCGAGCGATTTGGGGCGCGTATCAAACTTTATCCAAGTTTCGTTATCCTGCTGTTTCTTCGTTTCCAGAATGGGAAAAACACTTAATACCGGGGAGCGTGTAATGATAGCAACATCCTCCAAGTCACTTTGTCGCATTTGCAGTTGTTCAAGCATTTTTGTATCAATATCAACTGTGTTTTGAAAATATTGTATCATTTCCTCCATACTGTCAATATCTTCAATAGCACATTTTTCTCGATGCTTAAACGAACGAATTAGTTTTTCGGGGTACTCGGTATGATAATGAAAACTTACATTCAAAATTACTCCCTCCTATCACGCCATGCCAGTAGCCGTCAGCATCTTTCCTAACGCAGCAGACACAACTGCTTCATCGCCCGGAACCGGTGAAGCAATTGCTGCAAGAAAGGCAATGACAGTTGCCCCAATTTCTGTAGCAGTATTGATATTTTCTGCTTTTTTGAAAGCAGGAAGTAATTCAGCCATAACATCTTTTGCATACGCTTCGCTATATGCCTTAGAGCCACATTTCATCTGAAAGAAATACCCGACTTTCCCTAGACCAAGCCATCTGACAGACATCTTTACCGATTTATTACCATAGGAAAAGAGTTTAACAGTTTTATCAGCAAACTTTCCACCAGGAATTTTCCACCCCCAAGAGGCAGTGTACTCGCTTTGATCTTTCTGAGATGAATAGTCCTTTACATACTTTTCAAGCGATTTAGCAAATGCACTGTTTGAAGTATATCCTGGTTTTACTTCCCATGCATAATCGCCCAATGCAATATCAATTTCCTTCATATTCATATTGATCTTTTCAAGTTCAGGAACGCCACCATATTTGTTCATTATTTGCTTTGCAGCAATAATTTGTGCTGTTTCATGAAATGCAACATAAATCGCCTGTTTTGATGCATTGCTATTTTTTAGTTCAGCTTCTACACCAACAAACATATCATAGATATTTCGCACATCGAGATTTATAACACTTTTCACTTTTGTCAAAAAATCGGTTGAAAGCGAAACGATGTTTGCGATAATTACGACAGAACCAATATAGTCATCTGGAATGAAACCTAAAAGATATGCGTTCTTAATCATACGTAGCATTTTTACAGGCATCAAACCCGTCACATCTATAGTGGAAGTCGGCTCATTCCCACAATACGCATACCAATTCTCGCCGTCCTTGATGGGGTCTTCCTGTGTGAACCGGTGGTCGGCAGGGTCGTAAAAACGATTCTGCGCGAAATACAGGTCAAGCACTTCATCCCAAGTGTAGCCAGTGTAATTGTTAGAGTTGTCAATACCGCTGAAATTCGTATCCGTATAGGTTTCGGTCAGCGGATTGCCCCACGGGTCATAGATCGTGTGCGAGATAACCTTGCCGTTTTCATCTACGGCAAACAGCGTACTGCCAAGGTGGCTGGTGCGATACCATACCTTGCGCACATCGTTTGCGGCAAAGTCGCTTTGCAGGTTTTCGCCGCCCTCGCCGCGCTTCGTGCCGGCTGCATAGCCGTACTCTGCGGAGATTCGGGTGCTGTTCTCATCGTACACATAACGCTGTGTGAAGCTGCCGTCCTCTGTGACCAGTATATCACGATTGGCAATGGAAAGATAGTCCACAACATAGTTCTTTGTTACGGTTTCAAAGTTGCTCTGGAAGGTCGTGCCTACCTCGGTTTCCCATGTGCGCTGCCAGAAAAAGCGTCCGTCCTTCAAAAAGTCCAGATAATCGGTGCCGTGCGAACCGTCCTTCAAGTCGGAGTTTGCATGGCCGGCATTCTTGTTGTCGCGCACCTGTACATTCTTAATGCGTACATTGAGCGCATTGTAGGTGTAGGTACTGCTCTGACCGTCCTCGGTCTTGCCGGTTTTCAGCTTGTTCTGTGCCGTGTAGGTATACTCGGTCGTGCCGTCCGGTGCAGCCTTCTTGATCAGATTGCCCGCTGCATCATAGGTATACGAGGTCGTCCCGTCCTTGCCGGTCTTGCTGGTCAGACGGTTTTGCAGGTCATAGGTGTAAGTATTCGTGCCGTCAGAAAGCAGATTGCCCGCAAGGTCGTAGGAATACTTTGTATTCTTGCCCTCGATATTGGTGCGGATAAGCTGGTTTGCCTTATCGTAGTAGTAGCGCACCAGCTCGTCCTTCTTGTCAATGTCTACACCAGAACGGTTCTCACTCACGATATTGCCCACGTCATCGTAGGTATATGCGGTCTGACGGCGTGTGCTGTTGCTCTTGGTGACTTCCTTTTGCAGCGTCAGCAAGCCGGCGGCGTTATAGTCATACTCGGTCGTGCTGCCGTCGCTGTGTCCTTCCTTGATCGTGCGTCCTTCCGCGTCGCGGGTGTAGGTGACACCTGTGCCGTCGTGGTCGGTCAGGGACATCACATTGCCGAGAATATCATACGCGGTCGTAACGGCCTTGCCGTCGGGATAGGTGATGGACAGCCGGTTGCTTGCCGCGTCGTAGGTGTATGCCGTGGTCGTGCCGTCCTCGTTCGTGACAGCGGTGGTGCGGGAAAGCGCGTCGAACGCAAATGCTACCGTGCCGTTTGCGTCCTTGGCCGTGGTCATGTTGCCTGCCTTGTCATAGGCGAAGGTCGCAGTACCATCCGCATCCTTCCGGGACACCATGCGATACAGCTTATCATAGGTGTAAGCGGTCTGCTTTCCGTTTTCATCGACCTGCGTCAGCACATTGCCTTCCTTGTCATGCGTGTAGGTAGTCACGCTGCCAAGCGGCGAGGTTTCGGTCAGCAGATTGCCCGCTGCGTCATAGGCATAGGTGGTCGTGGCCTTCTCGTCACCGCCGCCGTACATCGTCGTACCTGCGGTGTTGCCGAACGAATCATACCGGTACTCGATCATACCGCCTTCGGCGTTGGTCTTGGAAACAAGACGATTCAGGCCGTCATAGGTGTATACGGTCTTGTTCTTGTTGCCGTCGATCACTGCCGTCTGGTTGCCTGCAAGGTCGTATTCGTACTCGGTTGCATGGTTCAGCTGGTTAGTTTCCTTGACCTGCCGATTCATGCAGTCATACGCATACTTCACCCATTCGTTGTTGCGGTTGGTGTACTGAATGAGATTGCCGTTCGTGTCATACAGATAAACGGCATACGCATTATTCGCGTCGGTTTCCTTGCGGAGATTACCGGCCGCGTCATAGGTGTAGGTGGTCGTTGCGCCCAGCTTGTCCGTAGTTGCTGCTACTCTGCCGCGGGCGTCGTAGGTGTTGGTAACAACACCGGAAAGCGCGTCCGTTTCGGTCAGTACATTGCCGTTCTTGTCATAGGTGTAGGTCGTTGCATTGCCGTTTGCATCGGTTGCAGAAACGACACGACCCAGTGCGTCGTAAGCAGACGAGGATACGCCGCCTTCTGCGTCTGTGGTCTTGAGCAGGTTATAGTTTTTGTCGTAGGTGTACTGCGTTGCATTGCCTTCACGGTCGGTGGAAACCAGCACATTGCCTACGCCGTCATACTGCTTGGTTCCCGCATTACCCAGTCCGTCAATCGTTTTCACCATACGATATGCACTGTCATACTCGCTCTTTGCGATTACAGTTCCGTCCTTGGTGATAGAAACCGTATTGCCTACTTTGTCGTAGCTGTATTCGGTCACGACACCTACTGCGTTGGTTTCGGTATGCGTTCTGCCGAGTGCATCATAGGCGTATCTGGTTACATTGCCGTTCTGGTCAGTCACTTCGCTGACATTTCCGAGCGCATTATAGGTATAGCGGGTTTCGCCGCCGTCTGCATAGGTGATGACTGTGATCTGGTCTTTGCGGTTGTACTGATACGCGGTCTTGTTGCCCTTCGGGTCCGTGACGGTAAGCTGGTTGCTGTTCGCGTCATAGGTGGTGACTGTCTTGCCGCCGAGTTCGTCATAATTTTCTATCATGCGTCCCAGCGCGTCATATACCGTGCGGGTCTTGCTGCCGTCTGCGTTAATCTGCTCTACGGCGCGTCCCAGCAGGTCATAGACATACTTTGTTACATTGCCTTCGGGGTCGGTGACGCTAAGCTGATTGCCCGCAAGGTCGTAGGTGTATGCGGTAACACCGCCGAGCGCGTCCGTTTCGGTCAGCAGCCGTCCTGCCTTGTCATAAGTGTAGGTGGTTTCGTTGCCTTCGCCGTCGATCTGCTTTACCGCTGCATTGATGGCGTTGTACTCGGTCTTGGTTTCATTGCCGTTTGCGTCTGTGGTAACAAGAAGATTGCCAACAGGGTCATAGGTATAGGTAGTCTTGTTGCCTGCGCCATCGGTTTCGGTCTTGGTTCGTCCGAGTGCGTCATAGGTGTAGGTTTTCTTGTTGCCCTCTGCGTCGGTCTCCGAAACCGTGCGTCCCATGCTGTCATACGCATAGATCGTTTCGCCGTCCAGTGCGTCAATCGTCTTTGCTACACGGTCGAGTGCGTCATATTCATAGGTGGTCGCATTGCCTTCCGCGTCCGTAGTCTGGATAAGCAGGCCGCGGTCGTTGTAGGTGTAGCGGGTTTCGTTGCCCTCTGCGTCTGTTGCCGAAACAAGCTGTGCGGTATCCTTGTCATATTCATAGGTGGTTTCGTTGCCGTTCGCGTCCGTGCGTTTCAGCGGTTCGCCGTTCGTGCCGTATTCGGTCGTTACCGTGCCGCCGAGCGCGTCCTTGGTCGAGGTGGTAAAGCCGTTGGCATTGTACTCATACGAGGTTTCGCCGCCCAGCGCGTCTACGGTTTTCAACAGCTTGCCCGCCTTGGAGTAGGTATGCCTGGTCGTTGCGGTAGCCGTATCACTCACCTTGGTATGCTCTGCAACGATGCGGCCTACGGCATCGTATTCAAAGCTGGTAACACCGCCTTCAGCGTCGGTGACAGAAAGCTGCCGTCCCTTATCGTCATACACATAGGTAGTCTGATTGCCGAGTGCATCCGTAACCGTAACCGGCAGTCCAAGTGCGTTATAGGTATACGAAGTGGTATGTCCGTTCTTGTCGCGGAACTCGGTCAAGCTGTGCCCGGAGTAGGTATAGGTTTCCGTGTTGCCGAGCGCGTCCGTGATAGACGCAATATCACCGTCCGCCGTATAAGTCAGCGTCATAGCGGTATTGTCCGCATAGCGAACTTTCGTCACGTTGCCGCTGCTGTCGTACTCGTGTGCGGTTGCGCCGTTCAGACGGTCACTTGCAGAGTTGGCGCGATAATCGCCGTCATAGGTGTTGGTGGTAGTGTATTCCGTGCCGTCGATAACTGTTCCGATTTTCTGGATGTTGCGGTGGTTGTCGTAATAGTAGCGCGTTTCAAGACCATTTGCGTCCACACAGGTAGTAACACGCGCTTCATCGTCATAGGAAACGGTAGAAACCGTCGGAATGTCCGCATTGATAAAGGTCTGCTTTACCACACGGCCTACATCGTCATATTCGTTTTCGATGTAGACTTCGCCTTCAAAGTCGGTGGCAGTGTTCAGATAGCCGTTGCCATCGTAGGTATAGTGCAGTGTATCTCCGTCTGCATTGGTAACGCCGGTCAGAAGATCTCTGTCATGCTCATACGTTACGGTGCGGCCTGCGTTGTCGGTCACGGACGAAATATGTCCGTTCGACCATGCCAGCGTATAGCTGCCTGCAATGCCGTCAATCTCGGTGAGTTCATTGCCGTTGTAGGTAAGCTGCGCTACCTGCGTACCATCGGGATTATAGATGGTTTGCAGCTTGCCGTCATTCGAGAAAATGAACGCTGCGCCGTCCTCGTGCGTCATGCGGTAGCCGCCTGCCGCATCTTCCAGAACAAAGCCGCTGTCCGCCAGTGAATCATAGCCGCCGCCACGGAGCGTAAGGAAGATTTGCTCCTCACCGCCAGGCATTGTCACACGGATAATACCGCGGTCATTGATGAGCGAATAGTCGTAGCTGTGCGTAAATCCAATGCCCAGCGCACCCTTGTTATAGCGCGAGTTGTAAACACGAAGGAAGGTCAGCGGGATAACGCTTTCCAGCTTCAAATCCTCGTACATGAAGTTGTACGCACCTGTTACCATGTTTACAGGGTCGAGGTTCTGGTAGTCCAGCACCAAGCCTTCCAGTTCGGGGAAACCGGTCAATTCATTGCAGGCCAGACTGCCGCTGACGAACTGTTCATACAGCTTTTTACGCACCTCGTCGGACAAGCTGCCGCCAAGCATAAGGAACGCCGCCGTGCCATCTTCACCGACAACATAATCACGGTAATCTACCAGCAGTTCGGTGCTGACGGCAAACTTCCTTTTGCCGTTTTCCATCTGCTGCGTCCAAGTGTAGTTCTGACCGTGCGTGTGGCTGTCCTCGCTGTCGGTACACTCAACATTCTTATCCGGTCTGCCAAGCGGTTCAACCTCAACAGTCAGAAAAAACACATCTTCATCAAGGTTCGGACCGATGATCGGGATCCCATCGAGAGAGCCGTCCCAAATCAGCGTGTGCTTCATCATAGGAACAGGAGAGATTTCTTCTCCCGCAAAATTCTTGTCCGCTTGATAAATGCCATCCTCGGACAGCTCCACCAAGCCGCCGTCCATTTTGGTCACCGGTGTGTAGGGGGATACCATGGTGTCTTGGGAATCTTCCGGCAGCCGCGAAGTCATTTCATCGGCACCGGTCAGCAGATAATTCTCCACAATGGATCCAACATACTGCTTAGTGAGTCCATCATCGGACGGACTGCGGACATAGACATTGATATTGATATACTGCGTAAGCTGATACCCAAATTCCAGCTCCAGACAACCGGTATGCGGGTCGAATGTGCCGCCCTTGATTTCTGCTGCCTGCGCGTCGATGATCGGCACGAATCCGATCACAATGCAAAAGCACAGGAACAGAGAAATAATTCTCCTTGTCAACGCTTTCTTCATAAGTTTACCTCCACCTTTTCAGGAGTTCTTCCGTTTCTAATTTTTTCTATCAGTGCTTGTGCGTGATAGCCGCTTCCATGATGTTGCCATACGCCCAGCTGCTCTGGCTGACATCGGGGAACGGGCAAGTCATGCTGTGCAGCTCGTCTGCCGTTTCGTAATTTCTGCCGAGCATACGATTGATCATCGTTACTGTTTCAGCGCGGGTGATGTACTGCTCCGGTCGAAAAGTGCCGTCTGCATAGCCGCTGATCAAACCATACTGCACCGCTTGACGAATATAGCTGCTGTACCATTTGCCATCTGCTACATCAGAGAAGGTCTTAGTGCTGCCGTTCATGATCAAGCCTTCCTTCGCTGCGATACGGGACAAGGCCGTTGCCATCTCTGCACGAGTGATTGCTGATTCCGGTTTGAACACGCCGCCGTTGTAGCCGACCATGTAGCCTTCCTTGGACGCTGCTTCTACCCAGCGATACGACCAGCGGTTATTGGCAACATCGGTATACGAGGACTGCTCCGGTTCAACGGTTTCCGTTTCCAGTGCATCGATCAGCATTTTCGCGGTCTGTTCGCGGGTGATATTGCGCTCTGCGTGGAACATACCATCGGTGAAGCCGTTGATATACAGCTTGTGTTCTGCCTTGGGCGTTGTGGGCGTGACGCCGCCACCACCGCCGCCGATGCCACCGCTGGTAACATCAGTAGTGAGGGTCAGCTTCACCTTGGAATATTCAGAGCCGGTGTTGTCCTTGATTTGGATCGTGATACTGAAATTCGTATTCAGCGGAATATCCGTCAGAGCCTTCACATAGATACCGCTGCTATCCGCAGTAACCTGCACTTTAGTATCATCAAAGATCACAACATACTCGTCCGGTCTAAGCAGTACCTTTGCCGTGCTGCCGGTAGTCAGCGACTTGTTCAGCAGCAGCGCATACAGGTTTACCGTGCCATCCTTGCTGACCGTAACCGTGGAACGAGTGCCGGTAAGCCGGTGCTGTTCGTTTGCTGCACCATCGGTAAAGTTGCCGCTGTTGTTCGGCATATCCTTCAAGACAGCACCGGTCATGTAGTTGTTGTTCAGATACACCTTTGCGCCTGCGTCATGCCGTGCTTTGAGTGAAGCTGGAACCAGACCGCGCAGGTAGGTGTTTTCCAAATGAATCTCCGACAACGCGGTATGCGTAAATGCGTCCGGCAAGACACCGCGCAGAGGGTTCGTGTCCAGTGCGAGATATTGCAGGTCTGCCAGATTGGCAATGCTGGCAGAGATTTCGCCTTCCAACTTGTTTTCGGACAGGTCTAAAATCTGCAAACCGGAAAGTGAGTACAGTGTTTCTGGAATTGTGCCGGTCAATCCACACTGCCACGCCGAAAGAGAGATAAGATTCGTCAGCGCGGACAGGTCGGGAATCGTGCCGCCGATGGCATTTTCCGAAAGGTTCAAGTATTTCAGACTGCTCATACCGGCAACACCGGCAGGAAAACCGCCGGTCAACTGATTTCCCATGAGGTTCAGTACCTCAATCTGGGTATTGCTCAAAATCGTATCCGGTATTGTGCCGGTATACCGGTTGCCTTTGAGAATCAGCGTTTTCAATGCGGGCATCGTGCCAAATTCGGAAGAGATCGCACCGGCATAATCATTGCCGCCCAAGTCCACATTTTGCAGATTGGGGAGGGCATAGAGCGCAGAAGGAATCTCTCCGCTTAAGTGATTATCTGAAAGGAACAGATACCGCAATCCACTCAGTTCCCCGATTGCAGCCGGGATATGTCCGGTGATATTTCGTCCTTTCAGACCAATGCTCTTGATCTCTACAAGATCTTCCGATCCGGTGATGGTATCCAGTGTGCGCTGCTGGGCGTTCAGCAGACGCTCGATCTCGTTGATGAACCATGTCTGCCCATCACAGGCGGCAATAAACCGTTTGGCATATTCCGTCTGTGGGTTTGGCGTAAAATCTGCCGCATTAGCCGTAAGTGGTACGCATAGCTGCAACAGTAAGACGATTGCGAGCAGTATGCTGATTCGTGTGTGTTTCATTTTGATCGCTTCCTCTCGTTTTCACCCAAACAGTTAAAAAAGCGCAGCACCGCATGGATAGTAGTCCACACGGTACTGCGCCCGTATTACGGGGACTGGTTTAGGTAACTGGCTGTCATGCGATTGCAGAGCAATCGTTTAGACCCTATAGCTTTGCGCCGCAGAGTTTCCTCTGTTTTGCCATTTCTGCCATTCTCCTAAGAGTTTGGGTTATTTATCTAAATAAAGTATATCAAACTACTATGAAATTGTCAATCTGAATAGTTTTCGGCCGCACAAACCAGTGAAAAATTGTGAAAAATAAACAGCGTTGATTTTTAGCATTTCGCAATATGTACAAAGAGCGATCTCCAGCAGAAAAGAAAAATGCAGGCGGTATCATTGCGATACTGCCTGCGGCATTTCTTTTGCGCCGACCGGCGCAGGGCTTGTCGGACTTTGGACG
>OQVS01002312.1_pt1 | contig 12281 bp, 7 predicted proteins | sample 1691601 | NCBI WGS metagenome assembly OQVS01 (sample SAMN03418268, study PRJEB22391) | human gut metagenome | biome: human-gut; feature: organic feature; material: feces | host: Homo sapiens | place: Tanzania | collected 2013-01 | reverse complement strand
CAACCAACTTCCATGCTGCAAATAGAACATTTGGATATAACTGGATTACTACAAGCAATTTAAGGAGAAATGGGCGTCAATGTCCATGCACGATAAGAAAAATATGGGTGTTCGAGCGAATCAAATATTTGAAATAGACAAAGTAATAAACGACATAAATATTAGTTCAATGACATCACTGTCTGAATGTGATGGAATAGGTATTCTTACTTTGCAGAAATGCTTTAATCTTGTTTTAGATTATAAGACGCAACCAACACTTGATTTGAAATAAAAAGCCATCTAAATAATTAAAATGAACATAGCAGAACAAATACGTTTAAAGCTCCAACTGAAAGAGAATTCCGAAGTGGAGTATAAGTCAGCTGCTGGTGGATTCCCTAAGGCTGAATTTTGGCGTTCTTTCTCAGCATTAGCTAACACCAATGGCGGAACGATTATCTTAGGAGTGAAAGAGAAAAATCATAAATTCACGCCAGACGGACTTTCAGAAGAACTTGTTGCGAAATATAGGAAACAGTTTTGGGATGACGCACACAATAAATCGTGCGTGAATATTCCATTGTTGGTAGAGAGCGACATAGAAGAAATAATGACTGACGGAGGGCAATATCTACTTGCCTTTAAAATTCCTCGTGCACAATATGACTTACGCCCCATCCACCTAACACTTACCCCATTTGGTCATACCTACAAGCGAAGAGACGAAGGGGATTATCTCTGTACAGATGATGAAATAAAGCAGATGTACTCGGACGCCAACAACATGAGGGCATCCGCTGACTCTCGAATTCTACGAGGTTATTCCATTGGTGACATTGATATGCAGACTCTTCAACAGTATCGCCGTGCATATGATATCAAACACGAAAATCACCCTTGGACAGAGGTTGACGACAAACAGTTCTTAGAAAACATAGGTGCCTATCGTAAGGATAGAGCCACATCAACCGAAGGATTTACGGTTGCAGGAATGCTAATGTTTGGTAAGAGCAATAGTATTACAGATCCAGAATGTTGTCAAGAGTTCTTTCCAGACTATCGTGAGCATTTGAGTGATGACATTCAGATACGTTGGACCAATCGCATATACCCCGATGGAACATGGGAAGCCAACCTTTACCAGTTCTTCATTCGTGTTTTGCCTTTGTTGCAACATGCGTTGCCTGTACCATTCAGTCTTGACAATAATCAAATAAGGAATAACACCACTACGGCTCATGTGGCTCTGCGTGAGGCTTTAGCCAATAGCTTGATTCATGCTGCATATACAGTGAGAGGTAATATTGTTATCGACAGATATTTCGACCGTATTGTGTTATCCAACCCTGGCACGATGCTTGTCAGTATGGAAGAATACTATGAAGGAGGACATAGCGTGTGCAGAAACCCAGTAATCCAAAAGATGTTTGTATTCTTAGGAATTGGCGAGAAGGGCGGCACTGGTGCCGATGTCATTGCAAAAGGATGGAAGGATAATGGTTGGAGCATACCAACAGTTGAAGAAAAGAGTAATCCAGACAGAATCGAAACTTGCCTAAAACTGGAAAGAAACACCAAGGATACTACGGAAACTCACAAGAACACTACGGAAACTCCTACCGACACTACGGAAACAACTACGGAAACTCCAGCTGATACTACGGAAACTACTACGGAAACTCTTACCAACACTACGGAAACTATTCTAAAAATAATCAGCAATAATCCTAAGGTGACAGCAAAAGAGATAGCATCCGTATGTGGCATAACAGAAGATGGGGTTGCCTACCATATCAAGAAATTAAAACAAAGAGGACGGTTAATTCGCGTCGGAGGCACACGTTATGGAGGCGAATGGAAAGTTGTTGAATAATTCTGTGCTGAAAACGGAGGATATCCATCCACCCAAAACGGGGACACCCGTCAACTTCCTGGCTCCTTAGTCTGCCAAGCCCCACCCTACTAACGTCTTAACGTTATAACGTTTAACGTTTAACGTTTTTGTTTGGCATCTTTGCTTTGACGTTTTGACATTGCCCAAACAAGAGAAAGACGTAAGCTACTAATAAAAGGCGCAAGAGGAAACTGCCCATGGATAGCCTCCCTCGCTACTAACCAAACATCCTAACGCGACGGAACACGAAGGAAGAAGGGCTCTTGTCGACAGGCCCGGACGATAATCTCTGCTCCATTTGATGACAAAACAGATGATTAATCAGGCCTCGTTCCAAAAAAATGCGTACCTTTGCAAGTGAGGGCGCCGAGGGCTCGCCAGACAGGAACCCATAGTCCAAGAGTCGCTCTCGCAGGAAAGGATGGAAACTGCAAACGCCCATTCCAGTCCAGCAAAGCAAGAAGCATCCTACCAAGCGAAACAGGCAGTAATGATGACAATAGAAGAGATACAGGCTCGCAAAGAATCGCAGACATTCGACTGCAAGAGCATACAGATCGACCCCAAAGCACTGGCAATACCCATTGTGGCCATGGCCAATGCCGATGGTGGCGTGCTGGCCATTGGCGTTTCCGATAAGACACGAAGGATCGAGGGCATTGAAGGCAACGAAAAACGCCTCAACGAGTTGCTCCGAGTGCCTTTCGACTTCTGCAACCCTTCCGTAAGAGTCAGATGCGAGTATCTGTCATGTACTGACTATGAAGGCCGGGAGAACCGCATTCTGCTCATGCACATCCCAGCAAGCGGCCAGCTTCATACCAATCAAGCAGACGACTGCTTCATGCGCGTGGGCGACAAGAGCAAAAAGCTCACCTTTGAGGAGCGCATGCAGCTGCTCTACGACAAAGGCGAACGCTACTACGAGGACAAAGACGTGTATGGGGCCACTATCGACGATGTTGACATGGAGCTTGTCAGCGAATACGTGAACGTCATCGGCTATGGCAAATCTGGCATGGAGTACCTTAGAGAGAACAACGACTTTGTCACCGAAAAAGATGGTCAACAGAAGGTCAGCACCGCTTGCGTCCTCCTCTTCGGAAAGAATCCTCAGCGTTTCTTCCCGCGTGCCCGCACCCGCTTCATCCGCTACGAGGGCACTGAGGAGAAAGTCGGTACAGAGATGAACGTTGTCAAGGACGTGACCTTCGAGGGGACCGTCCTTCAGCAGGTCAGACACACCATTGACTATTTGGAAACACAGGTCCGCGAACACTCATTTCTGGGTGAGCATGGACAATTCATCACCCATCGCAACTACTCAAAGTACGCCATACAAGAGATGGTGGTCAACAGCTTGTGCCACAGGGCCTACAACATCAAGGGGACGGAGATTCAGATCAAGATGTTCGACGACCGCATCGTCTTCGAAACGCCTGGCGACTTGCCAGGACTGGTACGCCCCGACAACATCCGCCACACCCATTTCTCTCGCAACCCCAAGATTGCCCAGTATCTCAAGGCCTACAAATACGTCAAGGAGTTTGGCGAGGGCATCGATCGCATCTGCAACGAACTGGAAACAAAAGGCTGCGCCATCCTGTCGTTCCGCCTCGACGCTTTCATTCTGAAGGCTACTTTGAAGGCCGAATGGACCACGGAAAGGGAGTTGAACCGCCCAAGTACCACCCCAAAAGATGGCACGATAGATGTCCAAGTAAATATCGCGGAACTCACTGACAGACAGCGCAAAATTTACGAGACAATTAAAAATGGCACGATAAATGACCAAGTAAATGGCCAAGTAAATGTCCAGGTAAACGTCCCGAATTTAACCACCCTATTGGGTGTGTCAGAAAAGACCATAAGACGCGATCTCTATACCCTGCGCGACATGAATCTCATCCATCATGTAGGAAGCGATAAGACCGGACATTGGGAAATTACCGATAGAAATCAACAATTATTGTGAAATAGGGAAAACAAGAAATTTCAGCATCACATTGTAAAAGTGTACGCTTGCCAGGGCCCGCCTATTAACGTTATAACGTTTAACGTTTTTGTTTGGCATCTTTGCTTTGACGTTGCCCAGACAAGAGAAAGACGTAAGCTGGTAATAAGAGGCGCAAGAGGAACTGCCCATGGATAGCCTCCCTCACTACTAACCAAACATCCGAGCACTAGGGAACACGAAGAAAGATGGACACTTGTCGACAGGCTCGGACGAAAATCTCTGCTCTATTTGATGACAAAACAGATGAGCAAACGGTGCTTGTTCCAAAAAAATGCGTACCTTTGCAAGTGAGGGCGACAAGAAGTCACCAGACCAAAAGGCATGGACAAGAGTCGCTCTCGCAGGAAAAGACTTAAACAACATAATGGCCCATGGAGATACTCTCTCATTTTAGGACGATAGAAGAACTCACCAAAACATTGTCGCGCGAACAAGGTTTGCTGAGCGAGATGTTTGAGAAACGAAAACTGATGATGTTTCCGTTAGGAGTGGCTTTGGAGCTCGTCGGGGGAAACGAGATGCGTCTCAGAAGGCTCATTGACTACGGGGTGCTGGTCGAAACGGGCAATACGGTAGAGATCGAGAGCGACTACCTCAACTTTTTCGAGGAGGTGCTGAACGTCAACGAGGAAATCAGCGTGCTGAGTGTTCAGGAGTGTATCAATACGCTGAAGGAGTATATAGGATATTACCTGCAAGAGACCAACATCAACCGAAAGACCGGCTACCAAGACAGCGTGCGGCAACTGCTGAAAAAGACAGGATTCAGAACCCTGAAGAATGTCGTGGACTTGAAGCGCAATATGGACAATGCCTACAAGCAAGAGCCCAACTACGTCATCAAGAAAAAGAAGCTGCAGAATATGGACGAGAAGAGCCATAGCATCCGAGCGATGATACAGGAGTGTGAGAAACTGATCGACAACGAGCAGGCTTTCTTCCTCATGGCCAACGATCCGCACATGGCCAAGACGTGCAGCGACGTGAAACACGACTTTGTGGAGGCTTATCATGCGCTGATGGAGATAGACAGGCAGATCATCATCTATATCAACCAGATAGAACAACAGAACCAGCTCTACAAGAAAATACGCAAACTGAAATACCTGCAGGACCAGTTGCTCATCAAGACGGACACCAATCTGCTGCAAGTCCTCGAAGACAACAGCCCCGTCTGGATGGAGTCGCGACAATATAGCAGGATCCGCCTCTCGCTGGAAATGCTAAGGGAGAACGACCAGGCGACGGCCATTCTGAGGCGGATAGCGGAGCGCAACGGACTGAAGAAGGCGGCCAGGACCGAGGCGGAACCACTGACCGACGAAGACCTGCAGGAGCATACTCTGAGACTGAAGGAGGTGGATCCTACAGAAGTGTGGAATGCTTTTTCGGCGTCGAGCCACAATCTGTTTGACTTCATCCTGAGATACGACTACAAGACGAAACGCAGTCTCGAAGACCATGCTGCCCTCTTCTGCCAGTTGGTCATCCTCCATCCGGACGAATGTCGGACGACGGGGAGATATGCGACTTATCAAGACATTGAATACCCAATCATCTATGCGAAATAACACCCAAAAGATATATGAGCGACTGAGCCGGGGAGAGTTTCTCTCGGTTGACAGCGCGGACGCCTCCACCCGTCATCTATATGAGGACATAGAGGAGAACTACGAAGACTACGCCGACTACTTCAAGGAGATCGGCCTTCGGCTGGAGGCTGGCAATGGCTATTTCTATTTCTCGCGAATAGGCGAGGGAAAGCAGTCCGTCGAGCAGAAGCTGGACAGTTTCTCCAAGTGGCTCGACTACCTGGACTTCCTGAAGTGCTACAATCAGTCGTTCGCTGCTGGCTACCAGTTTCGCAAGAGCCATCTGGTGGAACAGATAAGCCTGGACATTGAACTAAAAGAGAAGGCAGGCCATCTGTTCAGAAAATACGGCGTAGGATCCTATCTGGAGATCGTAAACAAGCTGATCCAGGAGATGCTGGGTATGGGCTTTGCCGAATGCATCAGCGAGCAGGACGAGACCTACAAGGTCACTTCCGCCTTCCACTATGCCGAGGAGCTGGTCAACATGATTCAAATAGCCAACGAAGATGAAACACCTGAATAAAATCATATTTATCAACAGCGCCAACATCCCGTATGCGGAGATTTCGGTGGATGGCAATGTGCATTTCACGGGCACGCAGGGCGTGGGCAAAAGTACCGTGCTGAGAGCGTTGCTCTTCTTCTACAATGCCGACAAGCATCGCCTGGGCATCCAGCAGGGACAGAAGACGTTTGACGAGTTCTATTTCCGCCAGTCCAACTCGCACATACTCTACGAGGTGATGCGCGACAACGGGGCCTACACCATTTTGGTAAGCCGCTACCAGGGGCGGGCCTCATGGCGATTCATCGACGCGCCCTATCAGCGCGAATGGCTCATAGGCGAGGACAAGCAGGTGCTGAGCGACTGGGTGAAGATCCGTGAGCGCATAGACAAGCAGGTAGCGGTTTCGGCAAGGATCGACTCGGGCGTGATGTTCAGGGACATCATTTTTGGCAACACACGCGACCATAAATACACGCGCTACGCACTGGTGCAGAGCGCACACTATCAGAACATCCCACGAAGTATCCAGAACGTGTTTCTGAACACCAAGTTGGACGCCGACTTCGTGAAGACCACCATCATCCAGTCCATGACGGACGAGGACCTCCCCATCGACCTGCAGACCTACCGGCGACTGGTGACAGACTTCGAACGCGAGTATGACGAGATAGACTGCTGGTTTCGTCAGACACGAGACGGCAACTACCCCGTGCGCCAGCAAGCGATGAAGATAGCGGAACAGGGGAGAAAGATTGTGGCGCTCGACCAACAACTGCTGGACGTATGGCACAGGCTGAATCATGCCGTGGCAGAAAGCGAGCAGCAGATCCCGCTCTTGGAAGCCGAGGAGGCAGAACTCAAGACGAGCATCGGCAAGGAGCGCGCGAAAGAGAAGGAGCTCGCCGACGAATATGGCAAAGAGAGAGACGCCCGGAACCAGGAGTTGGGTGCAAAAAAGAACAAGCTGAAAGAGATAGCGCAGACAAGAAAGGAATTTGAGGCCATGGGCATAGAGGAGAAGCTCGCCCTTGCCCGCCGTGAGGAGGCAACTAAGCTGGAGGCTGCCGAGAAACAAATGCTACTGGACGACCTTCTGAAGACGCACGCCTCGATAGAGGAGAAATACAAGATTGCCAGAGGAAAACTGGAAAATGCTCATCAGGCGTTCGAGAATGCTCAAAAAGAGGCGTACTATAAGAAGCAGGCCGCACAGCAGACGGAGCGCAAACGCCTGGAAGAGGAGCGCACCAAGAGCAGGAATCGACTCACGGAGGCCTTCAACGACTGGAGACATGAGTCTGACGAACGGCTGGAGACGTTGTCGGCAGAGCAACACAGAGCTGACAGCGCATGGAGGGAACTCCGCCAGTGGCACCCTCGGGCTGAGGATATCAAGCAGGTGAGGGAACAATTGCAACAGTTGGCTATGGCCGAGAGAGAAAATGCGGCCCAGAAAAATGCCGTGAAAAGCCAGACCGACCGGATCACCGCCCAATATGAGGCAAAAGAGGCCGAACTGAGGCAAGCCTCAAGTCGCGAGCAGGAGCGCCTGGAGGGGCGGCGCGACCAGGTGCGTGGCCAAATAGCGAAGATCGATGGTTTGCTGGCCCACCTGGAGGGCTCGCTCTACCATTGGCTTTGCGCCAATGCCGAAGGTTGGGAAAGCACCATAGGCAAGGTGGTCGATGAGGAGCGCATCCTCTATGCAGAGGGTCTTGAGCCTCAGAGGGATACTGCGTCTGACAGTTTCTTTGGCGTAAAGCTCAACTTGGACAAAATAGACTCTGTGCATCATACGCCCGACGAGTATAGGGAGGAGAAGAAGGCGCTGGAAGAGGAGGTGCGGGAGATCAATCGGCAACTCTCCCAACTGCCCATTGGACTTCAGAACGAGATCTCTAAACTTGGGAAAAAATATGCCTCAGAGGTCAAACCGCTTCGCGAACAAGCGACGTTGCTAAGAGTAGAGGAAGACCAGATACCCGTCAAGCGACAGAACCTGGAAAACCAGCAGCATAAGCTGGAGATGGAAGAGCAGGAACTCATCAAAAAAGAGGAAGAGGTTCGCCAGCGCGCCTTCAACGAAGCGCTGCTGAAAGTGCAGGAGGAGAAGGACAGGCGCGAGAAAATGGAAGCCAAGAACAAGAAGGAACTCAAAGAGCTCGACACTGCCTTCAACAGATCGGCAAAAGCGCTCGACCACGATCTGCGCGCATTCGAAGAGGAGCAGGCCGCGGAAGCATCCATCAGGCACAAGGAGTTTGCAAAGCAGAAAGCCCAACTTGACGAACAGCAAAAAGCCGAGCTTGCGGGCAAAGGCGTGGACGTTTCCCTGCTTGAACAATATCGCAAAGCGCTGGAGGGGCTAAGGGCATTGTTGGAGAAAATCGAGGCTGAACGCCCCGACGTGATCAGATATCACTATGCAGAGCAAAATCTCTTTGCCAAGGAGCCCGAAATCAAAAAGAGCATCAAGGAGATAGAGCAGCAACTCGCCATGATGCGACAGCGCTATGAGGACAAGCGGACGCGAATGGAGAGGAAGCGACAGGAACTGGAAGAGCGCCAGAAGGCGGTTGGCAAGAATCTCACCCACAGGCGAGAGGGGCTGAAGCAGTATCATCAGATCGTGGAGAATGAGCATCTCGTGCCTGATGGGTTTCTCTCCGACGACAAAGCCACAACGAACAGCCTGGACTGCCAGCAACTGTTGAGCCAGCTGCGCGGCACGGTGAACCAGAAGCGCGAGTCGATAGATAAGCTGAAGGACGCGGTGGTCGGGTTCAACCGCAATTTCAAGCCGCAGAATGCTTTCCATTTCAACACCATGCCCGTGACGGACCACGACTATCTGCAGATAGCCGCGGACCTGCAGGACTTCATGGACAACAACAAGATAGAGGAGTTTCGCCGTCGCACCAGCGAACACTACAAGGATATCCTGGGGCGTATCTCGACGGAGATTGGCGCGCTGATGAAACGCCGATCGGACGTGGACCGTGTGATACAAGACATCAATCGCGACTTTGTGGAGAAAAACTTTGCCGGAGTCATCAAAAGCATTGAGCTCAGGGCCAACGAGTCGTCCGACAAACTGATGCGGCTGCTCATGTCTATCCACGACTATACGGTCGAGAACGAATTCTCCATCGGCGAGCTCAACCTCTTCTCGGGGGACAATCGCGACGAGGTGAACCGCAAAGTGGTGGACTATCTGAAGAGACTCGCCCATCAGTTGCTGAACGAGCCCAACCGTCCAAAAGTCTCTCTTGGCGACGCCTTCCGCCTGCAGTTCCGCGTCAAGGAGAACGACAACGACACCCTCTGGGTGGAGCGTATCAACAATGTGGGATCTGATGGTACGGACATTCTGGTGAAAGCGATGGTGAACATCATGCTCATCAATGTGTTCAAGAAGAAAGCGGCCAAAAAGAGCGGCGACTTTATCGTACATTGTATGATGGACGAGATAGGGCGACTGCACCCCAACAATATCAAAGGCATCTTGCAATTCGCAAATTCGCGAAACATCTATCTCATCAACAGTTCCCCCACGTCGTACAACCCCTACGACTACCGCTACACGTATCTGCTGAGCAAACAGGGTGTGAAAACGAGGGTGGAGAAACTGCTTAAACGACTCAATTAAGTGTCACTTATGGCAATAAGCGCATCTATAAAAGCCTTGTTGAAAGGCGAGCAAGTAGCTGGTTCGAGAATGAGCAGCCAGCTGACTGACGAACTGATGGCAGAGGGATTGCTATCCGTAGTGGCCCGTGGATCAAGAAAATCGTACCGGGCGCGCGACACGGAGGCTTTGAGGAGATATCTCATCGACAAGGACGAAAGCTACCGCGTGCTGGAAATCGACGCCTCCGACTCGCGTGCCTCGATGGCGAGAGATACGGGCAACTCCAAACTGGCGGCCGTCCGATCATGTCCGGGATTTCCCATAAACAGTTATGAACCTATTGCGTGTCGGCTGAACGGATCGCCATGGATGGTGGATCCTCAGGAAGGCAGTTTCCTGTTTGTTGCGGACTGGAAGACATTCGTGATTCCAGAGGATGTCATTGTGGTGGGAATCGAAAATATGGAAAACTTCCGAAAGATTCGCCAACAGCGAGCCCTTTTCTCTTCCGAGCTGGGTCTCCATCGTCTTCTGTTCGTTTCCCGCTATCCACAATCCACAGACCTCCGTTCCTGGTTGTGCTCCATACCAAACCACTACATACATTTCGGAGACTTTGATCTGGCCGGCATAAGCATTTTCCTCACAGAATTCCAGGCCCACTTAGGAGAGCGTAGTTCGTTCCTTATCCCAAGGGATATAGAACAGAGATTGGCAAATAATGGCACAGAGCAAAGGTACAATGCACAATACCAAAAATTCAAAAACCTAACAACCCATATCCCAGCTCTTCAAAGCCTCATTGATGCCATAAACAAATATCGTAGAGGTTATGACCAGGAGGGATATATTAGCATTTGACAACATGCTGCCAATCAACACCTTTACAAGAACAGATTCCTTCACGAACCCTTGCGAACCCTTGTCCGTGTTGCAGTCTTAACGTTATAACGTTTAACGTTTTTGTTTTGCCTTCTTTGCTTTGACGTTTTCGAAAACGCATACGCCTGTATTTGGGATAGAAGTTCTATCTTGAACTTGCGCTGCCGCAGCGGCCCATACGGAATAGCGAACTGCGCAAAAACACCAAACGAATTGCCACAAAAACACCAAACGAATCTCCACAAAAACACCAAACAAAATGCTACAAAAATACCAAACGCCTTGCAGAATCCACAAGAAACCAGTATCTTTGCAGCATCATTATATAGCGAACAATATGGAATATCTCAAAAGGACTGCCGATGAGCATTTGAGCTTATTACTTGCCTCTTCGGGAGCTGTACTCATAGAAGGTCCCAAATGGTGTGGCAAGACAACAACTGCGGAACAACAGGCTAATAGCACTATCAGCCTGCAGGATCCTGACATGCGTGACAAATACCAAGCTACAATCAGGGTAAAACCTTCACTTCTTCTGGCTGGTGACACGCCACGTCTTATAGATGAATGGCAAGAAGCTCCTGTGCTATGGGATTCGGTACGAGCTATGGTTGATAAGCGAAATGAGTTTGGGCAATTCATTATGACTGGTTCTAATTCAATTGACCCGAAGAAGAAAAGTGAATTTATCAAACATTCAGGCAGTGGACGAATTGCAAAGATGCAAATGCTCACCATGAGTCTCTATGAATCCTTGGAATCGAACGGCCTTATTTCATTAAAAGAGCTATTTGACAACAAGGATTTGGACATTGATGGTTTGACGTCAGACATGTCTATCGAGAAACTGATATTTGCAGCCTGTCGTGGCGGATGGCCCGCATCATTATACGCAAAGTTCGACAAAGCCAAACTGCAAATAGCCAAGAACTATGTGAAGACTGTATGCAGTGCCGATGTATCGTCAATAGATGGGATCAAGCGAAATGAAAAGATTGCAAGTACAATACTTCAGAGTTATGCACGCAACATCTCGACGCTAGCCAAAAAGAGCGTGATATACCGAGATGTCAACGAACACTTGGAGGGGGTCAGCACCACTTCCTTCGATACATACATTGATGCACTTGAGCGTTTGTTTGTCATTCAAGACATTGAGGCATGGAGTCCTGCCATCCGTTCCGCATCAGCCATACGACGAGGTTTGAAACGTGAATTTGTTGATCCGTCTATTGCTGTTGCTGCATTAGGTTTGTCACCAGAGGCTCTTTATACAGATTTGAAAACATTTGGTTTCTTGTTCGAGTGTATGGCAATACGTGACCTGAAAGCCTATTCATTATCACTTGGTGGTTCCATTTCATATTATCATGACAGATATGATTTGGAAGCAGATGCCGTTCTGCATCTTGATGATGGACGCTACGCTCTAATCGAATTCAAACTAGGTAGTCGAGAAATAGAAGAAGGAGCGGAACATCTGAAAGAAATCAAAAGACTGGTGCAAGAACATAATATTACAGAAAAACAAATCAAACTACGTGAACCCGACTTGCTGATGGTTATCACAGGTGGAGAAATGGCCTACACTCGTCCGGATGGTGTCAAAATCATTCCGCTGGCTTGCCTAAAGGACTAACATGTGATGCAGTTAACACAAATCGGTCATTAGAAAAAGCTTCTTGCTATTTTCTAATGACCGATTGAGGGTTAACAGAACCTACCCTTGAGCACGAGGGTGAAACAAACCATACGATGTCCTCTTATAGGGC
>OQVS01002308.1_pt1 | contig 12305 bp, 13 predicted proteins | sample 1691601 | NCBI WGS metagenome assembly OQVS01 (sample SAMN03418268, study PRJEB22391) | human gut metagenome | biome: human-gut; feature: organic feature; material: feces | host: Homo sapiens | place: Tanzania | collected 2013-01 | reverse complement strand
TTATAATGTCCTGCGTATTTCGGACTCTGCCACGGCAGATCGTTTGCCGACCCGCCGCACACGATGAGTACATCCGGCTTCTCAAACCGCGCCTCCGTCTGCTCTAAAAGCTCTGCGGGAAGCACCTCCGCCTCTGCTGTCCGAATCACGACCTGCTTCGGCTTCCGCCTTGTGAAAACATTTATCAGCCGCATATCCGGGCTTGTGTTTACCGCGGCTTCCACGCCCTTTCCCAGATTTCCGTAGCCGACAATACCGATTTTGATTTTTTCTGCCATATATAAAAACTCCCCTCTTCCGTTTTTTCTTACATTTTACGGGAAAGGGGAGGGAAATATGTTTGTGGGGTTTATTCAATTGTTCCGCGCGGCACATAAAACCGCATGACAATGCCGTCGTCCTGAACCAGCACGCCTCTCGGCATGCGAAGAATCCGCCAAGTAATATATAAATCGCCGATTGCCCCGCTGAAGTTAAACATCTGAATTGCGTACAGATACCACCAGAACTGCGGTGCGCCGACCGCCAGATCCTGAAGCAGCAGTGCCAGCACAATACCCCAGATAACAAAAGGCGAAAGCGCAATGACAACATACGCAAACTTCGTAAAGAAACAGTGGCTTCCTGCGTAAAACATCCCGGCTTTCAAATCTTTGCCGTAAAACGGCTTTCTGCCGCTGAACATTTTGATGAAAAATCCATGAACGCCTTCATGCAGAAAGATGTAAGTCACAAGCCCGATTATCATTCCCACAATCGCAAATGCGATTTGAAAATTTGACATCGAAAAGGCTTCCGAAATCGGATGCTTCAGCACATACAGCCCGTAAAGCGCCATCGCCGCGACGATTGCAAGACCGGAAACCGCCAAAGTTTTCGAAGAGGTTTCCAAATTCGCACCGCTGCCGGCCTCGTCACGCGCGGTATCCGCCGTCTCTCTTCCGCTTAAATCAACGATTTCATAAAGTTCATATCCGCCTGGCAGATGCTCGAACGCGTAGTCCCTCATTTGAGAGCCTCCAAAACAGCATCCTCCATTTTATCCGCGTCCACTGTGCCCTTATGCAAAACAGGCTTCTTGTCCAGGTCTTTCAAGCCGTAAGGAATTTCAACGCCTGTAGCCTGCGCAAGAGCCGTGACATATTCAAAACCGTCTTTGCAAGGTCCGACGCCGCAGAGAAAATGGGCTGGTATGTGGTTAAATGCAACGACGGTGACAGTCCGAGAAGTATTGAGTCCATAGGAGACGAAATATACTCTATAATTTCCACGGAGGTTTTATGAGTTATTCATTTCACAAGCCCGGCTTTGATGACATTAAATGGATTAAAGAAAAGATTTCGGAAATAAGAACGGAGTGCTGCGATTTCACACCCGGCAACCTTATAGGCTGGAGCAGATTTTTCGGCGGAGAAATCGGCAGTGTTTCGGATTGTCTTGTTGTAAAAATAAAGAAATACAATTCATATTCGTTTCCGAAGGGTAAAAACCGCGAAGAAGCTTTGCGCGAAATGGTTCCTTATTTTGATTATCCTAAATTTTCCACGATTGAAAAGCATGAGACGGAAATTCTCGAAAAGCTTTTCCCGGGAAAATATGAGTTCACTGAGGAACGCGACAGCTTTGACTATGTTTATTCCCGTGAGAAGCTCGCAACGCTCGGCGGCAAGAAATATCACGGTAAGCGGAATCACATAGCCTATTTTGAAAGAACGTTTAACTGGAGCTTTGAGGAGCTTAACAGAAGCAATATTGACGACTGTATCGCCATGAATGAGAAATGGTATACTCTCAATGTCGAAAAGGACAGGGAGGGAATAGAGGACGAGCGTGAGGTTTTGCGCCTTAATTTTGCCCATTTTGAAGAAATCGGCGGTGTCGGCGGTGTTCTCAGAATCGACGGAGAGGTTGTTGCGTTTACCTTCGGCGAAAGGCTGAACGACAATACCTTTGACACTCATTTTGAAAAGGCATATTCCGATATCAGGGGAGCGTATCCGATGATAAATCAGCTTTTCGCAAAGACTCTGCTTTCGGATTATGAGTTCATAAACCGTGAGGACGACGTCGGTTCGGAGGGTCTGAGAAGCGCTAAGCTTTCGTATCACCCCGAATTTTTGGTTAAAAAATATTCGGCTGTCGCAAAATGAAAGGTTTGTCGGTATCATGGTTAAAATTGTTGATATCAAAAAATACAGAGAGAATATAATTGCATTGTGGCATGAGTGCTTCGGTGACGAAAGTGGTTATATTGAATTCTTTTTGGATAACTGCCCGAATAAGCTTTGTATCGGCAGCTTTGAAAACGGTGTGCTCGCTTCAATGCTTTTTCTTTTGAACGGCGTCGTCGGCGGACTTTCGTGCAGGTATATTTATGCCGCCTGTACGTCTCGAAGGTTTCGTTCCAAGGGACTTATGGGCGGACTTATCGAATATTCAAAGAAATATTGTGCCGAGAATAAAACTGACATGATCTTCCTTGTCCCCGCAGAGGAGAGCCTTTACGGTTACTATGCAAAATTCGGATTTATTCCGAAAATGCAGAGAGCCGAATTTGCTTTGAAGGGCACCTCGGGAGAATTTAAAGCAATGAAAACAACGGACATAAAATCAGTGGCAAAAAGACGATTAGAGCTTCTTTCGTCAATGAAATGCTTTGCCTTTGATATGCAAACGACGGAATATACCGTGGCGGAGTTTTTGCGCACGGGAGGCGAAATATACTCTTGCGACGGCGAAAACGGCTTTCTTGCCTTTACCGTTACGGATGGTAAAAGCACCGTTGTCAAGGAGATTTTGACCGATTTTGACAGTAATTTTACAATTATTTTGGATTTATTTAAAAATTTAAGGGCGGAAAATGTTTACATTCATGCTCCTTTAGTGTATAATAATACAGATATGGGGTTCAAAGCTACTAAATGTGGTATGCTTTACCCGATTACCGATAATTCAAAAAGCTTTATCAAGGATGAAGATATTTTCTATTCCGGAATGTATCTTGACTGAGAGGTAATAAAATGATTTACGTTTTTCTTGCAAACGGATTTGAGGAGATCGAGGGTCTTACGGTTGTTGACTTCCTGCGCAGAGCGGAGCTTGAGGTTTGCACCGTCGGCGTGGGCGGAAAGCTCATCACGGGAGCGCACAATATTCCGGTTTTCTGCGATCTTGACGAATCCGAGGTCAGACTTGACGGCGAGCTTGAGGCAGTCGTTCTTCCTGGCGGTATGCCGGGAACGCTCAATCTTGAGAAGTCTCAGACCGTGAAAAATACCGTGAGCTACTGCGCCGATAACGACAGGTATGTTTGTGCCATTTGCGCCGCACCGTCGGTACTCGGTCATATGGGTCTGCTCAAGGGCAAGACGGCGTGCTGTTTCCCGGGCTTTGAAAACGAGCTTGAGGGCGCAGACGTAAGCGAGAATTATGTCTGCCGTGACGGAAAAATTATTACTGCCAAGGGTATGGGAGCTGCGATTGATTTTTCGGAAAAAATCACAGCCTGTCTTATAAACGAGAGTAAAGCGAAGAAGATAAAAGAATCTCTTCAGTGTCCCTGTTGATTGAAGAAGGAGGACGAATATGAAAGACGAGAACGGCAGAGAATATTCCGATTACGATATTGACAAGCTCATAGAAGAGTATTCGCATATCAATCGGAACGATGAGCCGGAGCAGGCTTCACAGCCGCCAAGGGAAAAGAAAAAGTTCGTTGTTCATATAGATGAATCGCTGATTGACGATTCGCCGCAGAGCGAGGAACCCAAGCCGCAGTCCGGCGGAATATATTTTTCAAATTATCCCAAGCACCGCAGGTCACCCGATTTGCAGGAGAAACCCGCTGCCGAGCCTGAGCATAAGCACAAGGAGAAAAAGGCTCACAAGGTAATGCACGGTTCCCGTGAGGATGCGGTCAAAAAAGTTAAGAATGAAATCGAAAAAGTCGGCGGTAAGGCTGCCGTCGGATTTCTTGCGTTCATTCTTATTTCAACCATTCTGCTTTCATATGTCGGAATCACCTGCCTCGGAGACATGCTCGCAATCAACAGGAGCGACGAGAATGTTACGGTAGATATCCCTGCCGACGCAACCTACAGCCAGATAATTGATATTCTCAAGGATAATAAGCTTATCAAGCGCAAGGGCTTTTGCAAGGTGTTTACAAAGTTCAGAGGCTTTGACGACGGAACATATCTGAGCGGTCAGTACTATCTCAACAGCAAGATGGGCGTTGAGGGTATGCTTAAGGATATCATGGCGGCTCCGGTTACGGCCGATTCGATTTCGCTCAGCTTCCCGGAGGGCTGGACGGCAGCCCAGATCGTTGAAAAGCTTGAGAAATACGATGTTTGCAACTCCGCAAAGGTTCTCACGGCGATGAAAACCGGCAAATATAATTATGACTTTATAAATGAAATTACGGATAACAAGAGCAGATATCTGAAGCTTGAAGGCTATCTTTTCCCCGATACCTATGACTTCTATGTGGATGCGGATCCGAACTATGTTATCACAAAGTTCCTCGACAACTTCAATTCCAAGTGGGAGGACGAGTACGATAAGCGTGCCGCCGAGCTTGGACTGTCAAGAGACGAGATTATAACAATAGCTTCCATTATTCAGAAGGAAGCCGCAAACACGGATCAGATGAAGGTTATTTCTTCGGTAATCCATAACCGTCTTAACCATCAGGCGGACTACCCGACGCTCGGCTGTGACAGTACGGCTCTTTACATCAGCAATTATGTAACTCCGACTGTCGGCGAGGCTCAGGGCGCAATCTACTACAGCGCTTACGATACATCGGCGGTCAAGGGACTTCCTCCCGGACCGATCTGCAACCCCGGAATAGACGCTATAAGAGCGGCGCTTTATCCCTCGGATACCGATTACTATTTCTTCGCTCACGATAAGGCGGGCAATATCTACACCGCTTCGACCTTCAAGGAGCACAAGAACAACCTTGTTCTTATCATCAAGGCGAACAGCTCAACTGATTAAGAGGATTTATGAGTAATATTAAAACAGCTTTTCCCGAGCTTCTCTCTCCGGCAGGGGATACAGAAAGATTTCAGCGTGCTCTTTATTTCGGCGCAGACGCAATCTATGTCGGCGGTTCTGCGTTTTCAATGCGAGCCGCACCTGCCAATTTTACCGCAGAGGAGCTCAAGGCGGCGGTCGATGCCGCACATAAAAAGGGCGTTAAGGTCTATCAGACCTGCAACACCGTGCCGAGAAACGATGAAATTGACAGACTTCCCGATTTTCTTATGGAGTCGGCAGAGACAGGAGTTGACGCTTTCATCATTTCCGACCTCGGCATTATGACGCTCGCAAAAAAATACACACCCAATGTTGATATCCATATCTCGACTCAGGCGGGAATTACGAATTATGCCTCGGCGAACGAATGGTACAACATGGGCGCAACAAGGGTTGTCACGGCGAGAGAGCTTTCCCTTGAGGACATCGCAACGCTCAGAGCAAAGACCCCGAAGGAGCTTGAGATAGAGTGCTTCGTTCACGGCGCAATGTGCGTTTCGTTCTCCGGAAGATGCCTTTTGTCGAACTATCTTGTCAACCGTGATTCCAACAGGGGAGAGTGCGCTCAGCCATGCCGCTGGCAGTACAGCCTGATGGAAAAGACCCGTGAGGGTGAATATTTTCCGATCGACGAGGACGAGAACGGCACGTATATATTCAATTCCAAGGATATGTGCATGATTGAGCATATCCCCGAAATGGTCAAGGCCGGTATTTCGAGCTTTAAAATCGAGGGAAGAGCAAAATCGGCATACTATACCTCGGTTATAACCAACGCTTACCGTCAGGCTATCGACGGATATCTAAAAAATCCGACCGATGATTACAAGCCTGAAAAATGGGTCGTAGACGAGATGTATAAAATCAGCAGCCGCGAATACTGCACGGGCTTTTACTTCGGGCACCCGAGGGATAACGCGCAGATCTATTACGACGGCGGCTACAAGAGGGACTGGAGCGTTATGGCGGAGGTTCTTTATTCCGAGAACGGACGTGTTTTCTGCCGCCAGAGGAACAGATTTTTTGAAGGTGAAGTTCTTGAGGTGCTTCAGCGGGGAGTCGAACCCTACGAGGTTACGGTCACCGACCTGAGAGACGAAAACGGAGAGAAAATAGATAAAGCCCCCCATCCGATGATGAAGGTCAGCTTTGAATGTGAAAAGGATATTCCGCCGGACGCCCTTTTGAGAAAGGCTGTCTGACAGATCTTTCGGAGGCTTTTATGCTTTTAAGTGATATTCTCAACGGTATAGATTATTCTTGCGATAATTTTAAGAATACTGATATTGTTGACATTACATACAATTCAAAAAATGCAGGCGAGGGCAAGTGCTTTTTCTGCCTTTCGGGCACGGTTACCGATGGGCACAAATTTGCTCGCAGTGCCTACGACGGCGGCTGCAGATGTATTTTTGCCGAGCACACGGTAGAACTTCCCGAGGACTGCGTTCAGATAATCACCGACGATACGCGGCACGCTCTTGCAATTGCTTCGGCAAACTTTTTCGGCAGACCCTGCGAAAAGCTCAAGGTCGTCGGAATAACGGGCACAAAGGGCAAAACGACAACGGCACATATTGTGAAAGCCTTGATTGAAGCCTCGGGCGAGATGTGCGGAATAATCGGAACGAACGGAGCCGCATACGGCAACGCTTTCGAGGAAACGAAGAACACAACTCCCGAGAGCTACGAGCTTCAAAGACTTTTTCGCAAAATGGTTGACGCAGGCTGCAAATACTGCGTTATCGAAGCCTCGTCACTCGGACTCAAAATGCACAGAACCGACGGGATCCCGTTTGAGGTCGGCGTTTTTATGAATCTTGCTCCCGACCATATCGGCACAATCGAGCATCCGACATTTGAGGATTATAAAAACAGCAAAAAGCTCCTTTTCAAGATGTGCAGGCATGCCGTTGTAAATGTTGATGACCCGGCATACACGGATATGCTTGAAGGCTCATCGGCAGACGTTACAAGCTTCGGACTCGGCGATGCCGACGTCAGGGCGGAGAATGTTGAGCTTCTGAGAAGCAAGGATATTCTCGGCGTTTCCTTTGACTGCATTGACGGAGAAGGAAGGTTTTGTATTGAGGCATCAATGCCGGGATATTTCAACGTTTATAATGTTCTTGCCGCAGCGGCTGTTTGCGGGGTGCTCGGCTTTGAGGTTAAAAAACATAAAGATGTTTTCCGCAGCTTCAGCGTTGCAGGAAGGTTTGAGCCGGTTCACGTCAGCGATGATTTTGACGTTATTATCGACTTTGCCCACAACGGCTTGAGTATGCACAACATTATTTCCACCTTAAAGGCATATCCTCACAAGAGGATAATCGTCCTTTTCGGCGCGATAGGCGAAAAAAATCAAATACGCCGCAAGGAGCTTGGACTTGTTGCAGGCAGGGAAGCCGACCTTTCAATTCTGACAACGGAGGACCCCGGCAGGGAGGATCCCGTGAAAATTGCCGAGGAGATCGCTTCCTATATCCGTCAGACAGGCGGAAAATATATGATAATCCGTGACAGGAGAGAGGCTATAGTTTATGCGCTCTCCCATATGCAAAAAGGCGATATACTTGTTCTCGCAGGAAAAGGAAACGAAACCTTTATAAAAATAAACGGCGGAAAGATTCCCTATTCCGAGCGTGAGGAAGTTGAGAAATATATCAAATCAAAGAAGAATTAAACTCTGTTTAAAGAAGAATTAAATTCTGTTTTCAGTGAAAATTCAAGGAGGTAGTTATATGCCGCAGAAAGGAACGGGCGCAGCAAAAAAGAAGAAAAGAAAGAGACTGAACGATTTATCCAATGCAGGCGCTTTCTTTATCTCGTTGCTCGCTATATTCTGTTTTACTCTCGTGATATGCTTGGGCTATGTTTTTATCAACGCAGTCACGGTTGTGGCAGGGGATCCCGTTATCAATCTTGAGAGCGCAAGGAACAATCAGAACCAGACCTCGTTCCTCTATGCCAAGGACTCCGACGGAAAGCAGATCGAGGTTTTGCGTTTGCACGGTGAGGAAAACCGTATCTGGGTCGATTTCGACAAGATTCCCAAGCAGATGAAGGACGCTTTCATTGCCCTCGAGGATAAGCGATTCAATAACCACCACGGTGTTGACTGGATTCGTACCATCGGCGTTTTCGTTAAGCAGAACGACCAGGGCGGTTCGACGATAACTCAGCAGCTTGTCAAGAACATTACGGGCAACAATCAGGTAACCTACGTCCGTAAATATAACGAGATTCTTTCTGCGCTGAACCTTGAAAAGAATTTTGACAAGGATCAGATACTGGAGGCTTATCTCAACACGATCTATCTCGGACAGGGCTGCTACGGCGTTGAGACCGCTGCCGAAACATATTTCGGAAAGTCTGTCGATGAGCTTAACGTTGCCGAGTGCGCCGTTATAGCTTCGATTACGCAGATGCCGTATTCCTATGACCCGATCAACAATCCCGAGAACAACAGGAAGAGACAAATCTACTGCCTTGATGAAATGCTCGACCAGGAGAAGATTACCAAGAAGGAATATGACGAAGCCGTTAACTATCACCTTATCTATACAACGGATGATGATTATGTCCCCAGCGAGGCGGAGCTTGAGCGACGCAAAAATGAGGAGAATGCAAAGGCTTCATCGGAGTTCCAGAGCTTCTATGTCGATTATGTTATCGACGACGTTATCGCCAGACTTCAGAGCGATCTCGGCTATTCCGCAAATGAAGCCCGTGACGCCATCTACGGCGGCGGTTTGAGAATTTACACAGCCGTTGATCTTGATGTTCAGAAAACGGCGGAGGATATTTATGTAAACCGAAAGGGCTTTGAGGATAGGAAAAACGCACAGTCGGCTATCACGATTATGGACTACAAGGGCAGAGTTGTTGCAATTGTCGGTCAGGCAGGCGTTAAGGAGGGCAACCGAGTTCTCAACAGAGCAAGCTCGTCTCCGAGATCTCCCGGTTCTTCAATCAAGCCGCTCACCTCATACAGTCCGGCAATTGAGATGAACGAGATCACATGGTCGTCCTATCTCCTTGATTCCGCTGTCAGCTACGGCGGATGGAGAACACGAAATGCCGACGGCGGCTACGGCTCGGGCTATAATGTTACTGTTCAGAACGCTCTTGCAAGATCGCTCAACACGATTCCGGCAAGAATCGTTATCAATATGATAGGCATAAACGAGTCCTATAACTACCTTGTGAATAAATATCATATCACAACCGCTGTTGAGGCGTCGGATAAGAGCGCGGCTCCGCTTTCCATCGGCTCAATGACCTACGGAACAACATCGCTTGAAATGACTGCGGCTTATGCTGCTTTCGGCAACGGCGGTTACTATTACAAGCCCTACTCTTTCTACTATATTGAGGATGCCAACGGCAAGGTTCTTATAGACAACAGGAACAATAAGGGCGAGCAGGTTATTTCAACGGGTACAGCCGAGGTAATGAGACATCTTCTTATGACCGTTACAACCAGCTCCTACGGTACAGGCTCAAGCTACAAGGTAAGCGGTTTCGATACCTTTGCAAAAACCGGTACGACAGACGACAACAACGATAAGTGGTTCGTCGGCGGAACGCCTTATTATGTTGCCGCGGTTTGGTACGGCTATGATATTCCCGAATATATCAGCACATGGGGTAACCCTGCCGGTGCTGTTTACAAGACCGTGTTTGACGCAATACATGAGGATCTTCCCGATAAGGATTTTGAGGATCTTGACGGCGCGGTTCAGAAGGAATACTGTACCGATACGGGTAAGCTTGCTTCCTCAAGCTGCTATTCAACGGCCACAGGCTGGTACAAGAAGGACAATGTTCCCGAGTATTGCACGGGTCACTACTATTCATCAAACGATAGCGGCGACGACAAGAAAGAAGAAAAATCAACAAAATCAAATCAGCCCGCCACCTCTGCAACTCCTGCGACAGAAAGCAACGGCGGCGAGCAATAGGGTTTTCACAAAAGTCAAGCAATAAATAATAACACGGAGGCGGTTGCATGGTTATTATGTCTGTCGATTACGGTGATGCGAGGACGGGCATAGCGCTTTGCGACCGCCTTGAAAGTCTTGCGCATCCCGTGGAGGTCATCAAGCAAGGCTATGAGCCGAAGGTGCTTGAGAGAATATCGGAGCTTGCAAAAATTCACAAGCCGGAGCTTATAGTTGTCGGCTTTCCGAAGAACATGGACTCTTCGGCAGGCGAGAGGGCGCAGAAATGTGCCGAATTTGCAAAGAGAATTTCCGAGGCAACGGGCATTGAAACTGATCTTTGGGATGAGAGACTTACGACCGTTTCCGCTCATATGTATCTCAGCAACAATAACGTCAGAGGAAAGAAACGTAAAAACGTTGTTGATGCTGTTGCCGCTGTTATTATTTTGCAGGACTATCTTGATTACAGGAGAAACAAAAATGCAAGCAAGGGCTGAAAATATAATTAAAACCTTTTTTTCGGGGCTGTATTGCGTTGCTTTTATGCTCATCTCGGCATATGCAGGTATGCAGTTCACGGGCAGACTTGCATTTCAGATTATATTGACGTTTTCGCTCACGCTTATTTTTACATTTGTTGCCGATATTTTAAAAATAAAAATGCCGGTTATTTCTTTTGCGGCTTGCTTTTCTGCGGCATTTTGGGTCATGTGCGCAATTGTCGCTCAGATGCTTTTGAAAGGCACTTTTTTAATTTTCAATTCGGCATGGGAATATATGTTTTATTACGACAGCATCGGCATGGTTTTTATTGTGCTGATAGTTGTCACGGCATATCAGCGAATAAAAGCATTTATAAAAAAAGACGCAGAAATAACCGAGCAGTATGATAAATTCTATTCGGCTGTTTCTGTTGCTTTTACTTTATTCTATATTGTTGTGCTGGTTTACTGCTTCTTCATTTGCAGGATTCCCGGAGGAGAGCGTGTTGAGCCGAACCTCGATCCGCTCGATGTGTTCAGAGTAACGTTTTTTTCGGGATCGCTTGATTATGAAAGGCTGATTCTTTTCCTTGGAAATATTGCGATTTTTGTTCCGCTCGGCTATCTCCTTTGCCACAGGCTGAACAGGGGAGGGCTGAAAAGTTGTTTCCTTATATAAAGAAGATGTTCTTCTCTGAGGATCATGAAATATTCGGTATGCGCTATTGACAACTTCAAGATATTCAAATCTTCTGCGAAGTTGTGGCGGAACCAATTGTGAGGAGAAGAGAGATACCCCCATGAGGGGTTACCTGGTAGTTGCACATGTTCCTGGAGCCAGGCTGCGAACGCTTTTTCAGCTGCGAGATAATGGCCGATACCTCGTATCTCTATACTCGTACAACTGAGTAGCCTCTTCGCTGCCTTGCGAAGGTCGATGAGTTTGCAGAAGGTCTTCTGCTCGATGGTGTTTGCACCATACATGAGGATTCCTTTGCTACACTTGTTTGTGAGCATATCGAGCGTTGCTTTCAACGCTCGATAATACTTTAATGTCATTCTGTTCATAGCTTACTTACTACATAAAACATAAACGAGAGTGATAATTGCCCAATAGGCAAAATGCACACACATCTTATCCAAAAATGCGAGGAAGACCATATCTGCATGGTCGAGGTTGTTCTTTTTCATTTCACGATAGCTTTAGTGAGGGGTGGTTAGCCCCTCGTTACCTTTTATACATACTTACTAATTTTATAATACTCTTGGGAGCCCGAGAAACATCACTGGTGTAGACTGCCAGTCTATTGTAACCCAATTAGAGTAGAAGCGAATTTCGTCTTCATTATTCGGGCAACTGCCTTGCCAATCATCGAGGAAATAGGCTGTGCCATCTTCATAACAAACAAAAGATGTTTTGCAAAACTCGGATGATGCTATAACGAGATAAGCGCCATCTTCACTAAGTGATAATATTTCTTCTATATTATACTTTACTAATTCGCCTGAGCAATTTTGCTCGGCTTGCTCAATGAGCTGTTGTGCTAATTCTTTCGTAATCATTTTCTTTGGCTTAACCGTGTTGCCTAGGGCTTAAGTTACTGAATGTTTAATGTGCTTATCTCCTAAACACGCTGCAAAGATATTAATATTTTTCCGTTCCACCAAAACTTTTCCCGAAAGATATTAATATTTTAACTTTTATTAGCTGTTTATATGGTAAACACCGCTATTTTCGGTCGATTTCGGCAAGTTTTTTTTCGTATATCAATAGTTATCAATCGGTTGCCTTAGTTTTCCACACTCTATATAATAATAACCCGCACGCCTT
>OQVS01002306.1_pt1 | contig 12311 bp, 12 predicted proteins | sample 1691601 | NCBI WGS metagenome assembly OQVS01 (sample SAMN03418268, study PRJEB22391) | human gut metagenome | biome: human-gut; feature: organic feature; material: feces | host: Homo sapiens | place: Tanzania | collected 2013-01 | reverse complement strand
ACAAACCACACAACACCTCGGTTTTCATTAATCAAGTCCTGTGACAAAAGTGTCGTCTCCTGACTCGTAATAATCAGCTGCGACTGGCTTGAGTTGAAAATGAAAACATTGAGATAGTAATATAAAAGATCATTGTGTAAATCTTCTCCCAGTTCATCAAGATAGTATACATGAGAACTGGTTATCATGTCATATAACGCATCCAAAATGCGTATATATTTTATAGTTCCTTTTGACTGCCATTTGAGTGGAATATCAAAATCACCATTGATAGAATGATTAACAAACGCAACAGAATCCGCTGTTGGCTTAAGCAAGGCTTCTTTCATTTCTTCAGGAATATTTTCCTTTTGAATGCGCTCACGATATTCCGACGGAACCAAACGATCTTCAACAACAGGCATAAATTCAAGTATATTCAAATCAGCCTTTTGCAACATAGTATTATAGAACTTCCTTTTGGGAGGGGTATTGTAAGCATCTTTTAATATTTCAACAATACCTTTCTCTCCATCCCCGTCAACATCATGATAGTTATCCATAATCCAGCTATGTAGAACGTTGAAAGGCGCAATATCCTCTTTCAGCGCAGCCTTACTACACACAGACAATACACTATGGTTATTCAACGTGTTCTCACGAATGCTATCTTGAGTCTTTATTTGCAGTTTGAGACTTGGACCAAATTTGATATCTGCCTGTATGTTATCACCAACAAATAAGCGCTCATAGAACAAAGCCTTAGACTTGTTGGGATAATAGAATAAGGACTCCTTCAATATATATTTATCATTAAAGGACACATCATAATCATATCGAATACTATTCGCATAAAAAGAAACATGCATCTCAGTGGGATTATTCTTTGTGAGAATGAAAGGAATGCTTCCATTAATTCTTTTGGTTGCATCTGATTTTGGCATGGTCAACAACCTAAAAACTTCATTCAATGCAATCAACATATTAGACTTTCCTGAAGCATTAGAACCATACAAAATGCCTAATTTATATAAGAACACCCCTTCAGCAATTTCTGTGACAAGTTCAGAAGACGGACCTTTTGCCAAGAAATTTAATTCTTGCTTATCACAAATAGAAAGGTAATTCCTTACCCAAAATTCTCTTATCATGATTGTTGTATTTAGTCTTTTATTGTAATATCAATACAAATATAGGCTGAAAAATCTAATGTACGTAAATAAAAGCATAAAAAAACGTAGTGTTTATACACATTTGTATCACATTAACTATTTTACACTCCATTTAACCAAATATCGCCCTATCTCATCTTCAGTCCCTACAATGGTGTTTGCAGTGCCTGTCGCCATGCTTATAGTGCTTATGATGCTTATAGTGTTTGTCGTGCTTATGGTGCTTATGATGCTTGTCGTGCTTCCAGTGCTTTTCCTGTTTCCAGTGCTTGTGCGGCTTGCATCCATGACGGTGAGGGTTGTAGCGACCGTTGTTCCAACCGTGCTTCGGGTATTTCACGTATATGTTGTGCACGTAGGCATCGTCGCGCCAGCTGATGGGTCGGTAGAAATAATACGAATCCCTGAACTTTCTCCACTGCCTGTCGGAGAGCATACGTCTGAGCTGCCTGTTGCGGTATTCCCATCCGTAGGCATCAATGTCGCGACGACCCTTGATACCGTTCAGATACGTAAGGTTGATATTCAGTAAACTGTTCCGATGGCTATTGCCCAATCCCAGTTCCACCATCATCTTGTCGGTGATGAAGCGTGCCTCCGCCTGGATGTCGGTAAGTCTCTGTGCGTTTGCCGATAATGCAACCACTAATGCCAATACAATTGCTGATAATGTCCGTTTCATAATCCAAATATTTTTTGAGGGTTATTACTTTTGTTTCTGATGCAAAGATAATGCAAATCGAATGCAGAACAACAAGCTTGCTTGATTGTTATGCTGAGATGCAGCTTATCTTATGCAAAGATACAAACCTGCCGCCGACGGCACAAGGGGAAAACCATAAAACGCGGTATGGTTTCCCCTAAAGCGTGGTAGGAACACGCCACGGATTAACAAACGTTTACAAACGGGGAACTGGAATTTAACACGCGCAATTCAAAATTGTTTACACCGTAAAATCCCCTTATTGCCCATTCTTGCCCGTTGCACCAAAACGGCAGCCGCAGGAGCCAGGCAGGAAAGAGCGGAATGTAAAGCAGAAGAATACAAAAACGGGCAAAATCAGCTCCGGGAGCAGTATGCGGCACCAGTTTTTCATCACAAACTCTTCAACCGTTCATATCGAACGATCAAAGCGTTCGATATGAATCACTGCACTTTCCGGTGCTTTTCAAAACAGCGAAGAGCATAACCATCTAATAGACAACACCTTGCGCGAACGAGGAAATTTTGCGATTTTTGCGGACGAAATTTCTGAACCTCGCAAATATTCGATTCTCAGAGCACCGGCGGCGTGTGGATTTAACATTTGACTGTTACTTTACGTTAAAAAGGGCGGCATGGAAATCCGCAATGCGAACTCCATACCGCCCTTGTATATATGGTGTGTGTTATTCAGGAATTCTTCAGTTCCGTTTTTATCACTTCACCTGCACCTTGCTCGTGCTGATGCCAGAGGCAGAAACCGTCTTCACGATGTATATGCCCTTGGCAAGTCCGCCCGTAGCCTGTGCCACTGTTACAGCGTTCTTCTCAGCAACCTTGTTTCCAGAGAGGTCGTAAACCTCCACCCTGCCCTCGCCGGCTGCTGCGGCGGTGGAAATGGCGGTGGTGGGGAGACCGTAGGTCACATCGTCGATGTAATACGTGGCAGAATTGTCACGTCCGCGAGTGGTAGTGAAGCGGAATCCCATGAAGAACACGTCGGCAATCTGCTGTCCGGCGAGGTCCACCTCATAGGGGAACCACTTTCCGCTCTCGTCCTTCGTGCATGGCATGCGGCATTCCGCTATCGGCTGCACATAGGTGGTGCCTTCGGCGAGGTCGATGTAGCACAATTCGAGCACATCCGTCTGGTTGTCCTGCAGATAGTCGCCGCGCACTCTGAACGTGAACTTCTTCGATGCCGAGTTCTTGAAGTCGAGCGGCGGAGTGACGAGAATCATCTGTGCGGAAGTGCCCTTGCCCGGCTCTATCTGGCTGTCAAATGCAGTGACCTTAGCCACGTTCTCGTTCGGCGATTCCCTGTCGTAGTCCATGAACTTGTATCCCCACCATGCGCGTGTGCCGTCCAGCGCGGAGTTTGTCCAGCGGTCAATCTCCAGCGGCTTGTTGTGCACGGTATTGTCGAATTTCTCGTTCAGCTGCGTCAGCGGATTCTCCTCGCTGAGCACGAATTCTACACCCTCTGTCGGCTGCTCCGGCACTTCGCCCGTGGCAACGCCCTCCAGCGGCACCTCCACGTCGTCCATGCCGAGGGCAGAGAAGACGAGTGCTGTGGTGTATGTGCCAGCCTTCTTGGGCTGGAAGGTGATCTTCAGCGTGTTCTTCGCGTTGCGCAGGAGCATCGTGGTGCCGAGCAAGAACTGTCCGGCATCCTTCACCTTCACGTAGGCATAGTCCGGCATGTTTGCGGTGGTCACCTCGATGGTCTGCTCGCTCTTCTCGTCCACCTTGGCTGTGAATTTCGGCAGCGTCTGCGGATTGAGTGTGATGGTAGGCGGATTCAGCTCGTCGATGGCGTAAGCGCTGAAGTTGATGGTCTTGTAGTAGTCGTCGATGCTCGGGCAGTTCACCATGATGTATGCCTTGTGTACGGCAACCTCCGTCGGAGTGTACGTAATCACGATGTCGGCCTCGGTAGAGCCTTTCTCGATTCTCGTCATAGAGAGTGCGAACTGGTCGGCGTTCTTTCCTGCAAGCTCGAAAGTAGTGGTTTGCTTCATGTTCTTTGCCGACACGTGGATTGTTGCCACCTCCACGGTCTTGCCCACTGCGCCAGCCTTCTGCTCTATCTTCTCCGGTGTGAACGTTATCTCGGGGGCACCCTGCGGCTGCTGCTCGGCAATGTCCTCAATACCGCGCGGAGCGATGAGCATCGCCTTCATCGAGGTGAAGAGTCCGGTGAGCGTCACGTCGGCAGTAGGTATGTTCTTGCCGATGAGCGATGTGCCCTTGAAGATGCGCACCTTTGCCTCTTCCGTTCCGTCGGTAACCACCGGCTGCACCATACCTTCGGCAAAGACAGCGCCGTCGGCAACGTCCTTGAACTTCAGGTTCTTCACCGTCACCAGCTGCTGTATGTAGTCGGCAGGAGCCGCCTTGAGCTGTGAGAGAGTAGCCTCAACGGGAACCACTGTGTTGCCTGTGGATACCACGCTGCCGAGGTTGGTGGAGAATGCTACGGCACCGATAGTACCTCCTACGCTCTGTATACCGAGTATAGTGCCGGTGAGCTTGTCGCCCACGTTGTAGTCGGTGTCGAGAATTCCGTATTCGTCGACCAGATTTATCGCGCCCGTGGCATCCTGCAGATAGTATGTCGTGTTCGCGGCTCCCTTGTCTTTGAAGGTTATCGTGGCTTCGCCCTTATATCTGTATGACAGCCCCGCATCGGGGTCTTTGCTGTAGAGCTGCTTGATGTTCTCTATCTCCGGGATGCTGACTCCAGTCCACGAGAGCTTCAGTGTGATATCTTCCGCTCCCTCGGTCTTCAGCGTAACGGTGGCATTCTGCGCGCCTTCGGTGTAGGTCACCTTTATGTTCAGCGCTGCTCCGTCGGCGCCCATCACGTCGGCTGCCGGGAGTGTGGCTGGGGTTACGACAACAGCCGGCGACGATGACTCCACGCTCACGTCGCCCGTGAGGTTCATTCCCGTCACCTTTACCGTCTCCTCATACACATCGTCGGTGTATACCATTCCCAGTTCGAAATTTTTCTTCGACACGTTGAACTTTGCCTTTGTATCCGCGCCAGACTCGCCGAAGAGTCCTTTGTATGTGTCAGCCACGCGCACCGAACCGATGTACATCACCGGTGCAGTAGCCTTCGACGTGGTGCTCTGGCGGATGGCAAAGCCCTGCAGGCCGTAGTTCTTCACTCCGCTCGACGAGTTGTTCACTCCGTCCACCACGGCATCTGCCTCTGCCGGCAGGTTGTTGAAGTCGGTCGGGTTCACGTACAGGTACACGTTGTCCAGTCCCTGTCCGCTGTATTCGGGGTTCGGCTGTATTTCGTATCTCACCACCACGAGGTATGTCTGGTTGAGCTTCAGCGGCGTGGAGGAGTAAACCACCTTTGTTCCGCCGCGCTCTATGCCCACCTTCACTTCGTCGTCGGCATTGCCTTTTCCTAAATACAAGCGGCCGAGGTCGATGCCGCTCTTGCCTTCTGCCACTACCGATGCCTTTGTGCGCAGGGTGAGTGCCATCGGGTAGCAGTCGCCGGTGGGCTGTTCCTCAATGTTGATGAGTGCGGAATAATAGATGTTGCCTTCGAGCACTCCATTGTCGTCTTCATCAAAGCGCTTCTGCAGTTTCTCCGACGATTTCGCGCTGCCCAGCTTCACGCACTTTCCGTTCGCACCGTCGCTGTAGCCCTCGTAGGAAAGGGTTTTCTCCACCACCTGGATGGGGTTTTGGGTCTGCTTGTTGGTGTCGTGCATCCAGTCTCCCTGACCAAAGAGATTGCCCAAAGGATAATCGAAATTGTCCTGGAATCCGAATGTTTTCTGTGCCTTCGCCCCCAAAGGAACGGCAAGAATCGCCACGAGCAGCATGATGCTCCATGCTGTCATGGACTTTAGTGAAAAGATTTTTTTCATGCTTTTTAGTTTTAGATGTTAACGTTATTATTAAATCAATTTTGCAAATATACAACATTTATTGTACACTCCAAATCTTTTTGCAAATAGAATTGCTCTATCACATTATCATTTGTATCTATTATAACCATGCGTACTGACAAAAGAGACGGCGCAGCACTTCTAAAAAAAGAGGAGAGACGACGGCAAGCCCAGCCCCGGCGTAGCTCCGTCTGCCGGTTCTGCTTGTCATCGTCTCTCCGTGTGTGTGTATGTGGTTTGCCTGCCTTTTCCTTTATAGGCTAAGGCTATGCTTGATAAAAGACCGCATCCTCTGCAATTGAACTTTTACAGAATCCTGCATCAGCAAAAAGTCCGCTAAAATTCAAATCCTCGTCGATTTCCGGCCAATGTATACCATATCGGCTAAGAAAGAAATTCTGCCGTTGCTCCTGCGTGGCTTCGGCAAGACTCTTCCATTGCATAAAAGGATACCCAGCCTTCCATCCATTTGTGGTTTCAGCCCATACATAAGCATCATCCACCCAAACCCTGTTTACTCTATATTGCTCCATATCTTTTGATATTTCATAAGAAATTTATAACGAAAAGCACGAGCTAATGTCTACTTTTCTTGTTTAATTTATCTTTTATTAAAATATTCTTTCCAACGTTCAATTATAATTTCCTCATTCTCAGAAATAACAGATTCAATTAGTGTAATATCATGTTTCTTAAATCCATGATTATAAATCTGTTCCATGGGCTTTACATTATATTTTGCTTCGCTTCCATCTTTTATCACGTGAACATGAATAGGATCATGATCATTGGAATAGAACATGAACCGAAAGCCGAAAAATATAAATATTGTAGGCATATATTCTTTTTCGACAAAGATAACACAAAAAAAACATTTTCACAAAACCTGTTGCAATTTATTTTATCTTATAAAAGAATATTCACCAAATAGCCTTTCTATTTCTCCGCATTATCGTCCAGTTCTCCATATTTGTTCAGCACGCTTATTGCCACGCCGAAGATTCCTTTAACGAACTTGTCGGAAGTCACCTGTTGCATTTCCTTCAATCCTTCTGCGCATAGCTGTTTCTCTGCCAATGACATCTGCGCACCTTTTTTCTTGCAGAGGTCGAGGATGGAGTTGGCAAGTCCGGTAAGGACAGTGGATGCGCCATCGCCTTTCACCATACGCACATTGTTCATGTAGGCTACACGCAGATTGCCGAACTGCTGGATGGGGTCGGTATTCTTGGCAGACTTGCCCATACCTGTCACGTTGCCATCCTCGTCGAGTTCCATGGTGTTTCCCTCACCGTCGTCAATAAGAATGGAGCCATCGCCACGGACTATGACGCTTTGTTTGTCTGTCAACAGTTCTGTCTTCTTGCCCCCATTATTAAATATGTATCCATTCAGACCTTTTCCTCTCAGCTTCTTCGACATCTCGGCAAGAGCCTTCAGCTGTTTAAGGTCGTTCAGTTCCACGGCAGCTGAGTCAAGGTCTTTTAAAGCACTCTGATAGTCGGCAATGCTGCCATACGTCAGAAGACTCTTGTCGCGCTTTACTTTCTTCGGGTCCAGACTAAAGATTTCCACCACGGTGCCTTCCACGTTCTTCCCTTTCTCGTGCCATTCCAGTCCGTACACATAGCGGTAGTCGGGCTTTTCCTTGCTTGCAAAGAACATGAACAGATAGTTGCGCCCCGACTTGTAAGTGGGCCATCCGAGGCTCATGCTCTTTTCGAGATTGGCTCCATAGACGATAAGCCTGTTGCTCTTTGAAGTGTCGTAGGCTTTCTTAACAAACACATCGTAGGCTTCCGACGCATCCTGATAGAACGCCTTTTCGAGGAAGTCGAGTTTCTTCTCCTCTTTCTTCGACAGACGGAACTGATATACTGTACTGTAAGCTCCCTTTGGACTCTTCTCGTTCGACTGGCTCCACACTCCGTATTTCCCTTCTCCCGCACCGAACACCTTGATGGCATTGGCGATGTTCTTCTGTGCTGCGGCGGCAAGCGGCAACAAGGCTGCGGCAGCCACGAAAATGGTTTTAAGAATTCGTTTCATAATATTTCCCTTTCTTCTTTCTACTTACACCTTATTATATTAATATGCTTCCTCCTCATCTCTTGTCGCAGCTATATCCGCGGAATGTATTATACTTGCGGCTTTTATGAGGTTCAACATATACTGCTGTTCATATTCCACCTTCCTCAGCTCTGCCTCTGCCAGCTGACTGGCTGTTCTGCTCACGGAGTCTGCAATGGCAGCAGAGTGTGCCTTGGCAAGAAGATGCTCCGGCGGAGCTGGCTTATAGCGGTATTTGCGTGGCGTGCGGTGTGCAGGTTTGGTGGTTTGCTGTTGTCCTCCGGCATTTCGCATGGTGTCGATGTCTGCCGTTATGGTGTCTGCCACGGCAGCCTGTGCGACGGTTTCGTTTTCTGTCCCTGCAACGGGAACAGCCTCATCACCGCCATCTGCTATATGAAAGGCGATAGCTATCAGCACAGCCACAGACGCAGCAACGGCTATCAGACGGTGCAGGAACACGGTTTTATCTCTCCGGGAAGCGAAGGCAGAAGCGTCTTCATGCCCAGTCGGAAGAGTTTCTTGCACAGGCAGAAGGCTCTGAGGCTCCCCTTCCCCATCAAGCAGTCCGTCATCCTTCATCCCTCCTTCGAAATACGCAAACATCTCGCGATAAGGCTGCAGCTCCTCGGGAATATTCTTTTCCTTGCGGAAATACTCCTCCAGCATGCGTTCCTCTTCGAGTGAGGTCCTGCCGTCCATGAATTTATCTATAAGTGTCTTTATATCCATAATATGAAGTGTTTACATCATACAATCCATTCTCATCCTCTTCTTTTCATCTCCTCAAGCAGTTTCCGCCTTGCCCTTGCCAGCAGCGTCGGCACCGACGCCGGGCTGATGCCAACTATTGCCGCAATCTCCACCGTCGACTTATGCTCCACCTGCCGCAGATGCAGCACGGCATGTTCCTTTGTCGGCAGACGGTCGAGCTGTATGTCAAGCCAATGCTCGTTTTCGGCATTCTCAAGCATTGCGTCGGGCTGCCGGAACCGGCTGTCGGTAGGCTTTGTCTTATCCAGATCCACCGTCTTGGTCTTCCTCAGCATGTCTACCGACAAGTGGCGACCTATCGTCACGGCAAGCGCCGTCATCTGCATCCTTCCGTCGAGCCTGTCCCTTATGGTCCAGAGCTTGAGCATGACATCCTGCGCCACGTCTTCCGCCGAATCGGCATCGAGCCGGTAGCCTCTTGCCACCGCTATGATACGCTGGCGAAGGTCTGCCGCTATATTCTCAAACTCCTGTTGAACCATACTCATTCTGTTTATTCCCTGTTTTCTCGTCCCCCTTCATTTGTATATACGAAGACGCCATGAGTTTATGAACGAGGATTATACTTCTTTAACAATCACGCTTACTTCTCACTCCAGCCGACAAGCCGGCAAGCGGCAGACGCAGCCCAACCGTTCGCAAGTATACTCCTTGGCATGCGTAAGTATGCTTCTTAGCCACCGTAAGTATACTACTTAGCATACGTAAGTATACGGGTTATTATCTCAAGAGCATAAGGCGCTTCAGGATAAGCTTCTTATACTGCCGCTTCATGTCTTCCGGCAAGAAGGACACGTCGATAAGGTCGAGCCATTTTATAATTGCCTTGCGGAATTTCTTCGCTATATTATCTATCACCTTCTCGCTAACGCCGGATGCGAGAATGGCTTTCTCGAAATCCTTGCGCTGCAGCTTCCGTTTCTTGCCGTTAAGCGTAAGGGCGAGTTCCTCCGTATCTTCGGGCATTACGATGAGCGTTGCAAGCAGGTCGTAAGCTGGGGTGAGGCTATAGCCCATGGCAGTCTTGTAGAGAGAGAAGTTCTTCAGATGCATGTCTGAATTTCCCGTTATCCAGGAAAACACCACCACTTCCCAATAATTCACCAAGTCAAGCTGCGGCACGGCAGAGTATTTCTTTATCAGCTTGGCGATCTGCTCGTATGAGCCTTTGTATTTATACTCGGTAAGGCGTTCTGACAACTGGCACATATCCTCCATAGCGACCTTGCCACCGTCAGGAAGTCTGTCTATCCTTCGAGTGATATAACACAGTTCGCCGTCGGCAAAGCGGATTAGTCCGTGCGGCACCACGGCAATCTTTGCCGCCTCCGCCATGTGCATGGTAAGGTCTTCCAGTTCGGGCAGGGCACGATAGGCTTCGGTCTGCGGCTTCAGGATATAGCGACCCCACAAGCCGACAATGGTAAAGCGGTCTGGCTCGTACCGTCCTCCGGGATTTACATCAAGCGAGAGCTTGGCCTGCACGCCGGTAAGCGTGGTCTGGGCTCTTACCACTTTCTTCGCCAGCTCGCTTATCTGACTCCTGTCGTAGGGCAGCACCGGAGCGGTTTTCGTACCGAAAAGCTTCTTGGCACATGACGGATGATAGTCCACCTGCCCTTCCTTCAACTCCTTATAACAATATAGACATCTTGCCATAGTCATTCCTCCTCTTCATCTACCGGCACCACACTCACCGCACCAATACAGTCTTTACAACACGCCAACAGCAGCGACATACGGTCGCGCTGGTTTATCTTCCAGCTCTTTTCAGCTATACCGAGCAGCCAGCCCTCCGGGATTAGTCCGTCGAAGAAGGGGAAGAGTACCGTATCATGGTAGGCCTCTTCCGCCAGAGGCATCGTGAGACTTATAGCCTCTGCCTGCGGCGACTTCAGATACTCGCTGTCGTATGTAAACGTGAAGCCCGTCTCGTCTTCCGTAAGCATTCCCGCAAAACGGTCATATACAAACACTTTTCCCGATTTCATCACTCACCTCCTTTTCCTTCGTCAAGATGCACGGGGCCCACTTTCCTGCCAAACAGGGCAAGCACCTGGTTCACTTTGTCAAGGCGCAACGTTGTCTTGCCCTGCTCCAACTCACGTACAAAGCGCAGTCCGACACCCGATTTCTCTGCCAAATCCACCTGCGTCAGTCCAAACTGCTTGCGCATTTCCTTTACAAATATCGATAAACTATTCTCCATATTTTATACCCTTTAGGGTACAAATATAGTAAAACTACCGGATAATTACACCCTTTAGGGTATAAATAATTATATTTTATATCACATTATACCTTGTCGGGTATAACAATTTAATGACCATTTGGGGTTAAACGACCTAATGAACGTTTTGTATTTAAATATAAAAAGGCTACAGAAGGCATAAAACAGTCCTTCCATAGCCATCACAAAATTATAAATTATTCATTCTGATTATAGGTCAGCATAGTCTTTGTCTGCATTCATCACCAGCATGCCCGACGTACGTTCAAACGTCTCGTCAAGGTCATTGCGCCTGTATGTGTCCACCGCCAGCACGTTGTCTGCCACCATATGGTAGACCATCTTCTCGTTCGACGGCATATACTTGCCTGCCTCATGGCTCCAGTTGCTGAGCGACAAGGTGTAGCCATAGTCCGTATATTCATAGACAAATAGCTGCGAGGGTTGCCATTCTGCGGCAAGAGCGTTCCATCTAAGGGTCTCCTTCGAGGCGAGGCGTCCCTGGGCATCGTATGAATAGTGGTACTGAAGTTTTCGTGAAAGCGACTTTCCGTCCTGGTTGAAGACTTCCACCTTTGCCACTTGGTTGTCTTCGTAAACTGCGTTATAAATATAACCGTTAGTGTTTGATGTTGCTACGTTGAGGTATGATGCGAGAACCGTAGCTGCTGTAATGATTGCGTCCATAATCTTATAGTTTTTAAATGTTCGACTTTCGTTTTGTTCTTTCTACTAATAAAACGAACGAACCTTACATTTCGCTACAAGATTCCTTCATATTTTTCTTTCGTTAACAGTTGACGAAAGACAACAAACTCCCCAAATCGGTCATCGTTTTGGGGAGCATTGATATAAGCATCGGAATAATGCTTTTTTGGAAATTCGGTAACTTTCCCATAGAAAGTCCGTAACTTTCTCATAGAAATCAGGTAACTTTCTATTTTTAACTGTTTCGGGACGTGGCTTTTTCTATCATCCAATCGGAGATATTTCGTGTGTTGCCGTCAAAGTTCACACCTACCATTGTTATCGGTCTGCCGCTCAAGGCAAAACGCTGACGGTAGTTCTTTAGATTGATTTGCTGCAAGGCAGCCTGGGCTGTCTGGTTCAGCTTTATCTCCATAAGATAAAGGTCGGCTTTGGTAAGCATTACTATGTCAACCCTGCCGGTCGGAGTGTGGACTTCAACATCAACGAGATAATCGGTGAGCAGCGAGAAGATGACATAAAGCATCTGCTGATAGTGTCCCTCGCTGTTTGCATTGCTGCAATAAGGAACAGTACCGAGGAAAGTCTGCAGCATAGTCAATGCTCCGTCAATGTCACGCTTGTCGAGAGCCTGTGCTATCTTGCGCGCCATATTGGTTACGGCAAGCGTATTCGGACTTACATAATAGGGTATCAAGGCCTTGGTAAGCCCAAGCCTCACTTCCTTGTTCGGCACGTCGAGCGTGTAATAGTTG
>OQVS01002303.1_pt1 | contig 12322 bp, 9 predicted proteins | sample 1691601 | NCBI WGS metagenome assembly OQVS01 (sample SAMN03418268, study PRJEB22391) | human gut metagenome | biome: human-gut; feature: organic feature; material: feces | host: Homo sapiens | place: Tanzania | collected 2013-01 | reverse complement strand
ATCGCCATGGCGAAGAACGCCATCGGTCCCGCCACTGCCTCCGACAGGATGCGGACGCAGGAATACACGGCGGTCATCTGCATGGCGGAGCGTTCCGTCACCGCTTTGCCGGAGGTCGTGCCGCCGAAGAAAAAGGCGTAGTTGCTGCCTGCTGTTCTGTTTTGAGGCTTGTCTCTTGATTTAAACAGTCCGCTGAAAATTCCCATTTGTATCCTCCCATACTATATATTTATATAAACAAAAGCCCGCGCGAGTTATAAACCGACTCGTCGGGGCCTTGGTGGCGAATTGCACGGTCGAGCGCCATGATCGTTGCTACTGCACCGTCAATACGCTCTGTGCTCTTTTCTTTGTCGGGCTTGATATTGCCTGCGGGATCTGTCCGCACATAGATGTTATCCATCATCCAGCGCAGTGGTGCATTCCCGCCGTGGGCGATCCTACCTTCGAGTACCAGCTTCATGAGCTCTTTCGTCGGCGGACTCATATCTTTGAATCCCTGTCCGAATGGAACAATTGTAAAACCTGCGTCCGCAAGGTCTTGGCTCATCTGCACTGCGCCCCATCGGTCGTATGCGATCTCCTTGATGTTATACTTGGTACCGAGATCTGCAATGAATTGCTCGATGAAACCATAATGAATAACGTTTCCTTCGGTCGCCATGGCCGAGCCTTGCGCCTTCCACACATCATACGGTACATGGTCGCGCCGCACCCGGAGGGCAATCGTGTCCTCCGGCACCCAGAAGAAGGGGAGAATATAATATGGTTCGTTCTCTTCGCGCGGTGGAAACACAAGTACAAATGCCGTTATGTCCGTACTACTTGAAAGGTCAAGCCCGCCATAGCACTCTCGGCCAATGAGTGTTTCCGGATTTACGAGGGTATCACATTTATCCCAAGCGTCCATGGGCATCCAGCGCACCGACTGCTTTACCCATTGATTGAGTCGCAGCTGCCTGAAAAGGTTCTCTTCCGCTGGATTATCCTTTGCGCTCTGATATGCAGCGCGGAGCTTCTCCACATCTACAGTCACATCCAGAGAGGGATTTGCCTTGTACCAGTTGCGTTCATCAGACCAGTCCGCATCATCGTCGATACCATAGATCACAGGATAGAATGTCGGGTCATTCTTACGACCGGCGAGAATGTCCTCTGCCTTCTGATGCACCTCCCAGCAGATACTGTTCCTATCGGTGCCTGCAGTTGTGATCAGGAAGAACAGCGGCTGTTTTCGCGCGTCGCCGGATCCGTGGGTCATAACGTCATACAGCAGCCGGTTTGGCTGGGCGTGGAGCTCATCGAAAACGACACCATGGACGTTCAGCCCGTGCTTCGTATAGGATTCTGCCGACAGCACCTGATAAAAGCTGTTGAGGGGTGTGTAAACCAGTCGCTTCTGGGAAAGCACTGGCTTGATGCGTTTCTTCAGCGCAGGGCATTGCTCCACCATCTGGCAGGCGACGTCAAAGACGATAGATGCCTGCTGCCGGTCTGCTGCGCAGCCGTAGACCTCCGCGCCCCATTCGCCGTCACCGGCCAACAAATAAAGAGCGACCGCTGCTGCGAGTTCGCTCTTGCCTTGTTTCTTCGGTATTTCAATGTACGCCGTGTTGTATTGCCTATATCCGTTTTCTTTAACTGTCCCAAAAACGTCTCGCACAACTTTCTCCTGCCACGGCAGCAGCTCAAAGTTCTTACCATGCCATTCACCCTTTGTATGTTTCAGGGCGGATATAAAGGCAACGGCGCGATCGGCGAGAGTTGCGTTCGTAATGATTTTCTTTTCCGGGACAATGATCTTGTTGTCCGCCAATCGCTCTGTCCCTCCTGTATTTTTCGACAAAAAAACGACAGCGTCCGACGCTGCCGCATTCTTCCTTATTTTGCTGTATCTATGAGCGTGACCTCTTCACCGATCAGCTGCAGCGCATCGTTGTAGCTGTCCGCGCTCTGCACTCGCTCCCACAGTTCTTCATAGGTCGGCTTCAGGAACATGGGCTGCAGCACGCTGACGGCTGCCGCACCGTTGGCGGCTGCCATCTTTGCCAGACGGCAGCACTTTCTGGTGCTAATGGCACCGATGCCAAAGTACACCGGCACCCGGCCTGCGGCCTCGTCCACCATGATCTTCAGGCCGCGCTCCATCTCGGCTTCCTCCACCATGTAGAACTCGCCGTTGGAACCAAAAGCGAGAATGCCGGATACGCCGCCCTCGATGACGTAATCCACCTGCGCCCGCATCCCGGCTTCGTCGATGTTTTCTTCGCCATCAATGACGGTAAGGATGGGCACTACAACGCCCTTCATGAACTCTGTATTCATGTGTTTTTCCTCCTCAGCGGCCGATCTGAATGCCGGTCAGGTACTCGTAATACTGGGCGATGGCGCTGTGATCCTTCTGGCCGCCCTCGTGGTTGTGGAGCCACTGCATGATCTCCTGTACCTCGGCGGTCATGGGCACCGGCGCACCCACGGCATGGGCGCAATCCAGCACGTTGTTCAGATCCTTGATGTGCAGGTCGATCTTGAAGCCGGGCTTGTCGTTGCCTGCGATCATCATGGGAGCCTTGGCGTTCATGACGGTAGAGCCTGCCAGACCGCCCTTGATGGCCTGAAAGACCAGCTCCGGATCCACACCAGCCTTCTGTGCCAGCGTCAGAGCCTCGGCCAATGCCTGAATGTTGCAGGCCACGATGATCTGGTTTGCCAGCTTGGTGGTGTTGCCTGCGCCCACCTCGCCGCAGCGGACAGTGGAAGCGCCCATGGCATCCAGAACCGGCTTGTAGGCATCAAAGACCTCCTGCTTGCCGCCCACCATAAAGCTCAGGGTGCCGTCAATGGCCTTGGGCTCACCGCCGGAAACGGGAGCATCCAGCATCTCCACGCCCTTCTTCTGCAGCGCGGCGTAGATCTCCTTGGAGGCCACCGGGTTGATGGACGAGCAGTCGATGAACACTGCACCGGGCTTCATGTGGGAGGCCACGCCGTTTTCGCCCAGCATCACCTCTTTGACCTGCGGGGAGTTGGGCAGCATAGTGATGACCACATCGCACTGTGCGCCGATCTCCTGCTGCGTTGCGCCGGTTGCACCGGCAGCCTCCAGCTCCTGCACCGGAGCCTGACTGCGGTTATTCACCAGCAGGTCGGTGTAGCCCGCCTTCAGCAGATTTTTTGCCATGGGCTTGCCCATGATCCCCAGACCGATAAAACCGATTTTCATAATCGTACCCTCCATAAATCTTATTTTGTATCCGGCTGCTCAGGTAATGGGTGCCGGGTTGAAAATGCACATATCGTTGTGGAAGCCGTACTGGTCGCTGTAAGGCTCTTTTACGCCGCTGGCAACGTCCAGAATAAGGTTGAAGATCTCGGTGCCCACATCGGCAATGGTGGCTTCGCCGGTGGCAACATGACCGGCAGAGATGTCGATGAGATCGAACCACTGCTCCTTCATCTCGTTGCGGCTGCACACCTTGATGACCGGGGCTACATCCAGACCATAGGGCGTGCCGCGGCCGGTCATGAACACCTGCAGGCCGATGCCGGAAGCCACCTGCGAGGGGCCGCAGACAATATCCGAAGCAGGCGTTGCGGCAAAGATGAGGCCGTGCTTGGTGGGCTTTTCCGCCGGGGAGAGCACCTCCACAATGGGGCTGGTGCCGCTTTTGGCGATTGAACCCATGGCCTTTTCCACGATGTTGGCAAGGCCGCCTTTTTTGTTGCCCGGAGTGGGGTTGGCATCCCGGTCCACGCCGCCTTCGGCAAGGTAATCATCGTACCACTTCATCTCCGCTGCCAGCTTGTCCCGCACCGGTGCGCTCACGCAGCGGGCGGCCAGCATGGGCACGCCGTCCCGGACTTCCGTCACCTCGCTGAACAGCACGGTGGCACCGCCCTTGACCAGCATATCGGCGGCATACCCGGCGCTGGGGTTGGCGGTGATGCCGGAGAAGGCATCGCTGCCGCCGCACTGCATCCCGATGAGCAGCTCGCTGAGGGGCAGTTCCTCCCTGTGGCGCAGGTTCAGCTTTTGCAGCTTCTTTTCCGCCATGTCCAGAATGGCCTGCATCATGGCATCGTGACCCTTGCAATCCTGTAAGGTCAGGCAGTTTTCCGGGGTGATGTCCTCCGGGGGCAGCACCCGGTCGTAGGTCAGCTTTTCGCAGCCCAGACCCACCACCATCACTTCGCCGCCAAAGTTCGGGTGACGGATGACGTTGGTGATGGCGCGGATGGGGATGTAAGCCAGCGGAGCGTTGATGGCCACACCGCAGCCGTAGGGGTGGGTGATGGCCACCACGCCGTCCACATTGGGGTACTTGGGCAGCAGCTCCTTTTTGATGCGTTCCACCGCCACCCGGACCACACCGGCAGCGCACTGCACCGTGGTCACGATGCCCAGCAGGTTGCGGGTACCGGCAGGGCCTACTTTGTTGCGGTAGCCCATCCAAGTGGTGCGGGGCGGGGTGGGCAGCTGCTCCGGGGTCTTGAGATTCGTACCCCAAGGCATATCGGTCAGAGCCGGGCTTTCCGGCAGATCCAGCATATGTTCGTTGATCCAGCTGCCTGCCGGAATGTCGTTTTTGGCGTAGCCCAGCACCACACCGTAGCGCAGGATCTCGCCGCCTGCCGGGATATCCCGCAGTGCGATCTTATGCGCCTGCGGGATCGGTTCACGGGTCACCACGCCGCTTTCCAGTGTCGTTCCGGCGGGCAGGTCGTGGACTGCCACCACCACATTATCTTCCTCTTTGATCTGAATGCTCAAACGTTCTGACATATCTCTCACCTCATGGTATCACAATCCGGCAAAATCGGCCACCCGGTCAAGGGTCTCCACGGCTTCCTGCCGTGTCACCGGGCGGTCCGGCGCAAAGTTTCCAGCCTCGTCCAAGGTCAGGAATCCAAAATACAGGGCACGGGCGGCGTTGGTGCCATAGTTGTTGGCTACCTTGTCCGCATCAGCGCACACCGGCATGGTGCTGGATGCGTTGCGGTAATCCACCCCGCAGGCCTGCATCGCCACCGTGGCCATCTCCTGCCGGGAGATGGCGGTGCTTTCGTCAAACGCCCCCTGTTCCAGCGGAAAGAATCCGTTGGCAAGGGCAGCGCACACGGCAGGGGTGCAGCCCGGCACAGACGCCGCCGGAACAGTGGGGTCACACAGAGGCAGCAGCAGCTCTGCCAGTTCCCGGTAACAGAGGGGCTGTTCCGGCTCTGGCAGCTCCGGCGTTTCCAGCATCCCCCGGCAGCACAGCCGTGCCACCGCCCCGGAGGCCGTTTTTTTTAGCACCCGGTACGGAATGCTGTGCTCCCGGTTCCCGGCTTCGTCCTCTGCCCACACCCGGAGAAAGGCTGCTCCTTCGGGCACCTGCAGCACCGGGCCGGACCCGGCCGCCTGCCAATGGTCTTGCGTGGTACACATCTCCCACCGGTACACCAGCAGCCGCTGAGTACCGCAGCATTCGGCGGCGGCAGTCACCTGCCCGCCCGGTGCGGGAACGCCCAGAATGCGGACGTAGCCGGGGCGTGGGAAGGGCTTGCCGTTGATGACCACGTTTTCCACGCAGGGGTGTTTCCAGTTCATGCTGCGCAGGGGCTGACCCACGCCGTCGATGCGGATGTTCCGCAGCACAAGGCCGGTGATGGGTACCTCCGGGAAGGCCTCCAGAAAGATGCCGTAGTCCCCGCCGTGCGCTGTGATATTCTGGATGGTGATGTCCCGGAACACCGGCAGGTCGCTGCCGTTCCGGCCATCCTCATAGAGCATGGTGCCGTGGATGGCTGCACCATGGACGGATTCCATCACGCTGTCGCAGAGCATCACCTGCTCCACCCTGCCGCCCCGGCGGGCATTGGTCTTGAGCCGCAGAGCATAGGTCAGGTTCGGGCTGGAAAAATGGTTCTCGCTGGCAAGGATGCGGCAGATGCCGCCGCTCATCTCGCTGCCCAGCGCAATGCCGCCGTGGCCGTCCGCAAACTCGTTGTGCTCAATGAGCACATCCTCGCAGGGGATGTTGGCCAACCTGCCGTCCCGGTCACGGCCGGATTTCAGGCTGATGCAGTCGTCCCCGGTATCAAAGCGGCAGTTTTTGATCCAGACACCCGAACAGCTTTCGGGGTCACAGCCGTCATTGTTGGCACCGTGGCTGGAAAGGGTCAGCCCGTCCACGATGACGCTGCGGCACTGCACCGGATTCAATTGCCACATGGGGCTGTTGTGCAGCGTCACCCCCTGCAGCAGAACCCGCTCGCAACGCAGAAACTGCACAAAATTCGGGCGGAGGAAATGCCCCCTGCCAAAGATGCGCTCTGGCACCGGGACCCCCTCCTCGTTCATCCGGCGCAGGGCTTTGCGGGCGGCAAGCTGCAGGTCGGGCTTATCTGCCGACCACGAATCCTCCACCTGATGATGCCAGTTCCACCAGTGATCTCTGTCTGCTCCGCCGTCCAGCGTGCCGCAGCCGGTCACGGCAATGTCATGGGCATCTTTGGCATAGAGCAGGGCGCTGTAATTGTAGCAGGGGCTGGCCTCCCAGTGGGAGAGCACCAGCGGATAGTTCTGTTCCGGCTCCTCCGGGGTAAAGGCCAGCAGGGTCTTGGGAGAAGCCAGATGCAGCTCCACACCGCTTTTCAGGTGCAGTGCCCCGGTGCGGTAGATACCCGCCGGGAACACCAGCACCCCGCCGCCTGCGGCGTTCAATGCGTCAATGGCGGTCTGCAGCCGCTCCGTTTGCAGGTGTTCGGCATCCGGCACGGCTTCGGTCTTGTTTGGCCCAATGCGGGGCGGCTGGATCTTCGATAAGATCTTCTGCCGCAGTTCCTGTTTCGGGTCAGTCATCGTTCACTTCCACCGCCGGGATGGTTTCTGCCTTGCCTGCCTTTTTTGCCTTCAGGTGGTCCGAGATGTAGGGCCAGAACACACAGAACACCGAGACCAGCAGGAGGATCAGCGAGATGGGCCGGGTGAAGAAGGGCGCATAACTGCCGTGGGCGTAGCTGATGCCCTGACGGAAATACCGTTCCAGCTTGCTGGACAGGATGAACGCCAGCACCAGCGGGCTGGTGGGCAGCCCTGCCACGCTCATAAACAGGGACAGCAGGCAGAGCGCCAGCATGACATAGATGTTGAACATCGTGTTGGAGATGCCGTAGCCGCCGATAAAGCTGATGACCAGAATGACGCTGTACAGGTAGTGATAGGGGATCTTCAGGATGTAGGGGAACCACCGCTTGGTGACGATCTGGATCAGATAGGTCACGATGGCGGAGATCATGACACAGGCGAAGATGAGCATGGCAAGATCCGGCTGCTCGGTCATGAACAGGGGGCCTGCCTGCAGGCCATGAATGGTAAGACCAGCGATCAGCATGGCAGTGATGCCGTCACCGGGGATGCCCAGTGCCATCATGGGGATCAGCGCACCGCCCAGAGAGGCGTTGTTGGCGGTCTCCGATGCCCAGATACCCGCCGGGTTGCCCTTGCCAAAGGTCTCCGGCTCCTTGCTGATGCTCTTGGCATAGCCATAGGCGACCATATTGGAGATACCGGAGCCCATGCCGGGCAGGAAACCGATCCACAGGCCGGAGGCAAAGGCGAAGAAGATGGTCTTGATGTTCTCAATGATATCCCGGAAACCAATGCCCAGTCCCTTCATGTCCCGGATGTTCACATCCGGCATCTTGGCCTCACCCTTGGCAGAATCCCGGATGATCTGGCACATGGCGAACATACCCAGCATCTGCGCCACCGTGCTGATGCCGGAGGTCAGGTACACATTGCCGAAGGTAAAGCGGGTGGCACCATTGATGGGGTCCATGCCGATGCAGCCCATCAGCAGGCCGATGCCTGCGGACATGATGCCCTTGAAGATGTTGCCCTTGGAGAGGGAGGCAATGAGGGTGATGGCGCAGAAACAGAGGGAAAAATACTCCCACGGGCCAAGGTGCAGCGCCGCCTCTGCAATGACCGGCGAAAGCACCGTGGCCAGCGCCACCGAGCCCACCGTGCCGATGAAGGATGCTGTCATGCCGATGCCCAGTGCCTTGCTGGCCTGACCGTTTTTCGTCATGGGGTAGCCATCGAAGCAGGTGGCAATGGCAGAAGAAGAGCCGGGGATGCCGATGAGCACCGCCGAGATGAAGGTGCCGGACACACCGCCGATCCAGATGGCCAGCAGCATCACAAAGGACGTTTCGGTGGAAAGGCCAAAGGTGATGGGCAGCAGCAGCGCAATGCCCAGTGTTGCCGAAAGCCCCGGAATGGCACCAAAGATGATGCCCACCGTGACCATGGCGAAGATCAGGATCAGGTTCAGCGGCTTCAGACAAATGAGCAGCGCCGAAAGATAAGCAGCCATTGTAGTTCCTCCTTAACCGCCGAACAGGACCCCGGCGGGCAGTTTGATCTGGAATGCAAAGACGAACAGCGCATACAGCACCGCCGTTACCAGCACCGAGATGATGCCGGTAGACACCGGTTTTACCTCACTGTTGCCCCGCAGGTCGTAGATGAAGGCAGCCGTTGCAAAGGGAGTGGTCAGCACAAAGCCAAGATAGGTCATGGCAATGGCATAGGCCACCAGGATCAAAAAGCTGCGGGTCACCTTTTTGACACCACCCTGCGGGAAGTAGGGCTTTTCATCCACTGTACGCTCCCGCCAGCCCTTGATGCACAGGGCTGCGGAGCTGACCCCGATGAGAGTGATGGCTACATAGGGCAGCAGCCGGGGGCCGGGTTCCAGCAGCTTTGCAGGCTGACGCACGCTCTGGGTAAGGAAAAAGAAGATCAGGCAGGTCACAAGGCCCACCAGACCTGTGGCAAAATCACGCCGTATTTTCATCGGTTTATACCTCGTTGTTTCAAAGAAATGAGGCCCGGAGGCTGCCTCCGGGCCTCGGCATTTAGGAGAAGCACACAACTGTGCAAGGAATTGGCAGTTTAGCCCTGAACGTACATCTCCAGATTTTTGGCAATGGCAACGTCCTCCTCAAACTCCTGTGCATGGAGCTCGGCGGATTCTTCCAGATCATGCCAGCCGGGGATGTAGCCGATGCCTGCGATGCCTGCGTTCACGGTAGGATCTTCCACAACGGTCTGCATGGCAGCGTTCATCTGCTGCACCATGGTCTCATCCATCCCGGCAGGTCCCAGCAGATAGTGATAAACGAGGATGTAGCAATCCTCAAAGCCCTGCTCCTGCAAGGTCTTGTAGTTGTCAGGCAATGCCTGCGGATAGGCACTGATGGTGGTGCCGTCGCTGGACATGGTGCCGATGACCTTGATCTTTCCGGCCTTTTCGTACTCGACTGCATTGCCGATGTTGACCACACCGATGTCGATAAAGCCGCCGGCCAGATTGGTCAGTCGGTCAGACTCGGAAGCACACTCCACCTTGTTCAGCTCGATGCCGGTGGCTGTGGTCAGCTTGCCGAACAGGAAGGTATTGGCACCCGCAGCCGGCATACCGGCATTCAGTTCGCCGGGGTGCGCCTTTGCGTACTCCACAAAGCCTGCAAAGTCATCATAGGGCGCATTGACAGGGACTGCCAGCGTGGAGAAGCCATTGTCCTGCAGGCAGGCAATGAGGGTAAAGTCGCTCATGGGGTCTACCGTCGCATTGCCGGTGATGTACTGGATGTTTAGCGCCGAGGTGGCCACGGTCAGGGTGGTTCCATCCGGCTTTGCGTTTGCTACGGTCTGGTGACCCACGGTGTTGGAATCATAGTTGGTCACGGTGGTCTTCAGGCCGTAGAGCCGGTTCAGTCCCTCGCTGTAATAGCGGATGCCAAGGTCCGAACCGCCGCCCGCCTTGCCGGGCACCACCAGCGTGATGGTGGTGTTGGCAGGAAAGCCGATGCCCTCTGCGGACACCGCAGTGCTGCCTGCGGAGGAAGTACCTGCTGCGGTGCTGGCGGCACCGGAGCCGCAGGCGTTCAGCATCAGGGCAGCGGCAGCGGCGGCAGAGCCTTTCAGCAGGGTCCTTCTGGTCATTTTCTTCATGATAAATACTCCTCTTTCGTTCCTGTTTTTGTTCTGTCGGGGCGCGCTTCCCTTTTGTGGCTCTAGTGTACCGTATTTTTTCCTCGGTTACGATACCCAATCTCTCAAAATTCTCATAACACTTTTCTCATAGTTTCTTGTCAAAGCCGCCCTCACCCGCTATACTGAAGAAAACAGACAGGAGGCGGCAGTATGAACACCAAGCAGTACTATTATCTTTCCACCATTGCGGAATACGGCAACCTTTCCTATGCTGCACAGGCACTGGATCTCTCCCCTTCGGCTCTGAGCAAGTTCTTGACCGAGTGCGAGAGAACCTTCGGTTTTGCGCTGTTTCTGCGGTATGGCCGCCGCCTGTACCCCACGGCAGTGGGGCGGTATGTGGTGGAATGCGCCCAGAAAATTCTGGACGAGCAGAACCGGATGCTGCTGACCATGAAGGACGTTACCGGCGGCAACCGGAACCGCATCCGTCTTGCCACAGCCCCCAACCGGGGGGCCACCATTTACAGTAAGATCTACAATCCCTTCTCCCGCCGCTACCCGGACATCGCCTTAAGCCTGACCGAGCTTTACGCCACCGAGCAGCCCGGAGCCATTGCAAGGGGCACCATTGACCTTGCCCTTGGCGCAGGCGGCTTCACCGACGATACCACCGATATTCCCATTGCCTATGAGGAACTGCTCATCTCGCTGCCGGCGGCACACCCGCTGGCGGGTCAGGAGCGCATCCGGCTGGAGGAACTGCGGGAAACGCCCTTCGTCTTACAGGGACCCCGCCACAGCATCCGCATTCTGGCAGAACAGCTCTTCCATCAGGCCGGGTTCCATCCGGTGGTTGCCTTTGAATCCGACGATGTATTGCTGGTGGATTCTATGATGCACCAAGCGGTGGGCGTAGGCTTTGTGAGCAAGGCTCATGTGTTCCCCTGCGAGGAGCTGGTGTACCGTCCGCTGGACCCTCCGGTACGGCAGACGCTGCATCTGCGCTATCCGCTGGGGCACACCCTCACCGAGCCGGAATATTATCTGGCCGGTCTTTTGGCGGAAGAACGCCTCGCCGACCCCCGCTATCAGCCTGCCGACGACCCCTTTGTGACCCAGCTGCTGGAAACCGTCCGCACCCCCATAGCTGCTGCCAAAAGCAAAAGCACCCTTCACGGGGCTGTGGGCACAGCCCTGCAAACGGTGCAGGAAGTCAATCTGGATACCACGGTCATGGAATATCTCATCGCCATCGTGGAGGAGCAGAGCCTTTCCAAGGCGGCACAGCGGTATTTTCTGGCACAGCCTGCTCTTTCCCGTCATCTGCGCAGCGTGGAAACCATGGTAGGGATGCCGCTGTTCTCCCGTGAGCACAACAAATTGCGCCCTACCAGCGCCGGGGCCATTTTTGTCAACAACGCCCGCAATATCCTGCGCATTGAAAACGAGATGTTTGCCCATACAAGCGCCTACCACGCCGGACGGGGCGGGCATCTTTACCTGAGCTGCGACCCGCTGTTTGCCGGGATCCTGCACAAAAAAGTGGAGCCTGCGTTCCACAGGCTCCACCCGGAGCTGACCCTTGTATTTGCAGAGCAGAATCAGGAGCAGACACTGGAAGCATTGAGCAGTTCCTCTGCCGACCTTGGCATCTTTCTCTCCACCGAACTGATCCACCCGCTGCTCAAGTGCGAGGTTCTGACCCTGACCGAGTTAGTCTATTGTTTTGCTGTCAATCAATGCCCACCCTGCTGGACAGCCGGAGACCCACTGCCGCCGGACTTCACACCCCGCCCACAGCTTTTTGCTGAACAGGGCTCGACCCTGCGCAGCGAGCAGAACAAGCTCTGTGCAGCGTGTTTCCCCGCTGTGCCTGCCGCTGCCTGCGAAGCCGACCTGAGCCTTCTGCCGCAGCTTGCCAACCTTGGCATTGCAGACTGCATCATGCCCCTGAATATGCTGGAACGCACCCAGCATCTCCGCTGTGCGGCTTTTGAACCGCCCAAGCCCCTGTACCTGCTGCTGGCTTCTCATGTGGGTCGGACACTCCCCACGGTGACAAAAGAGCTGATCTTGCTGATCCAGAATGCGCTGGCGGATGTGTTGGAGCTTCCAAAGAGTAAGGAGCAGTGTACATAAGTGTTACTCTCTCCACTTTACTGCCATAAATTTTCCAAAACCCTCTTGACGCATTCTACATACCGTGGTATTTTTCTTGTAAATCCCACCGTTCTTGTGGATTGGTTTAATGCCATCCACAAGATGTGGTCGTGTTCATTTTGAACACAGCCACAGAAAGTGGTTGGTTATCACCGTGAGACCCACCACTTC